>Ga0308411_10001361_pt1 | contig 16651 bp, 12 predicted proteins | sample HotsprottomLayer_2_FD_203530 | JGI IMG/M metagenome (GOLD analysis project Ga0308411, IMG submission 203530) | Hot spring phototrophic mat microbial communities from Octopus Spring, Yellowstone National Park, Wyoming, United States -... | ecosystem: Environmental > Aquatic > Thermal springs >...
TCGCCGAAATGCCCGTTGTCGAGCACCGCGAGCGTCAGCCGCTGGGGCTTGCGCGCCCCGATCGTTGCGAGCGCGCCGAGGCCCATCAGCGCCTCGCCGTCGCCCGTCAACACGAGCACAAGGTTGGCAGGGCGCGCCAGAGCAAGGCCGAGCCCGACCATCGCCGCACCGCCCATCGCGCCCCAGAGATAGAAGTTCCCATCGTGGTCGCCTGCGTCGAACAGGTCATAGGCGGGCGTGCCGAGGCCTGCGACGACGAGCAGCCCGTCCGGCCGGTCTGCAAGCAGCGCCCGCACCGCCTCGCGCCGCCGCATCGCAAGCGCGGTCATCGCCACACCTTCCGCCCGATCAGCCGCTGCCCAATCAGCACCGCAACCGCCTGCTCGGCGCCATAGGCCAGCTCGGCGGCAGACGAAACGACCTCGCCTGCATCCTCCGCCCGGTCGATTCGCAGGCAGCGAACGCTGAGCGCGCCGAGCACCGTCTCCGCCGCGCGCCCCATCGGCACCTGCCACGGATTGAACTCGGCCCACTCGCCCCGCATCGTCACCAGCATGAGCATCGGCAAGCGGCAGGTCTCGATGAGGGAGAGCATGTTGAGGCAGTTGCCCACACCCGAGGACTGCATCAAGAGTGCCGCGCGCGCACCGCCGAGCCAGGCGCCCGCGCAGGCCGCAACGCCCTCCTCCTCGGTGGTCAGGACCACGGTGGCGATGTCGGGGTCCGCCTCGGCAAGGCTAATCACCCGCGCGTGCCCGGCATCGGGCACGTAGTACAGCTGCGTCACGCCGGCGTCCTTGAGCGCGGCGAACACTGCATCCTTCCAGGCAGCGGCCGAGGTATCGGCGGCTCCGCTCATGCGACTCTCCTACCCGGTCCGCCCGCACCTTGGCGCGGGACTCGGCGCCTGCCAACCGGGACGACCCCTCTTGCGCCCGCAAGGCCGTAGGACTATAGTCCCAGGCGCGGGTGGGGAGCCTGTCCACGAAAACATGGCGCCAGGTTTGCCGGTGTGACCCTCCTTGCCGCCTCCCTCCGACTCCCCGTGCGGATCCTCCTCGCAGGCGCAGCCGCCCTGGTCGTGCTGAAGGGAGCGCAGCTTCTCGAGCTGCCCGGCGCGGCCGCGCTTGCCGCCCTCTTCGACCGCGGCGAGGGCGCGGCGACCCTCGCGGCGCTGCTCGTGTTCCTCGTCGGCGTCGCGATCGGCGTGTTCCTCTGGTGGCTTGCCGACCGGGTCTTCACGCTTCTGCGCGACCCGACGATCCCGCCCGAGCGGCTTGCGAGCCTGCGCGAGCTGCCTCTCGCGCTGCCTGAGGGCACGATCCGTGCGCTGCTTGCGCTCATTGTCGGGCTGATCGGCCTGCCGATCCTCCTGTTCGCCAACGCGCTCAGGTTGGATGCGGCGATCGCGGGCTACATCAACGGCATCGTCATGAGCGTCTTCGCGTTCTACTTCGGCACCCGCGCCGGAGCGGCGGATGGGCAGACGGCGCGGCAGCTCGCTGGCACGCTCAGCACCATGCGCGAGGAGACAGAGGCGGCGAACGCTCGCGCGGCGGAGGCTGAGGCGCGCGCAGGCAGCGCCGCCGAGGCAGCCACGCGCCCGAAACGGCTCGAGGAGGGAATCGCGCTGATCGACCGGCACCTCGCCGCAGCGGAGGTGCTCGTGAAGGTGCTTGGGCCGGCGCTGCCGCCAGGCCTGATCCCTGCCGGTTCGGAGGAGCTCCTGCGCCGCGCCCGCGCCGCGGCGGAGAGCGCGCGTGCTCTCGCTGCCGGGGAGATCACCGAACGCTCCGTCTCCGCCGTGCTCGAGGCGGGGCGGGCCCTCGTTGCCGGCTCGCCTCTGGGCGGGCTGCTCGGCAAGGCCGCCGGCGCCCTGCCCGCCGTCGGCGGGCTCGGGCCTCTCGCTGGCGTCGCCCTCGTGCTTGGCCTCGGCTGGCAGCTCGGCTCGGCCGAATACCGCCGCTGGCGCGCGCGCGTGCTCGCCGCTCCCTACGAGGCGCAGCTCATCGATTTCGGCGTCATCACGCCAACCTCAGCGGAGATCCGCATGGAGCGTTGCGCGATCTTCTCCCGGGTTTTCGCCGCGCGGCGGCGCGAGCCTGGCTTCTATGCGACGCTCGTCGATTGCGTGGCGCGCGACGACGCGGCCGACAGGCTCTGGTCCCTCTACGGCGGCGACCCGACCCTGTTCGCGAGCCGCGAGGAGCTCGAGGCTGGGCTCGACGAGTTCCGCCGCGCGCTCCTTGCCGAGCAGTCCGCCAACGATGCGAGGGGCGAGACGATCGCCGCCGTCGCCGCGACCCTGGGCGTCGCCGCGCCGACCCAGGCAGAGGTGAATGCCGTGCTCGACGAGCCGCTGCGCGGCGACGCGACGGAGGAACAGAAGGCAGCGCTGGAGGCGCTCGTGCTCATGGTGGGAACGTTGCGGGAAAGCAAGGTCGATCCGGCGCGGCTTGCGGCCGAGCTCGCCGCCGCGGCGCGCCAGGGAGGAGCGCCGTGAGCCGGCGCCCAGCACTCGCGCTGCTCGCGCTGCTCGCCGCCTGCCAGCCGCTCGGGCGCATGCTCGACCCCGACGTCGCCCAGCTCGACCGCTACCAGCGCTGGCGTGACGCAGGCGATCTCCAGGCCATCGCGGGCGAGCCGCCGGTTGCGTCCTGCACCGCCGAAAGCCCGGCTTGCGCGCGGCTCAATGCGATCCGCGCCGAGGCCTGCCTCGCGCTCGCGATGTCAACGCGCGCTCCGGGCGCTGTCTGCCCCGCAGCGACGCCCGAGACGCGGCAGCTTCTCGCCTGCGCCCAGGCCGGCTTTGCCGCCGCGATGGCGGCCCCGGCCGGGCGCTTCACCGCGGCCGACGCGCTTGCGCACCGGCGGGGGCGCGCGCAGGCCGCCTACTGCCGCGCGGAGCTCGAGACGGTCGCGGCAGGGGTGGCGCTCGCGCGCGAGGCCTCAGGACTCGCGGCAGGTCTGCCGCCTGTCGAGCGCGCCGCGATCGGCGGGGCGGCTGCGCTCTACCTCGCGCGGCCGGGCGCCGGCGCCGATGCCGTGCGCTGCGAGCGGGCGCGCGAGGCGGCGCGGCTCGCCGAGGCGGGGCTCGCTGCCGGCCCAGAGGCGGAGGACCGCGCCCTGCTCACCCGGCTTGCGGCAGACGCGGCGGCGCGGCGCGCCACCATCGCGGGCTGCCTGCCATGACGTCCTCCCTCTCCCGCGAGCTCGCCTGGCGCTTCCCGCTGATGCGCGGCGAGGACGTCCGCGCTGTGCAGCGGGCGCTGATCCGCGACGGAGCGCTGTCAGGCCCTGCCGACGGAATCTTCGGCCCCGCGACGCACGATGCCGTCGTCGCCTTCCAGCGCCGGATGCGCGCCCGCAATCCGGCCGTCGCGGTCGACGGCATCGTCGGCCGCGACACCTGGAGCGCGCTCTTCCCGGCAACCGCCTCCGCTTCGCCCTCCCCGGGCCTCTCCGTGCCGCCGGCCGTTCTGCCGGAGAGCGGCGACTGGCGCATGCTGATACGCCCCTATGTCGCGCGTCTCTCCGTCCCGCACGGGGCGCCGCAGCAGGCAGCGGGGGGGGTGCGCTGGCGTCTCGCTCCGGGCGGCGTCCTGGTCGAGGCGGAGTCGGCGCCGCGGCGTACGCCTGGCACTCCGGAAACGATCCTGAGGATCTGGCGCAGGTTCCGCGCCCCGGTCGAGAAATGCGCCGCCGCCTATGGCGTTCCCGCCGAGCTGATCCTCGCAACCATCGCGACAGAGAGCGGTGGCAACCCGGCTGCGGTGCGCGAGGAGCCCGGCTATGTCTCCGACGCGGCGACGCCGCACCTCGTCTCCCCCGGGCTGATGCAGACGCTCATCAGCACCGCCCGCGAGACCCTGGCCGACCCGCGAATCGACCGCGCCGCCCTGCTCGACCCCGAGACCTCGCTGCGCGCCGGCACTGCCTATCTCCGCCGCCAGGCGAGGCTGACGAATTTCGACCCGCCGCTCGTCGCCTGCGCCTACAACGCAGGCGGGCTCTACGCCCAGGACGGGCCGGCGAACCCGTGGAAGCTGAGGCAGTTCCCAATCGGCACAGGCAGGCACGCCGACCGCTTCGTCGCCTGGTTCGGCGACGCGCTCGCGGTGCTCAAAGAGGACCCGCCGCTTTCGACCACGCCCGCGTTCGCGGCGCTGCTGTAAGACCCGGGTGCGGGCGAGGATCGGGCGCTGCCTGCGGCACCCTGGCGCGGCTTCGCAATCCAGCGCCGCTCCTGGGCGGCCTCACGCGGCAGCCGGGACGCCCTTCGTGGTCGAGTACTCGAAGTGCAGCGCGACGTCGGGATGCACGAGCGGGTAGATGGCGTGCGCGGCCATCGCCGCCTCCGAGAAACCCTGCAGGATCAGCTTGAGCTTGCCCGGATAGGTGGCGATATCCCCGATCGCGAACACGCCGGGAATGTTGGTCGCACAGGTTGCGGGGTCCACCGCGACATGGTTCCGCTCTATGCCAAGCCCCCAGTTGGCGATCGGCCCGAGCTCCATCGCCAGCCCGAAGAAGGGCAGAAGAACATCGGCCGGCAGGCGCCGCGTCTCCCCCTTGAGTGTCGCCACCTCGACCGCCTCGAGCACGCCGCCCTCTCCCTCGAGCGCGGCGAGCTGGTAGGGAACGACGAGTTCGATCCTGCCCGCGGCGGCGAGCGCCTCCATGCGCGCGACCGTCTCCGGCGCTGCACGGAACTTCGGCCTCCGGTGCACCACGGCCACGGAAGCCGCCACCTCGGCAAGGCTCACCGCCCAGTCGACTGCGGAATCGCCCCCGCCCGCGATCACCACCCGCTTGCCGCGAAAGTCCTCGCGCCTCTGCACAGCGTAGAACACGCTTTTGCCCTCGAAAGCCTCGAGCCCGGGAAGGGGCGGCCGGTTCGGCCCGAAGGCCCCCGCACCCGCAGCGATGATCACCGCCCGCGCGAGGATCGTCTCGCCAGCGCTCGTGCCTAGGCGCAGCCTGCCGTCGGCTTCGCGCGCGAGCGTCTCGACCCGCCGGCCGAGCCGGTAGTCAGGCCGGAAAGGGGCAGCCTGGGCGATCAGCCGCTCGATCAGAGTCGCCGCCTCGATCATCGGGTGGGCGGGGATGTCGTAGATCGGCTTCTCGGGGTAGAGCGCGATGCACTGCCCGCCGATCGCGTCGAGCGCGTCGACCACGACGCAGCGCATCCTCAGCATGCCGCATTCGAAGACGGCGAACAGGCCGACAGGCCCGGCGCCGATGATGCACACGTCGGTGTCAGTCGCCTCGGCCATCGCCGTCTCCCCCGTCAAGCCCCCGCACGCCTTAGATACACAGAGGCCAAGGTCGCGCAACCAGGCAGCACGTGGCACACTAGCGGGGGCGATTCGCGGCATGACGACGGTCCCGATGTCACAACACCGCGCGGCGTCGCGCAGGCTAGCCGACGAAGCGGCGACGGCGCAGCTCGGCGCCGCGCTTGCCGCGCTTGCAAGGCCGGGAGACGCGATCCTGCTCGCCGGCCCCTACGGCGCGGGCAAGACCGCGCTCGCGCGCGCCTTCCTGCGCGCCGCGACAGGAGAGCCCGACCTTGTCGTGCCGAGCCCTTCCTTCACGCTGGTTCAGGCCTATTCCCTGCCTGGGGGAACCACCGCCTGGCATTTCGACCTCTGGCGGCTTTCTGGCGAGGCCGATCTCGCCGAGCTCGGCTGGGAGGAGGCGCGCGCGGGAATCGTTCTCGTCGAGTGGCCAGACAAGCTCGGCAGACTGGCGCCTGCCGAGGCGTTGACCGTCACGCTCCGGCCCGTTGCTGGCGATCCCAGCGCGCGCGAGGTCACGCTCTCTGGCTGGGAGGGGCGGCTCGAGGGGCTGGCATGACGGGCATCGACGCCTTCCTTGCCGCAAACGGCTTCGGCGCCGCACGACGGGTGCGCCTGCCGGGCGACGCCTCCTTCCGACGCTACGAGCGCCTCTCTGGCGGGCCGCGCCCTGCCCTGCTCATGGTCTGTCCGCCCGGGGTCGAATCCGTCGCTGCCTTTGTCCGCGTCGCCGGCCACCTGCAGTCTCTCGGCCTCTCTGCTCCGGAGGTGATCGCTGCGGACGAGGCCGCAGGTCTCGCGCTCGTTGAGGATCTCGGAGAGGAGACCTTCGCTCGACTGCTTGCTGCCGGCGAGGACGAGGCATCTCTCTATGCGCTTGCGGTCGATGCGCTTGCGGAACTGCATCGCGCGCCTGCCCCTGCCTGGGCGCCCGCCTGGGACTCGGCAGCGATGGTCGCGGCTGCGGAGGCGACGCTGCTTGGCTGGTGGTGGCCCGCCGCCTTCGGCTATCCGGCTGGGGAGGACGTCGTCCGATCCTTCCGCGAGGCTGCGGTCGCGACCCTCGCCCCCTTCGCGTCCGATCCGAAAGTGCTGGCGCTGCGCGACTTCCATATCGACAACCTGCTGCGCCTGCCCGGCCGCCGCGGCGTCCGCGCCTGCGGCCTTCTCGACTTCCAGGACGCCGGCTGCGGCCACCCGGCCTATGATCTCGCAAGCCTGCTCGAGGATTCGCGCCGCGACGTCCCGCCTGCGCTGCAGGAGGCGATGCGCGCGCGCTACCGCGACGCAGCCTGCGTCCGCGACTCGGCCCGGTTCGACGCCGCCTTCGCCGCCCACGCCGCCCTGCGCCACACCCGCGTCGCCGGGCTCTGGACGCGGCTCGAGCGCCGCGACGGCAAGCGTCACTACCGCGCGTACGCGCCGCGCACCTGGGCACTGCTCGAGGCCTCCCTCGCCCACCCGGCCTGCGCGGCGCTCGCCGGCTGGTTCGACGCGCACGTGCCGCGCGCGCTCCGCCGCGCCCCCGGAAGCGAGGCGGCGTGAGCGCGATGCCGAAGCGCGCCATGGTGCTGGCCGCGGGCCTCGGCACGCGCATGCGCCCGCTGACGGAAGCCACGGCGAAGCCGCTCTTGACGGTCGCGGGCCGCAGCCTGATCGACCGGGCGCTCGACCATCTCGCCGATGCCGGGGTCGAGACGGTGGTGGTGAACACCCACTGGCAGGCCGAACGCGTGCGCGCCGCACTCGCCTCCCGCACGCGGCCGGCCATCATCGAAAGCCACGAGGAGTCTCTGCTCGAGACCGGCGGCGGCGTGGCGCGCGCGCTATCTCATCTCGGCGCCGCACCGTTCTTCGTCGTCAACGGGGACGCCTTCTGGCTCGACGGCGCGACAGCCGCTCTCGCCCGACTCGCTGCTGCCTTCGACCCGGAAGCGTGCGACGCGGTTCTGCTCGTGCACCGAACCGCTCAACTTCCGGCCTACACGGGACGCGGCGATTTCGCGGTCGATCCGCTCGGCCGCGTGCGCCGGCCGCGCGAGCGCGAGATCGTCCCCTATCTCTTCGCTGGCGTGCAGCTCGCCTCGCCTGCGCTCTTCGCCTGCGCGCCTGCGGGACCGTTCAGCACCAACCTGCTTTGGGACCGCGCGATCTCTGCGGGCAGGCTGCGCGCTGTGGTGCATGACGGTGTGTGGCTGCATCTCTCGACTCCCGAGGACCTCGCGGAGGCCGAGCAGCTGATGCGCGGCCGCGCCTCTGCCTTCGCCTATGCGCGCTGAGCGGCGCGACCCAGCCGTCTTCACCATCCCGCCAGAGACGCGGTTCCTCGATTCGCTTGCCTTGGGTCTGTGGCGCCAGGCGGGCGGGGACCAAGCGGCGCTTGCGCGCATCACCGTGGTGCTGCCGACGCGTCGGGCAGCGCGCGGCCTCGCCGAAGCCTTTCTGCGCCTGACCGAAGGCAAGCCGCTTCTCTTGCCGCGCACGCTTGCGCTTGCCGAGGCTGCGGACGAGTCGATCGCGGCGGGCGGCATCGCGCCGCTGCCGCCTGCGGTGCCGGCGCTGCGGCGGCAGGCGGCGCTCGCGCGGCTTGTTCTCGCCTCGGAACGGGCAAGCGGGATCGAAGGCGCCGACCACGCCTTCCGCCTTGCAGGCGACCTCGCGACACTGCTCGACGAGATGGCGCGCGAGGAGGCTGACCCGGCGAAGCTCGCCGACGCAGCCGACGCGGCGCATGCCGAGCACTGGCTGCGGACGGTTGCCTTCCTCGAGATCGTCACCCGGGCCTGGCCGCGCTGGCTGCGCGACAACGGACTTGCTGACCCGGCAGCTCGCCTCGTCGGCATGCTCGAGGCACGCCGAAGGCTGTGGCAGGCGAATCCGCCTGCAACGCCCGTGATCGCTGCCGGTTCGACGGGTGGTATCCCCGCTGTCGGCAGGCTGCTTAGCACCGTCGCGCGGCTGCCTGAGGGAGCGGTCGTGCTGCCCGGCCTTGATCTCGCAATGCCTGAGGCGGCGTGGGAGTCGCTCGACGACACGCACCCGCAGGCGGGGCTCAGGCGCCTTCTGGCGCGGATCGGCGTCACGCGCGACGAAGTCCTGCCCTGGCCGGAGGGTGGCGGCGAGCGGCTGCTCGCAGCGCGCGCCCGCGTCGTTGCGCGCATGATGCTTCCCGCGTCGGGGATGGAGGACTGGCAGAGGCGCGACTTGGTCGGGGTGCGCGAGGGCATCGCGGGGCTCGGACGTGTCGACGCGGCTGACCAGAACGAGGAGGCGCTGGTGATCGCGCTTGCGATGCGCGCCGCTCTCGAGACGCCGGGGCGGCGCGCGGCGCTCATCACGCCCGACAGGATGCTTGCCGCGCGCGTGGCCTCCGCGCTTGCGCGCTTCGGCATCCGCGCCGACGACAGCGCCGGCAGGCCGCTCGCGGCGACGCCGCCTGGCGCCTATCTGCGGCTTCTAGTCGCTGCCTGCGCGGAACGTCTCGCGCCTGTGCCGCTGCTTGCGCTGCTCAAGCACCCGCTTGCCGCGGGCGGGATGCGGCCGGGGCGGTTCCGTGCTGCCGTGCGCTGCCTGGAGCTCGCCCTGTTGCGCGGGCAGCGCCCCGCTCCAGGCACGGCGGGGCTGCGCGCGGCGCTCGAGCGCGCGCGGCGCAGAGACCCTGCCTTCCGTCCGCGCGGGCTTGCCGCGGCAGCGCGCGTGATCGAAACTATCGAGCGTTGCCTCGGCCCGCTGGTCGCCGCTCTCTCCGCCGCCTCGCTGCCGCCTGCGCGGCTTCTGGCCACGACGCTCGAGGCGGCTGAGGCGCTGGCCGCGACGGCTGAGGCTTCGGGCGCCTCGCGGCTCTGGGCGCAAGAAGCGGGCGAGGCGGCGGCTGCACGCATGGCCGAGGCGCTCGAGGCGCTCGAGCATATGGAGCCTGTGCCGCCAGAGGCGTGGCCAGGCCTGTTCGAGGCGCTGTTCGCCGGCGCTGAGGTGCGGCTCCGCCGTCTCGGCAGCGCCGGTGAAGGCGCGCCGCATCCACGCCTCGCCATCTGGGGCGTGCTCGAGGCACGGCTGCAGTCGGCGGATCTCTTGATCCTCGGCGGGCTTAACGAGGGAACCTGGCCTGCCTCGGTCGATCCCGGGCCGTGGATGTCGCGGCCGATGCGCGCGCGCTTCGGCCTCGCCTCCCCGGAGGCGGCGATCGGCGAGGCGGCGCACGACGTCGCCCAGCTTCTCTCCTCGGCGCCTGAGGTGCTGCTGACGCGCTCACGCCGCGTCGACGGCGCGCCGACAGTGCCGAGCCGCTGGCTCGTCCGCCTCGACGCCTTCCTCAGGAGCCAGCTCGGCGAGGGGGCGCATCTCGCCCCGGCAACGGACTGGCTAGGCCTCGCCCGTGCCCTCGACATGCCGCAAGAGGTGCAGCCTGAGCGGCGCGCTGAGCCACGCCCGCCGCTCGCTGTCCGGCCGAAGCGGCTTTCGGTGACGGAGGTGGAGCGGCTCTTGCGCGACCCCTTCGAGATCTACGCAAGGCGCATCCTCTGCCTGCCCAAGCTTGCCGGGCTCGACGAGCCGGTCGATCGCGCCGACTGGGGAACGGTCGTGCACGCGGCGATCGCTGCTGCGCTGCGCCGCGCCGGCCGCGAAGGCTGGCCCGGAGAGGAAACGTTCCGGTTCTGGATAGAGGAGGATGGCGCAGGCCGCCTCGCCGCCCTCGCAGCACCCGCTCTCGTCGCGTTCTGGCGCCCGCGTCTCCACAGGATCGCTGCCTGGGTGGCCGGGCACGAGGCAGCGCGGCGGCGGCAGGGCGTGATCGCCGCAAGCTTCGCCGAGACGCGAGGCGAGCTTGCGCTCCCGGGGGGCTTCGTGCTGCACGGCCGCGCCGACCGGATCGACCTCCTCGCCGACGGCACGCTCGCGCTGATCGACTACAAGACAGGAACGATCCCGACGGAAGCCGAGGTCGCCGAGGCCTACGCGCTGCAGCTCACCCTCGAGGCGGCGATGGCCGAGCGCGGCGCCTTCGCCGATGCCGGGCGCCGCCCCGTCTCCTCGCTCGCCTACTGGAAGCTCGGCGGCGGGCCTGACGCGGGCGAGGAGAGGCGGCTTAAGGGCGAGGCGGCAGCGCTCGCGGCGGCTGCCTGGGCGCGGTTCGAGGCGTTGCGCGCCCGGTTCGAGGACCCGAGCACCGCCTATTACCCGCGCCCGCACCCGCACCGCGCGCCTGCCTTTTCGGACTATCTCCACCTCGCGCGCGTGGCGGAATGGGGAGGCGAGAGTGGTGGTTGAGGCGCCGCCTGCAGACCCGCGCGCCGAAGCGGAAGCGGCGCAGCGCCGCGCCGCCGACCCGACCGTCTCGGCCTGGGTCAGCGCCTCGGCAGGCTCTGGCAAGACGACGCTTCTGACCGCGCGCGTGCTGCGACTTCTCCTCGGCGGCACCGAGCCAGGGCGGATCCTCTGCCTCACCTTCACCCGCGCCGCCGCCGCCGAGATGGCGACACGCATCGCGCAGCGGCTCGGCGAATGGGCAGCCTCCGAGGAAGAGACGCTCGCCGCCGCCCTCGCCGGGCTTGGCGTGCGCGCCGATGCCGCGACGGTGGCGCGCGCGCGCAGCCTGTTCGCGCGCGTTCTCGACAGCCCAGGCGGGCTGCGAATCGCCACCTTCCACGCCTTCTGCCAAAGCCTCTTGCGGCGCTTCCCGCTCGAGGCGTCGGTCGCGCCGCATTTTGCCTTGGTCGAGGAGCGAGACCAAGCGGAGCTGCTCACCGCCGCGCGCGACGAAGCGCTCGCTGCGCCTTCGGCCGGGATGGAGCGGGCGCTCGAGACGGTCGCGCCTTTCGCCGATGCGGAGGGGTTCTCCGGCCTCGTGCGCGGCGTGCTGTCGGCGCATGCGCGGCTTGAGCGCGCGCTCTCGGGCGGCAATGCGCCGGACGGTGTCGCTGCGATGCAGCGCCGCGTTCTCGCCGTCGGCCTCGACGACACGGAAACTTCTGTGCTGGCGGAGGCCTGCGGGCGGGACCTGACGCATCTGACTCGCGCGGCAAGCGCGCTCGCCACCAGCGGCAGCGGCGAGGACCGCGATCGCGCAGCCGCGATCGGGCGCTGGCTTGCGCGCCGCCCAGCGGAGCGGATCGCGCGCTGGGAGGAGTGGCGGGCGGTGTTCCTGACCGCCGAGGGGAAGCCGCGCGCGAGGCTTGCGACGTCTGGGGCTGAGCGGTCGATGCCCGGCCTTGGCGAAATCATGCGCGCTGAGGCGGAGGCCGTGCTCGCGGTGGAGGAGCAGCTCAGGCGCGCGCGCGCCGCGGCCTGCTCGGAGGCTGTCCTCCGCCTCGTCGCTCCGGTGATCGACGCCTATGGCCGGCGCAAGCGCTTCCGCGCCGGCCTCGACTACGACGACCTGATCGAGCGGACGCGGAGGCTCCTTGCAGCGACCGACACGGCCTGGGTGCAGTACAAGCTCGATGGCGGGCTCGACCACGTGCTGGTCGACGAGGCGCAGGACATTTCGGCAGCGCAATGGGAGGTTGTCGAGAGCCTGACCGGCGAGTTCTTCGCCGGTGAGGGCGCGCGCGCAGGGGTCGCCCGCACACTCTTCGCGGTGGGCGACGTCAAGCAGAGCATCTACAGCTTCCAGGGCGCAGCCCCGGCTGAGTTCTCCCGCGCGCGCGACCGCGCCTCCGCCCGCGTCGCCGCCGTCCGTGGCGCGAGAGGTTTCCGTAACGAGCGGCTTGCCGTCTCCTTCCGCTCGACGGCGCCTGTGCTTGCGCTCGTCGATGCCGTCTTCGCCGACCCGGAGGCGTCCTCGGGCGTGTCGCTCGACGGCGCGCCGATCGTGCACCGGCCGGCAAGGGAGGGCCAGGCCGGGCGCGTCGAGCTCTGGCCGGCGGTCCCGGCTGACGCCGTGCCGGACGCTGACGGCTGGAGCCTCGAGCCGACAGAGCGCGCCCGCTCGGGCGAGGAGAAGCTCGCGCAGGCGATCGCGGCAAGAATCCACCGCTGGCTCGAGACCGGCGAGACCCTGCCGGCGCGCGGCCGGGCGATGCGCGCCGGTGACATCCTCGTCCTCGTCCGCCGCCGGCGCGCCTTCGTCGGCCACCTGATACGCGCCCTGAAGGCACGGCGCATTCCCGTCAGCGGCGTCGACCGCATGGTGGTCGCCGACGAACTTGCGGTGATGGACGTGCTCGCGACCCTCGAAGCGCTGCTTCTGCCGGAGGACGATCTCACCCTCGCCGCTGCGCTGCGGTCGCCTCTGTTCGGCCTCTCCGACCCCTCGCTGATGGCGCTTGCGCTCGGCCGCGGCCGGCTGAGCCTGCGCGGGGCGCTGCGCCGGCGCGCCGGGGAGAGGCCGGAGTGGCAAGAGGCGGAAGCCATCCTCTCGGCACTCGCGGCGCGGGCGGATTTCGACACCCCGCACGGCCTGATCTCGCGTCTGCTCGGGCCGCTCGGCGGGCGAGCGCGGCTGCTCGCACGCCTCGGCCCGGACGCTGCCGACCCGCTGGACGAGCTTCTCAACGCTGCGCTCGCGCACGAGCGCGCGCACCCGCCCTCGCTCCAGGGGTTCCTCGCCTGGCTTCGCGCCGGCGGGTCGGAAATCAAGCGCGAGCAGGAGCCGGGCGCGGATTCGGTGCGGGTGATGACGGTGCACGGCGCCAAGGGGCTCGAGAGCCCGGTGGTGATACTCGCCGACACGACCTCGGTGCCGCGGCAGCCGGACGACCTGCACTGGCTTCCCGACCCGGCCACCGGCACGGACGTGCCGCTCTGGGCGCCGCGACGCGAGCTCCGCCCCTGGCCGGTCGAACAGGCGAGAGCACGGGCGCAGGCCGAGACCATGCAGGAGTATCGCCGCCTGCTCTACGTCGCCCTGACCAGGGCCGAAGACAGGCTTCTCGTCACCGGAGCGCTCTCCCGCAAGGGAGCCGGCAAGGACCCCGGCTGCTGGTACGACCTGGTCGAGGCGGGGTTCAGGCGACTCCCCGGAGCAGTCGCTGCCGGCTTCGACCCGGGCGCCCTCCTGGGCGAGCAGGGCTGGCCAGCAGGCGGCTGGTTCTTCGAGACCGTCCAGGAGCCTCGGGTACAGCTGCGCCGCGATGCAGAAGGCGCCGCCCCTTCTCCTCCGGCCGAACTTCCCGCTTGGGTGCGGGCGGCACCGCCAGCGGAGGAGATGCCGCCGCGGCCGCTCAGCCCCTCCGAGGACGAGGGCGAGGAGCCACCCGCCGCCTCGCCGCTCACTGAGGCAGGCGCGACGGAGCGGCGCTTCCGCCGCGGCACGCTCGTGCATGCGCTGCTCGAGCACCTTCCGGGCCTTCCGCCAGGCGAGCGCCGCGCCGCAGCCGAGCGCTTCCTCTCCGCTCCAGGCCTCGGCCTGCCTGCCGACGTGGTGTCGGAGATCGCGGCGGAGACGCTCGCGATCCTCGACGACCCGCGTTTCGCCCCGCTCTTCGCCCCAGGCGCGCTCGCCGAGGCCCCGGTTGCGGGCCGAGTCGGCAACCGCGTGGTCGCGGGCCAGGTCGATCGCCTCGCCATTACCGACACGGAGGTCCTGGTCGCCGACTTCAAGACCAATCGCCCCCCGCCCGAGCGTGTCGAGGAGGTCGCCCCCGCCTATCTGCGGCAGATGGCCGCCTATCGCGCCGTGCTCAGGGGCGCCTTCCCCGACCGTGCCGTGCGTTGCGCTCTCGTCTGGACCTACGCGGCGCGGATGATGGAACTGCCCGAGGCGCTGTTGGACGCCCACGCCCCGGCCACCATCTAAGGGGCCAGGTCGGGGCGGAGCGGGGGGAGGTTCGCGCCCGCGTCGGGCATGGTAGAACCGCCAAGCAATCCCCGCCTCGCCAACACAACGCGGAGAGACGCATGAGCGCCACCACCAAGGCCGTGACGGATGCCAGTTTCGAGGCCGATGTCCTGAAGGCCGACCATCCCGTTCTCGTCGATTTCTGGGCCGAGTGGTGCGGCCCCTGCCGCGCGATCGCGCCGGCGCTCGACGAGATCGCCAACGCCTTCGCCGGCAGGCTCACTGTGGCCAAGGTGAACGTCGACGAGAACCCGGTGACGCCGAACCGCTTCGCCGTGCGCGGCATCCCGACGCTGATCCTATTCAAGGGCGGCCAGCCGGTCGCGACCAAGATGGGTGCCGACAGCAAGAGCAACCTCCAGGCCTGGGTGGAGGCAAATCTGTGATTCGCCGCCCGGGCGCATGACCCGGCGGGGCCCGACCAGCTCCGCGGCAGAGCCCGCAGACCGGGGAGAGGACCGATGCTCACGCGCGCAGCCCTTGCTCTTGCACTTTCGCTCGTGCCTCTCTCCGCCTCGGCAGAGGTGGTCAGGACAGAGCGAGCGGCGTTCCGGATCACCGTCATCGCTTCCGGCCTGGAGTACCCCTGGGGAGTCGCCGCCCTGCCTGACGGCAGGCTGATCGTCACCGAGCGCCCGGGGCGGGTTCGGCTCGTCGGCACGGATGGGCGCCTCTCGCCGCCGCTTGCCGGAACGCCCGCAACCGTCGCCAACCGCCAGGGCGGCATGCTCGATGTCGCCCTGCACCCGCGCTTCGCCGAGAACGGGTTCGTCTATCTCTGCCATGTGGCGGCTGGCGAGGGCGGGACATCCTCGACCATCACGCGTCTGAGGCTCTCGGGCGAGCGGTTCGAGGCGCCGCGCACCATCCTCTCCGTCACGCCGCGCGTGGACAACGGCTTCCATTTCGGCTGCCGCATCGCCTTTGGCCGCGACGGCATGCTCTATGCGGGGTTCGGCGACCGGTTCCAGATGGACCGCGCGCAGGATCTCGCGGACCTCAACGGCAAGATCGTCCGGCTCTCCGAGGACGGCGCGGTGCCCGCCGACAACCCCTTCGTCGGGCGCGCCGGCGCGCGGGCTGAGATCTGGTCATTCGGTCACCGCAACATCCAGGGGATGGTGGTCGACCAAGCGACCGGTGCGCTCTGGGCGCATGAGCACGGGCCGCAGGGCGGCGACGAGGTCAATCTGATCAGGCGCGGCGCGAACTACGGCTGGCCGCGGGTGACGCACGGGGTGAACTACGGTGGCGCGCCGATCACCGAACATCGCTCCCTGCCGGGCATGGAGGATCCTCTGAAGGTCTGGGTGCCCTCGATCGCGCCTTCGGGGCTTGCGGTCGTCACGGGCGATGCCTTCCCCGGCTGGCGGGGCGATCTCCTCGTCGGCGCGCTGCGCGACCGCGCGCTGATACGCCTTATGCGGCAGGGGGACAGGATCGTCGGCGAGGAGCGCATGCCGATGTTCGGCGAGCGGATCAGGGACGTGCGCGTGCTGCCCGATGGCCGCGTGCTTCTGCTCACCGACAGCCGCAACGGTGCGATCTGGCGTCTCGACCCGGCCTGATCGCTACGTGTTGTCCCTGAGCACCACCCCTGCGAGATAGAGGCTGCCGCAGACGAGCACGCGCGCCGGCCCCTCCGCCTCGCGCGCGATTGCCGCCACCGCGTCGGCCACGCGCGGGCCGATCCGCGCCCGCCCGCCCGAGGCGGCGACGATCGCCTCGGGGGCTTGCGCGAGATGCTGCTTCGGTTCTGCAACGGCCCAGAGGCTCGCCGCCTGGGGGATGATGGGTGCGAGGAAAGCCGCCGTCTGCTTGCCCGCCTTCATGCCGACCACCACGTGCCACGGCAGCGCCCGGTCGGCCGCGAGATGCGCAGCCAGAGCGCGGCCGGCATCCTCATTGTGGCCGCCATCGAGCCACAGTTCCCAGCGCTCCGGGAGAAGCTCGACGAGCGGGCCGCGGACGAGCCGCTGCAGCCGCGCAGGCCAGGACGCGCGGGCGAGGCCCTCGGCGAAGGCTGCGTCGGTGAAGCGCCGATCGCGCATCGCCCGCAGCGCCGCGATCGCGACCCCGGCATTGTCGTGCTGGTGCGCGCCGGCGAGCGCGGGAAAGGGCAGGGCGAGCGACCCTTCAGCGTCTTCGTAGCGTAGCCCCTGCCCATCAGGCGCGATGCTCCAGCCATTGTCACGGGCAAGCAATGGTGCGCCGAGTGCGCGCGCGCGGTCGGCGATCACGGCGAGCGCCGCCCGATCCTGCCTGCCTGTGGCGCAGGGCACGCCGGGCTTGATGATCCCGGCCTTCTCGAAGGCGATCTTCTCGATCGTATCGCCGAGGAAGTCCATGTGGTCCATCGCGATCCGGGTGATCGCCGTTGCAGCCGGGCGTTCGACCACGTTCGTCGCATCGAGCCTGCCGCCCAGGCCCACCTCAAGCACGAGGAGCTCTGCCGGGATGCGCGCGAAGAGCAGGAAAGCGGCTGCGGTGGTAATCTCGAAGACGGTGATCGGGTCCTTGCCGTTGGCTGCCTCTGCCTCCTCGAGCGCCTCGGTCAGCGCCTCTTCCGTCA
>Ga0308411_10001362_pt1 | contig 16650 bp, 12 predicted proteins | sample HotsprottomLayer_2_FD_203530 | JGI IMG/M metagenome (GOLD analysis project Ga0308411, IMG submission 203530) | Hot spring phototrophic mat microbial communities from Octopus Spring, Yellowstone National Park, Wyoming, United States -... | ecosystem: Environmental > Aquatic > Thermal springs >...
CGTGCTCTACCGCAACCACTCCCACTCCCTGGAGGTGGAGGTGGAGCTGGTTCGCCGCAACATCCCCTACGAGGTGCGCTCCGGCTTGCGTTTCTTCGAGCAACGGCACGTCAAGGACGTGCTCGCCCACCTGCGCTTCGTCGCCAACCCCAGGGACGAAGTGGCCTTTTCGCGCATGGCGCGGCTGCGGCCTCGCCTAGGCCAACGTTTGGTGGCGCGCCTGTGGACGCAGCTGGCGGCCACCGGTGACCCCCTCGCCGCCCTCGTACAGCTGGATCCGGCGGCCTGCGGCCTCCCCGGCGCCGCGGCCCGCTCCGCCGGGGACCTCGCCCAACTGGTGAGGCGGCTGGAGCGGCAGCGCACTCGCCCGGGCGAGATGGTGCGCGAGGTGGTGGCGGGAGGGTATCGGGAGTACGTGCGCGCCCAGCTGGACAACGCCACCTCTCGCCTGGACGACCTGGAGCAGCTGGCCCTCTTTGCCGACGCCTACGACGAGGTAGCCTCCTTCCTGGACGAAGTGACGCTCATGAACGAACTTTCCGGCGAGGAGGTGGCAGCGGTGGAGGGCGAGAAGCAGAAGGTGACGCTGTCCACCGTGCACCAAGCCAAGGGGCTGGAGTGGGGAGCCGTGTTTGTCCTCTGGCTGGCCGAAGGGCGCTTCCCCACCGCCCGCGCCGAGGACGTGGAGGAGGAGCGCCGTCTCTTCTACGTGGCGTGCACCCGCGCCAAGGATCGTCTCTTTCTCTGCTACCCCTTCGTGGCCCGCGACCGCTACCGGGTGGACGTCATCCTCGAGCCCTCCCGCTTCCTCTCGGAGCTGCCCGAGCACACCTTCCAGCGCTGGCAGGTGGAGGAGTCGCCCACGCCACCAGCCGTGGACGGGGGCGGTCGCTACGCCCTGCCCGGCTTTTTGGCTGACGACGATAGCGAAATCAACTAGCCCGTCATCGGCGCTGGACGTGCTGCACCTCCACCAGCCGCACGGCCTTCCCGGCCGCCCGCAGCCCGGCGGCGAAGGCGCCGGCGTCGGCGATCCACCCTTCCATCCACTGAAAGCCCGCCGACGAATAGAGGAGAACCCGGCCCGGGCGGCGAGCCGCGCCGGCGTTCCAGTCGCCCAGGTGGATCACGTCCAACGTTTCATCACGTAGGCTCCACGCCAGCAGGGCGGCGCTGTCCACCAAACCGGCCGGGTCGTGGCCGCGCACGAAGAATGGCTTCGGCCACCCCGCCGGGGCGGCGGCAATCCCCGCCAGGGGACTCACCTCCTCCCTCGACAGCACCACCACGGGCACTCCTACCGGCACCAGTGGGGCGATGCGTCCGGCGTGGTGGAGCAGACGGGCGTGAGCCTCCGCCACACGTCGGGCATCCTCCAGCTCCAAGGAAACCCGCCACGCACCCCAGGCACCCACCGCCAAGGTGGCCACCATGGCGACCGCCACGCCCCCGCGCCGCCAGCGCAGGGAAAGACAAGAGAGAACATCTGCGGCAAGGCCAGCACCCGCCACGACCAGACCCGCAAAGGACGCCGCCGTGTAGCGCAACGGCAGCACCGGCGTCGCCAACGTCGGCAGGGTGGGCAAGAGCAGCAGCGCCAACCCCACCCCCATGGCGGCGGAGCGGCGTCGCCACGCCCACCACGCCAAGGCCGCCACCAGTACCACGGCGGTCCCTCCCGCCGGGGTGAACTGGAACCCCGCCGGTCGATGGGGCGCCAGCAGGAAAAACGCCGCCAGCTGCTGCGGTAGCTTGGCCGCAATCCCCGGCTCCAGGGCAAAGTACGTGCGGCCCAGCGACAGCAGCGTGACGTGGGCAGCGGTGTACGCCAACACCGCGGCCGTAACCACCGCGGCGGGCACCCAGGCTGCAAGGCCCTGCCGGCGCCGCTGGAGCAGCTCTAGGGCCAACACCAGGCCGGGGGACACTACCCACGTCTCCTTGCTGGCCATGGCCAGGAGTAGCGCCCCCACCGCTCCGGCTCGCCGCCCAACCGTCCACCTCTCCTGGGGACGCGGCCAAACCGCTATCAAAGCACCCCATGCGGCGAGCAGCAGCGTGTCAAAGCGCACCGCCGGGTGCAAGGCGGATTCGCTGGCCCACGGCGACACTCCCCACACCCCCGCCACCGCCACCGCGCCGAGAGGGGGCACGCCCAGTCGAGCGGCGGCCAACCCGAGCAGGGCAGCGGCAGTGAGATGCAGCAGCAGGCTGGTGAGGTGGTAGCCGGCGGGCTCCCACGGCCACAGCAGCCGGTCCACCACCAGCGTCCACGTCCCTGCCGGGCGGAAAAAACCGTCCATATCGGCGAAGAGCAGCGCCGGGCGGTGCAGCGCCCGGTGGGCGTGCTGCACCCACTGGTAGTCGTCCCCCACCAGGTCCAAAGGCACGGCTGGGAGGTACAGGGCCACCACCGTCGCAGCGGCGACGGCGGCAAGGGAAACCACTGCCCACCGTTGGCCTTTGGTCATGGGCGAAGCCCCGATGCCGCACCTGGCATCCGCGGTCATCATGCCCTCGCCACCCCAGCCACGCAACGGGCGGACCGGCACAACCCCGGCGATCCGCGGTAGGATGCCGGGGTGAGCCAGCGATGCGCCATCGTCGGCGCCGGGCTGACCGGCTTGACTGCTGCCTATCGCTTGGTGCAGGCGGGCTGGCAAGTGGAACTGTTCGAGCGTTGGCCCGCCCCCGGCGGGCTGGTGGCCACTTTCCAGGTGGGTGGGGAGCCTTTGGAGTGCTTTTACCACCACCTGTTTACCACCGACACCGACTACCTGCAGCTGGCAGAGGAGCTGGGGCTGGCATCCAGCATCCAATGGCTGCCGTCCCGCATGGGCATTTACTGCCAAGGGCGCCTGTGGGACTTTGGCACCCCGGCCTCTCTGCTGCGCTTTGCGCCGCTGCCGTGGCCCGCCAAGGTACGCTTTGCCTTGACCACCCTCTACCTACGCCACCGCGACAACCTCGCCGAGTTCGAGCGGGTCACGGCTGCCGCCTGGATCTGCCGCCACGCCGGCGTGGCGGTTTGGGAAACGGTGTGGAAGCCATTGATGGAACAAAAATTCGCCACGAGAGCCAACGATGTCTCGATGGCCTGGTTGTGGCGCAAGGTGTTCCTGCGCGGGCGCTCGCGCTCCCCCTCGGGGATGGGGGAACGCCTGGGGTACCTGGACGGCGGTTTTGGCCGGGTGGTGGACGAGCTGGCTGCCCGCCTCCGGCGGGGGGGAGCGATGCTGCACCTGGCCAGCCCGGTGCGCCGCCTCCAGCGGTGCGAAGACGGCATTGGCCTGACTGTGCGCCGCGACCACCATACCTTTCCGGTGGTGCTGTTTACCGGCTCGCCGGAGGAACTGCTCCAGGTGGCCGGCGACACTCTCCCCCCCGACTACCGGCAGCGGCTATCACCCCTGGCGGGCACGTCGGCCCTCTGCATGGTGCTGGAACTGGATCGCCCACTCACTGACTACTACTGGCTCAACATCGCCGACGCCAGTTTTCCCTTCGGGGGGGTGATCGAGCACACCAATTACCTCTCTCCGGAGCGCTACGGCGGCCGGCACATTGTGTACCTGTCCAAGTACCTGTTCCAGGACGCCCCCGCCTGGCGCATGCGCGAAGCAGAGCTGTGGCAGCTCTACCGCCCCTTCTTGGGGCGCCTCAACCCCGACTTCGACGACTCCTGGGTGCTGGCCCGCCACCTCTTCCGCGCCGCCTACGCCCAGCCCGTGGTTCCGCCGTTTTACTCTCGCCAGCTGCCCCCCTTCGCCACACCCTGGCCCGGCCTCTACCACTGCTGCATGGCCCAGATTTACCCCGAGGACCGCGGCCAGAACTACGCCGTGCGCGCCGGTGCCGCCGCTGCCCAGCGTCTGATCGCCACCTACGGGTGAAGGCTCTTCGGGGGAGAGCCAGACATACCTTCCCCGCCCTGCCCGCACCTGGAACCGCATCCGATGATCGTGGTCCGTGCCCGTGCGAGGGCGGTGAGGGGCGCCGCCCCCCGGCGCAAAGCCACCGCCCCACGCCGGGGGGCTTTCTTTCCCCAGCCCAGCCGTCCTCCGCCCTCCGCGGACTCGCCTCTTGTCCTAGAGGCGCTGGTCTGGAAGGTGTCTCGGGGAAACTCTCACCTCGCTTTGGCGCCCCCCAAGCTCACCCCCACAGCCGCCGCAGGAGCAGCACTCCGCACCCCCCTATGGCCATCACCAGACCCAGCAGACCCAGCTGGTCCAGGGTGGGGATGGCCTCGATGGCCGTCACCCTCAAGGTGGCGTTGTCGCAGGCCCCCCCAAAGCACAGCCGGTAGTCCACCGTGCAGCTCCCGGAGGAGGGCACGGTGAAGGTGGCCACCCCGGTGGTGCTGTGCACCGAAGCACCGGTGCAGCTGCCCCCCAGGTAGGTAAAGCTGGATCCCGCGGGGGGCGAGGTGGTGCCCACCTGGTCGTTGCTGCCCACGTTAAAGGTGGCCCCCACCGTGCCGGCCGGCAAGGCAGCGGCGTCGTCTAAGGCGTCCACCAGGGGCACCGGACCACCGGTGGCGGTGTTGTTGGCCGGGTTGGTGTCGTTGTCCGCCCCGGTGGTCACCGTAAAGGTAACCGTGGCCTGGGGAGTGTCGCTGCCCCCCGGCGTGCCCGGGGCGGTGAAGGTGTAGCTGCAAGTGATGCTGGCTCCAGCTGCCAGGGAAGGCACCGGCACCGACGGGGTGCAGTTCACCCCGGAAACGCTGCCGGAGGAAGCCGCGATGCTGCAGCTGGCGGTGGTGGCGGGGTCGGGGCCGGCGTTGGTGCAGGAGAAGCTCAAGGAATAGCTGCCGCCAGGGCCCAACGAGGGAGGCACTGTCGGAGTGTTGGCCACCATGTCCGCCACCAGCACAGCAGCCAGGTCCGCCGAAAGCCGAGCCACAAAGGCGTCGTAGGGGCCGCCGCCGTTGCTTGCCTGCGCGCCGCCGGAAGTGTTGGGGAAGTTGGTGGAACTGGTGTACCCCGCCACCACCACCCGAATCGCGCTGCACGAACTGCACATTCCACCTCTGCGCGAGCGGCGGCATGAGATTCCGCAACTCACGGCGCTGCTGTGGAGGCAGGTGACCGGTGGCAGTTGCGCCCCACTGGGCAGTCCGGAGGTGGAACTTCTGGCAGCGTACCACTTCCCGGGGAACGTCCGAGAACTGCGGGGTATCCTGGAGCGGCTGTGGCTACGCAGCCGCCGCGCCTCTCGTCACTCCCGTATCGAGATCCTGGGCGACATCCTGCAACGTGGGGCAAGCCCCCCCTCGGTGCAGGGTTGCCAATCTCTCCTGGCGCAGCGCTGCCTTCGCCAAATGATCGAAGCAGGCGCGTCGTTCTGGGACGCGGTCCACCGACCCTACCTGCGCCGCGACATCAACCGCGCCGAGCTGTACGAGGTGCTCCGCGCTGGACTTGAACTGTCGGCTGGTAGCTGGAAGCGCCTTGTGCCGATCTTTCGCGTTGGCGACGTGAATTACAAGAAGTTCCTCGATTTCGTGCGCAAACAGGGGTTCACCCTTGACCGCCGGGGAGGGGGCACCGTTGCGTCAAGACCGCTCCTCGAGGGCGCTGCAAACCCAGTCTTGGCGCCGCCGGCACGCTGAGGCGCCTCTGGGTGGCGAGGTGAGCCCCCGCCGAGCGGTCGTGTCTGGCCGAGTTCGGCCGGGCGGCCGAACCACTCGACGCGCCGGGCGACGGCCATGGGATCGCAGACAAGAACCGATCCTACTGCATCAGGAGGGGTTATCGTTACAATTGCAAGGCGTCTTGGAGGCGTACTCGTTGCCAGCGCTCCAGAGGGCGAAACGAGCGGACGTAGGAGGCCAGCGAGCGTGGAGGCCATAGGCACGCCCCTTGCGTGGAGCCGAAACAGCAGAAAGGAGGATCTGCGAGTGAACACGAACGTACAGAAGCTAACCTTCCCGGAAGTCCAAGAGATCAAAGGCGGTATGCGCGCACGCACCGAGGGTGGGCCTGGCGGGACCTCGGGCTGCACCGGGTCCAACAACTGCGTTTGCGTCTGCGGCTGCCTTCCTGAGAAGATGTAAGGACGGGAGTTCCCACCAAGCGAAGGGACGGCCATGCGCCGTCCCTTCTCCTTGGTGTCAGGAACCGCGCAGCGAAGGGCCGAGCCGAATCGGCCACGCACACGCTTGCGGGGGCCTCGAGCAAAGCTTGTTGGAGCCTTCGTCGCTGTGTTGCTGGGGCGAGATCCGCGTAGCTGTAGTGAGTGTGCGCTGTGCGGCAGGCGTGGCAGGTGGCGACATCTTGCTTCAAGAGCGAGGGCCCGTTGCGGGCTCGGGCAATGCGCCAACGTGCCTTTCTCGCCAGGCCGCGTGGGAACCGCGGGATTCTTCGCCGCGATACATGAGGGGCGTCGCTCGTTGCTACTCGTTCTCGATTCAAGGCGAGTTGGACCGTAAGAGGTAACTATGGGCTTTGCAGAAAAGCAACGGGAGGCGGGAGGGCTTCCTGCGCAAGTCCACGAACACGAGGTGGGGGCGGGTGTGGTGGCGGTGTGGAACCGCTTCTCGCCGTGCGTCTACACCGTGTCGAACGAGGTGCTGCAGGTACTGCGTCGCGGGGACGCGGCTGGGCAACTGGACGAGGCCAGCCGGGAGGCGCTCGCCACGGCCGGGGTTCTTGACGGCAGCTGTGCTGCTTCCAAGGAGGACGCGTTTTTTTTCTCGCTGGACGCGGCCCTGGCGCACGTCGATGAGCTAGCCGACTCCTTTTACGCTGAGCGGCAGCCCTACGCCAACCTGTACCTGGTCAACTTGGGTTGTAACCTCGGCTGCAGGTACTGCGTCGCTAGCCACAGCCGCGGCGGTGGGGAGCGGCACAAGGGCAAGGTCGCCCCCCACGCCAAGCGGCTCGAGGCAGTCCTCAACGTGGTTGATCAGTACGCCGCGAGGAGGGTCGAGGCCCACGCCGAGCCGGTCACGGTGAGCTTCAACGGCGGTGAGTTCTTGCTCCACTGGGATGTGTTGCGGAGGGTGGTCGAACGGATCAAGGAGCGGCACCCAGGCGTCAAGACTGAGTTCTTCCTGAATAGCAACATGACGTTGATGACGCCGGATCGCGCCGCTTTCCTGGCCGAGAACGACTTCGAGGTCCACGTGAGTTTTGACGGTTACCGCGATCTCCACGATCGTACGCGGGTGTATAGGGACGGTCGCGGCTCATATCGCGACGTGCTGGCTGGCGTGAAGGAGTTCAACAGCAGGAAACCCACAAAGCCGATCGTTGGCTTTCAGGGCACCATCGATGTTGCCGAGGGGTTTGATGCGGAGGCTCTCTTCCGCATGAGTCGCCATGGCTTCATCGAGGCGAGGCTCGCGCCCAACCTGCTTGGCGTCTCGGAGGCTGATGCCGAGGCGAAGGCGGACCTCATGATCGAGCTGTACGAAAAGGGGCAACGCCGGAAGCTGAAGTTCACCGACACGTACTTCGTGAATATCAGGCAGCTCATGAAGATTGAAGAGTTCAAATTCTACTTCACGTGCGCAGGGCTAGCGGGCTTTCCGACCCGGGGCTTGGCGCTGAACGTGGACACCCTCGAGATGTCCCAGCTTTGCAGCTACGTGCCCGAGGCAGCGGTGCCGTACGACGAGATCGGGGGCGATATTTACAACCGTCGGCTCTGGGAGAGGGCCAGGGCCTACATCCGCCACCGTGCCCAACAGTTGCGAACCGTATGCCGGCAGTGCGACGTAGTTGGTGTCTGCCGCGGGAGCTGCCTGCTCATGGGGCTGGACGCCCACAACCGGATCAACCCGGCAGCCTGCGCCTACCAGCGCCGACTGTGGCGGCGGGTGCTCGAATTCGCATACCGCCGTGCCAGCAAGACTGCGCGCGCGCAGCGGAAGAGCACGCCAGAGCCGTGAGGGCTACTCCGGTTTCGGGGTCGCCTCCAGACTCCCCAGCGGCAGGGGGAAGCCCAACCGGCCGGGTTTGACTGGGAACACCACGAGACGTGTCCACCCTGCCGCCGTCTGCGGACGGTAGAGGGCAAAGTAGAAGTCGCCAAAGTGAATTGCAATGGCGGCGGCGAACCACTCGACCTGGTAGCGTGCGTCGAGGTCCAGCTCCTGCACCACGACACGGTGGGCGGAGGCCCACGCGCGAATGGCCGCCGTGTCCATGGCAGTGAGCCGTGGCGAGCTGAGCAGCTCGAGCATGGCCGCGTACGGCACGGCTGCCGCGGCCACGTTCCCCCCCGTCCGTCCCCGGTCCACCCCGCCGAAGCCTTCCGGGCCCCGGGCGAGGTAATCGATGAGGTCCTCGCGGTCGCTCTGTTGGCAGCTCCCCCGCGCATCGGAAATCGGCAGGCGCAGGCCGGTGAACAGCGGCACCATCTGGCCCGTGGGGAGGCCGTCAGGAGCGGGCCCCTCACCTACCGCGGTGACCTCGGGCAGGGGCGGCCAGCGGTACGGCGCGTAGGTAAGTCCATCGATGAACAGCGGCTTGCCCCTGTTGAGTGCCGGTGTGATGATCTGGCAGGTGCGGTTGTGGTCGAGGCGATTCACGGCCGGGCCCATGCGTGGTGCAGGGGGCTTGGTGGCCGCACATCCGGCGCAGATCGAGAGCGTCAGCCACAGAGCAAGGTGCCAGATGGATTTCCTGCACGACACGGTCGGGTCCTCCCTTCCCGAGACGGAATTACCGCTGAAATTGTAGGGCAGAACCCGCAGCGCTCGCCCCGAGCGATCAGTCGGCCAGGGGCACCACGTAGAACAGGATGGCAAAGTAGTGGAGCATGCTCCCGGTGAGCACAAAGCCGTGCCAGATGGCGTGGTGGTAGGGGAGCCGGCGCCAGGCGTAGAAGGCCACCCCAGCCGTGTAGGCGATCCCCCCTCCCACGAGCAAGGCGAGCCCACCGGCAGCCACCGACTGCCCGAGGGGCTTGGCGGCCACCACCACGAGCCAGCCGAGCAGCAGGTAGAAGAACACCGACAGCACCCGCAGCCGGCCCATCAGGGTGGCTTTGAAGACGATCCCCAGCACAGCCAGGGTCCACACCACGGCAAGCAGCGACCAGCCCCACTTCCCCCGCAGGTTGACAAGGGCAAAGGGGGTGTAGGTACCGGCGATGAGCAGGTAGATGCCCGAGTGGTCCAGGATCCGCAGGACCTTCTTGGTGGTGGCCAGCGCCGCCGGGATGGCGTGGTAGATCGTCGAGGCCGTGTAGGCCAGCACCAGCGTGGCGCCGTAGATGCTGCGGGCCACGATGTGCCAGGCGGTTCCCTTGACGGCGGCAAAAGCGGTCAACACGGCAAGGCCAGCGATGGAAAAGACCACGCCGATGCCGTGCGTGACGCTGTGGGCGATCTCCTCGCCAACGCTGTAACTGGGCAGAACCTCACCGCCTCGCATAACAGCTCACGTCGCGCAAATCCTAGCACCCCGCCCCACCCCCTGGCGGGCCCGTAGCGCTCCCCCAGCCCCGCCCAGGGGCGGCAGCGCCGATCCTGGGGGCGATCAGGGGGCTGGCGTGGGGGCAGGAGTCGCCGGCAGAGGAGGAGCGGCGGGGAAGTCGCCGATCGCCGCTTCGCTGGGGGGGCGTTCCTTTTGGAGCCGGGCAGCAACGGCTTCCACCTCCTGCATCACCCGCAGGAAGTTGCCACCTGCCACCTTGCGCACCTCCTCCTGGCTGTAGCCACGGCGCGACAGCTCCTCGAGGAGCGCCGGGTAGCGGGACACGTCCGCCAGGCCGTCGGGGGTGCTGCCGATCCCCTCGAAGTCCGAGCCGATCCCCACGTGATCGATCCCGGCCACCTGGCGAATGTGGCCGATGTGGTCGGCCACCTGGGCCAGGGTGGCGCGGGGGATGGGGTGGGTGGCCCGCCAGGTCTGGATCCCCTCGCTGACCTTGGCGGGGTTGCCCGGGTGGAGCGCCTCCAGCCGCGCCCACTCGCTCTCCAGGGGGAGCTCGGCCAGACGCACCGCCTCGGACACGAAGCCGGGGGCAAAGTTGACCATGACGATGCCGCGGTTGGCCTTGACCAGCGCCAGCACGTCGTCGGGAACGTTGCGGGCGTGCTGGCACAGGGCCCGTGCCGAGGAGTGCGAGAAGATCACCGGTGCGGCGGAAACGGCCATGGCATCGCGCATGACCGCGTCGGAGACGTGGGAGAGGTCGATCATCATGCCGAGACGGTTCATCTCCCGCAGCACCTCGCGCCCGAACGGCGTGAGGCCACCGTGGCGGGGCGGCGAGGTGGCGGCGTCCGCCCAGTCGGTGGGCCCCCAGTGGGTGAGGGTGAGGTAGCGGGCACCGCACTCGTAGGCTGCGCGCAGCACCGCCAAGGAGTTGGCAATGGTGTGTCCGCCCTCGATGCCGATGAGGACAGCAATGCGCCCGGAGCGATGCACCGCCTCTAACTGCTCTGCCGTGGTCGCCAGCGCCAGGTGCTCGGGGTAGCGCTGCACCAGTCGGCGGGTCACGTCGATCTGCTCCAGCATGGCCGTGGCCGCCTGCGGTCCCGTCACCTTGGACGGCACGTAAGCGATGGAGAAGAAGGCACCGAGCCGGCCCTCACGCATGCGCGGGATGTCCGCATGGCGGGGCGGTTCGCCTGGTTTCCGGCGGGCGGCCAGGTCCACCCGCCCCAGGCGGTTGCCGAATTCGTCCAGGAGTGTCTCGGGCAGATCGATGTGGCCGTCAACGATGAGGATGTCCTCGTCCCTGCGGGGCGATGTTCCTGCCAGCAGGGGGGCGAAGAGGACGACGGCCACCGCCACGCCGGCCAGCACCAGTTTCCAACGCACTCTCATCTTCCCTCCCTCCCGGCGCGGCCGTGCCCACCGCGGCCCGCTCCGGTGCTTGCGAGCACAGTGCTAGCATACGCCTCGCGATCACCCGCGGGTGAGGCGCTGCGAGCCCCATGCGGACCCTTTTTCGGCTCCTCAGGTTCTTGAAACCCCACGCCGGCTGGGCGGCGGTGGCGGTGGGGGGGATGGCCGGGGTGGCGGTCACCACGGTGTTTTTGGTGTTCCTCATCTACCCCGTTTTCGACGAGCTGCTGGGGGCAGGGGCGGGGGCGGCGGTGCTGGGTGGTCGGGCGGTTTCGGTGGGTGACTCGGCCCCGCGCAAAGTCCCCGATATGGCCATGGTGCACACGCTGCGCGCTCGCTTCGAAGGGGCCAAGCACGCCCTCGCGCAGGTGATCCCTTCGGAGTCCACGGCCATCGTCATCATTGCGTTCCTCACGGTGCTGCTGCGTGCCTCCCTCACCTACTTCGGGCATTACGCCCTCTACCGGACCGGCCTCGCCACCATCTAGGACATCCGCGACCGACTCGTGGACGCCATGCTGGGCCAGTCGGCCCGCTTCTACCAGCAGCAGCCTTCGGCGGTGCTGATGTCCCGGGTGACCTACGACGTGGACCAGATCACCGCTGCCGTCAGCGACCGCTTTGGCGATCTCTTCCAGGATTCCTTCACGCTCGTCGCGCTGTTGGTGTACGTGTTCTCGCTGAACTTCCGCATGGCGCTGGGAGCCCTGATCGTCGCGCCACTCCTGCTCTGGCCGGTGGTGCACTTTTCCCGCAAGTTGCGGCGGCGCTCCCACGCCACCCAGGAGCGCCTGGGCGAGCTCAACTCGGTGCTCGACGAGATGCTCAAGGGGTTTCGGGTGGTGCAGGCGTTTGGCATGGAGGCCTTCGAAGCACGCCGCTTCCGAGCCGCCACCAGCCGCCACTTTCGGGCGATGCTGCGGGCCTGGCGGGTACAGGCTCTCAACGCGCCGGTGATGGAGGTGCTGGGTTCGGCGGGGATCCTCGCCCTCATGGCCTACGCGGCGCACCTCATCCGCGCCGGCGAGCTGACTTTGGGGCTGTTCAGTTCGTTCCTCTTTGCCCTCTACGGCATGTAGAACCCCGTCAAGCGCCTCAACAAGCTCAACCTGTTTGCGCGGAAGCCTTCCAGAAACTCGCCCTGACAATCCAGGAACCATCAAGCGCCTCAACAAGCTCAACGTGTTTGCGCAGATGGCCATTGCCGCTGGCGAGCGGGTGTTTGCCGTGCTGGACGCCCCAGTGGCGGTGACGAACCGCCCCGGGGCTCGCCCCTTGCGCGGCGTGCGCGAGGGGATCCGCTTCGAGGACGTGCACTTTGCCTACGAGCCGGACAAGCCGGTGCTGCGCGGGTTCACGCTGGAGATCCCGGCCGGCTCGGTGGTGGCGTTGGTGGGGGCGTCGGGCGCCGGCAAGTCCACCGTCGCCCAGCTCCTGCCGCGCCTGTGGGACGTGGATGCGGGCCGCATCACCATCGACGGAGTGGACATCCGCGACCTCGATCTGGCGTCGCTGCGCTCGCACATTGGTCTCGTCACCCAGGAAACCGTGCTCTTCAACGACACGGTCCGCGCCAACATTGCCTACGGCCAGGAGGTGGTGGACGAGGAGCGCCTGCGCGCCTGCGCCCGCGCTGCCTTTGCGGAGGAGTTCATCCTCTCCTTCCCGGACGGCTTCTAGACGGTGGTGGGCGAGGCGGGGGTGCGGCTGTCGGGTGGGCAGCGGCAGCGCATCGCGGTGGCCCGGGCGCTCTACAAGGACGCCCCGCTCCTCGTGCTGGATGAGGCCACCTCCGCCCTGGACGCAGAGGCGGAGGCGGTGGTGCAGAAGGCCCTGGAGAACCTCATGCAGGGCCGCACCACCCTGGTCATCGCCCACCGCCTGGCCACGGTGCGCACCGCCCACCGCATTGCCGTGATGGAGGCGGGGCGGGTGGTGGAGGAGGGCTCCCACGCCGAGCTCTTGGCTCGGGGCGGGGTGTACGCGCAGCTCGCCCACCTGCAGGGCTTGAGCGAATGAAGGCCGGCGCCGCGGCACCCGAGGTGGCGGCTCGGCCCCTGTCCATCCTCCAGGTGCTGGAGAAGAACCGCTTCGGCACCGGTTCGGTGCAGCAGATGTTCCAAGCTGCTGAGGGGCTGGCACGGCGCGGGCACCAGGTGGCGGTGGTGTCCCGCCCCGGCGAGGAGCTGGCGGCTCGCTGCCGTGCCGCTGGCGTGAGTCTCCTGCCGCTGCCGCTGCGCCACGAGGGGGACGTGGCTTCAGCGTGGCGGCTGGCCAGGTGGATCCGCCAGCGCCGCGTGGAGGTGGTGCACGCCCACAAGGGGGTTGCCCACTCGGTGGCGCTGCTGGCGGCGTACCTGACGCCGCTACCGTGCCTGGTGGTGAACCGCGGCGTCTCCTTCCCCCTCACCTGGCTTGGTCGCGGCAAGTACCGCAGCCGCCGCGTGCACCGGGTCGTGGCGGTGTGCGAGGCCATCCGCCAGGTGGTGCTGCGCAGCGGCCGACTCGCTCCGGAAAAGGTGGTTGTGATCTATGCCCGCACCGATCTCTCCCGCTTCGACCCGGCGAGGGTGAAGGGGGACGCAGTCCGGCGCGAGCTGGGGCTGGCGAACGGCACGTTCTTGGTGTGCCAGATCGGTGTGCGCCCGTGGCGAGGCTGGAAGCTGCTGGTGGAGGCCATCGCCCAGGTGCGCCGCCACGACCCACGCGTCCACCTGCTCCTGGTGGGGTGCGAGAACGAGGCGGTGCAGCGGGAGGTGAGGGAGGTGGCCGCTCGGCACGGGGTGGCCGGACACGTCACGGCGCTGGGCTACCGCACCGACGTGCCCGAGATCTCCGCGGCCCTCGACGTGGCTGTGGACCTCTCCACGGCCGGGCTGGGCATCACGGGAACGCTGCGCGAGGCCATGGCCATGGGGAAACCGGTGGTGTGCTCCGACGCCGGCGGCAACGGCGAGCTGGTGCTGGATGGGGTGACCGGCCGGCTCGTGCCGGCGGGGCGGGCCGATGCGGCAGCAGCCGCCATCCTCGAGGTGATGGGCGATGCGGACAAGGCGCGCCGTTGGGGGGAAGCGGGGCGCTTGCGGGTGGAAGAACACTTTTCGGCCACCGCGCGCGTGGCGAGGCTAGAGGGACTGTACCGCACCGTGCTGGCCGAGGGCGCGGCTGGGCAGGTCCGCCGCTGACCGCAGCGCCTCGGAAGGAGCGAACTCCGTGGGAGCGAGGGGAGGTGCTCGCAGCCGTGCGCCCCCTCTCCCAGGCATGCGGCCAGTGCGCAGCCACCTGGTGCCCTCGCCCAAGGCGCCAGGCGACGCGTAGTTGAGCCGGCATCCGACCATCAGCTTGATGCCCTCGAAGCAGATCTGGGGTGCAAGCAATGACCGGGCCAGCACTTCCTAACTTGTCAACTACGGCGGACCTGGCACCTATAGCGATCTGGTTCACCACCGCGTCCGGCAACAGCCGAATCTTCCCCATCCGCCCAAGGGTAGCGTGGCTGTCAACCTACTACCGGCGCCGGGGAACGCTTGCTTACCTCGAACCCCTCACCGAGCCTCGCTTGCCCAAGCGTGGCAGAGCCTGAAAAGCTGTTCCCGCAAGAGCGGTATGGGGCTTGTTGGGGGTACCAGGATGACCAAAACCACCGCTTGCGGGAACGGTTGGCTTTCTTGGGCCAGAGCAACCCTGGCCGCCAGTATATGGCCCCGCTCGGCTTCCACGTGGGTGAGGGTCACCGGCGCCGCGGCGCCAGGTAAGGCTGGTTCCAGGTCGGGGGCGAGGCCCAGGAGCGCCACCACCGTCTCCTGCTCGGGGACAGAGGCGTCCGGAGGCCAGTGGAGGACGATCTCGCCGGGGAAGCTCAAAACTAGCCCCAATGGCAGTTCGTGCTTTCCCGCGAGATTGGCCAACGCTTGCTGGACCTGTTTTGTGAAACGCTCCAAGTCCGGGAGCAGCGGTAGCGCGCGGGGCGGCGACTGGGCGGGGGTGTCTACCGTGGGAAGGTCCAGCTCGTCGGCGGCTTTCGCCGCTTCTAACAGCAGCGAGGTGATGGATCCCGACAGCTTGTGTTTGCGTACCGGACAGAAGGGGGTGATCTTTACCTTCGGTCGGCTCCAACTGAGGAGCTCGAAAAGCGCCGCATCGCCGGAAAGATACCCTGCTCTGGCGTCCAAGGCTTTGCCGCCGCGGAAGTACACGAAACCGGTCCTGTCACCGGCCTGCACCTCCAGGGTGCAGGTGCGCTGCTCCATCTCCAGCAGCTGAAGTACCGTGGCAAGCGAGATCCCCTCCAGTATCCCTTGAGTGTTTTCTGCCAGGCACGTTTTGATGGCTCCCCGCAGCTCCTCCAGGTCGAAGGGCTTTTCCAGCACCCGGTCCACCAACGCCTCCTGCAGCGGTTGCTCCGCGGCCGGGCTCAGGTAAGCGCTCATGACGATCACCATGGGGGTGGGTTCCATGTGGCTCAGCTGGGCGAGGATCGAAAAACCGTCCACCTCCGGCATTCGCAGGTCGGTTACCACCACGTCGTAGGTTTTTTCCGCAAGCCACCGGAGCGCCTCCGCTCCTTTGGTCGTGGCTTCTATCTCCCAGTCGGGCTCGAGCTCCTGCAGCCCCTCCACCAGGCTTTTCAGGAAGACCTCCTCGTCGTCCACCACGAGAATGCGTGTCATGGGTTATCGCGCTCCACGGTGTATTCAGTCCCCTGGGCCCCATGGAAAAGGGGCCCAGGGGGACGGGGCGAAACGCTCAGGATCGAAGCTCGGGTGCCATGGATTCAGCAACTTGGTTGAGCCGCAGCTTGGCCATGCCGATGGCGTTGTCGTTGGCCAAAACCAGGATCGTGTGGTAGTGGGCTTTCCCCGGCTCGCTTTTCACTGGGTCTTTCCCTTCGTTGAGGCACCGGGCCAGGATATGGGCGTTCTCTCCCATGATGTGGATCATCTGCCCGCGACCTGCCCCCATTTCCAGGGAGGCCTTCTGTGCGTTCAGCAGCGCGTTGTTGGCCAAGACCCCCACCTGAGCCATGTTGAGGTTAGCGCCGATGGCGTGCGTGGCTAGCGGCTCCCCGGTGGGCAAAAACACCGCGCTACCCCGGTACCCCTCGACTTGCGTGAGCTCTTGCAGTGCATCCTGAATCGTCATGACCTATCCTCCTTCGGGCGCCTTTGCGGTTTCCCGCCGGCGGCTTTGCCGCCCCAGGGCCCGAGCTTCCCAAGAGCAACTCTCATGCCAGCTTACGGCAAGAGTAGAGAAGCACCGGCCTGGTTCAAGCTGGGCCCAGGGCTCAAAACCACCTGCTCACTTTGCACCAGGGGACGTGCCAGGAACGCGGTGGGGGGAAGGCGGGGATGCATCCTTCGGCAGGCAGAACTTTTTCGACCAGCGTTTGAGGGTGGAAAGGGAAACGCCGAGAATCCGGGCCGCTCGGGAAAGGTTGCCCCCCGTGGCGTGGAGGACTTCGCGGACGTGCCTCTGGATTACCTCCTCCAACGGCAGAAGCGGGTCGTTTGCGGCCGACGGCTCGCTTGGCTGCTGCGTCGCAAGGGGCGGGCCCAGGAACGGGGTAACCCGCAGCGGACCTTGCCCACCCTGGAGGATCCAGGCCCGCTCTAACACGTTCCGCAGCTCTCGGATGTTTCCAGGCCAGCTGTAGCGGTAAAGCGCCTCCCACTCTTGCTCCGCCAAAGGGGGAGGCTCGGCGACGCCGCAAATTTGTCTCAAAAGCGCGGGTACCAACGTGGGCAGGTCCGCGAGGCGCTGACGCAGCGGGGGCAGCGCGATGACCACCACCGAGAGGCGGAAGTACAAGTCTTGCCGCAGCGCTCCTGCGGTGAGCGCTTCGCAG
>Ga0308411_10001364_pt1 | contig 16645 bp, 9 predicted proteins | sample HotsprottomLayer_2_FD_203530 | JGI IMG/M metagenome (GOLD analysis project Ga0308411, IMG submission 203530) | Hot spring phototrophic mat microbial communities from Octopus Spring, Yellowstone National Park, Wyoming, United States -... | ecosystem: Environmental > Aquatic > Thermal springs >...
TGGGGTTTATGATGTTTCTATTTCGGGAACTGATGTTGTAAAGATTACAGTAAATTCAAATTATATGAATAAGAGAGGAAACGCTGGTGTAACTACAATCTGGGATAATATTACTCTACCACCAATTAATTTTGGAATGGGAATTTCATCATCAAACATAAATATTTCACTTCACGGGAATATTTTAATAAGTGGAATTGATAGAAATCTAGATGGTACATTAGGAACAGCACCAGCAGTTAGTGGAATTACGGTAGAAGATATTGAGGATGGTGTTAGGGTAATGAGCCAGATTCCTGAAAATGTAAGACATAAAATTACTGGTGCAGGTCCAACACCAAGTGTTTCAATAAATCCTAATTCACAAGACTATACTGAAATTATAAATCAATTCATTCAATCAGCTGATATTGTTTTATCATCAGGGACATATACTTCTAGAACAACTCTCGGAACACCCGAAAATCCCAAAATTACCTTCGTATCTGGAAATGCAAGATTTGCTGGTAACGCATCTGGTGCTGGTGTGTTGATTGTGTATGGTAATATGAGTTGTGCTGGTAATTTTAATTATCAAGGGCTGGTTATAGTTTATGGTAATGCTCAAATTTCAGTCACTGCAACAGGTAATACTTCAATTTACGGTGGAATGCTTGTTATAGGACCAAATGTTGATATTACGGCGACTGGTTCTGCAATCATTAACTATAGTTCAAGTACGATTAACAACATCCAGCAAAAACTTAAATCTTCTAAATTTATTGTATAGCATTGGATTGATTGGTAATCCCATCTCAGAATTTTGAATTTTTTCTGCCTTTTGTGAATTGAGTTTATTCCAACCATCAATTAATTTGCAACTAAAATTTTGAATAATAAGTGAGGGCTGAATTTAGATATGGAAATAAAGTTAAACGAAAAAGTTTTATTGGTAGAAGATAATAAAAAGCACAGACATCAAACTTTTCACATTCCTTGTAACTTTTTCGATATCCTTCCAGATATGAGCTTTGTGCTTGATAATTCACTATGCATTCTTCATTGTAATAAAACCGCATCGGAATTTTTCCTCTTATCTAAGAATGAGATGGTTAATAAAAATTTTATTGATTTGATTGGCGAGGAAAAAAGAAATGAGTTCATAAAAGTTTTTAATAAATCGATACAAGAGGAAGTTAATCAAGAACTTGAATCCATATTCGTTGCTGGAGATAAAAAGAAATATGTTCAAGTTATTCTCTCACCGTTTTTTCAAACCGGCCATCCAGACAAAAAAATTGAATCTAGATTGTGTTTCGTTTTTGCTCGCGATATTTCAGTTCAAAAAGAAAAAGAACTTGATCTTGTAAGATTTGCCAATGTGGCTGAGTACACTGTTAATCCTTTAGAGATTACCGATGTTGAAGGGAAAATAATTTATGTAAATCCTGCGTTTGAAAGGTCAAGTGGGTATTCAAAAGATGAACTGATTGGGAAAAATCCTAACATATTTAGTTCCCACAAACATCCGAAAGAATTCTGGCGAAATATGTGGGAAACAATAAAACAGGGAAAAGTCTGGATTGGTGAAGTTATCAATCGCAAGAAGGATGGAACTCTTTTCTATACAGACCTTTTAATTTCACCAATCATTGATAACAATGGTAAACTAATTGGTTACTTTGGAATTCATCGAGATAAAACTGAGCAGAAAAAACTTGAACAGCAATTAATTCATGCTCAAAAAATGGAGAGTATGGGTTTGCTTGCAGCTGGTCTTGCTCACGAAGTTGGAAATCCTCTTGCTTCTATTTCTTCTCTTGTGCAAGTAATTCAACGAACTAATAAAGATGAATTCACAAATCAAAAACTTGAATTAATTAAGAGCCAGATTAATCGTATCTCAAAAATTATTCGTGACCTCGTTAATTTTTCTCGTCAATCGACTTATGAATTGCAGTCTACTGAAATTAACAAGGTTTTGAAATCGGCTATTGAAATTGCTCGAGTGAGCAAGAAGGCAAAAGGGATTACTTTTGTTGAAGAATATTGTCCTGATATACCTGTGCTTTATCTTGTGCCCGACCAAATGCAACAGGTTTTTTTGAATATTTTAATCAACGCAATTGATGCATTGTGTATTGATGCATCGAGAATGATTTATTTTAATTCTAAGCCAAAGATTATTTCAAAAACTTATCGTGATAATAATAAAGTATACATTTCAATCACAGATAATGGAATTGGAATTTCTGAGTCAGCAATGGAAAAAATCTTTGACCCGTTTTTCACAACAAAAAAAGTTGGGGAAGGTACTGGACTTGGTCTATGGGTAAGTTACAACATAATTAAGAGTTTTCAAGGAGAGATACGAGTTAATAGCGCTGAAGGTGAAGGCTCCACATTTACAATTATACTACCAATAAATCTTGACACTACGGATTAAATCTATGAGAGAAAAAATTTTACTTGTTGATGATGAAGAAATTTTAAGAGAGAACATTGCCTTAATTTTAAGACAAGAAGGTTATGAAGTTGATGAAGCTTCAAATGGTGAAGAAGCTTACGAAAGATATCTTAACAACAAATATGATTTATTGATTTCTGATATTGAAATGCCGAAAATGAAAGGCATTGAATTACTTGAGAAACTTTCAAAGATTGACCCACAATTAATTTCAATTTTCATTACTGCTTACGGTTCTCTTGAAACTGCAATTGCTGCACTAAGACTTGGAGCCAGCGATTATATTCTTAAACCTATTGACTTTGACGAGTTAATTCTGAAAATCAAACGATTGCTAGAGTATCGTCAGCTTGTAATTGAAAATCAGCTTTATCGTAGGGAATTACAAAAACAATACTCTTTTGATAATATCATCGGTAAAAGCCCTGCGATGCAGAGAGTTTTTGAGATGATTAAATCTGTCGCAGAGACAAATAGTAGTGTTTTAATTACTGGAAACAGTGGAACGGGGAAAGAACTTGTAAGTCGAGCTATTCATTACAATGGACCAAGAAAAGATAAACCATTTGTTGTTGTGAATTGTGGAGCAATTCCTGAAACATTAATTGAAAGTGAATTATTTGGACATAAAAAAGGTTCTTTTACCGGTGCAATTAGAGATAAAGAAGGATATTTTCAGGCTGCAGATGGTGGAACATTGTTTTTAGATGAAATTAGTGAGATGCCTCTTCAATCTCAGGTTAGACTATTGCGTGCAATTGAACAGAAAGAAATTATACCAATTGGTTCATCAACACCAATTCCTGTGGATGTTCGAATCATTTCAGCAACGAATAAAAATTTATATAAAGAAGTTGAAGCGGGAAGATTTCGAAGAGACCTTTATTACAGATTAAATGTTGTTGAAATTCATCTTCCATCTTTGAGTGAAAGAGTAGAAGATATTCCACTACTAGTTGAATTTTTTGTCGACAAGTATCGAAAAGAAATGAACAAAAATATTAAAGGAGTAGATGCGGATGCAATGAAAGCTTTAATGAATTATCGTTGGAAGGGAGAAGTTAGGGAATTAGAAAATGTAATTGAAAGAGCTGTTATTTTCTGCAAAGGTGATTATATCACCTTGAATGAGTTTCCGCATTTTATCGGTAATATCTCTCAAGCCAGCGATTTTACAGGAACATTTAAAACTCTTGATATTGCAATCAGTGAATTTGAAAAAGATTATATTCAAAAAGCTCTTGCAATAAATGATTATGACAAAGAAAAAACAGCAAGAATGCTTGGAATAAGCACGGCGACTCTTTATAGAAGAATTAAAGAATTGAAAATCCTTGCTTAAGTTTCATATATGATATAAATCTCTTTAAGATTTGCATTATTGAGAATTCTTAAAAAATTCCCTTCGAGTTTTTCTCTCCATTTGTAAAAGTAATTCTGAAAATCTTTAGAAAATCAAAGTTTTAATTTGGTAATTAAGAATTATTGATGAATAATTTTCATCTTTTATTCTGGCATAGTGATTGAAATTATGTTTGTATGGAAAATCAGGTGCGACAAAATAATTTGGTGTCCGGAGAAAGTCATAAAAAATATAGAAGATTAAAGATTCTACTTTATTCCGAAGATTTTGATTTCGCTCAAAGTTTTACTCTCTACTTCAGTAAAGATTTTCAGAAAATAATCACTGTGAATGACCGTGAAGTTTTATTGCAAATCGTTAAGTCAATTCAACCTGAAATAATTGTAATTGATAATCAACTAAACGAATCTTTATATAAATTAATAAATCAAATCAAAGTTATCAGTTTACATTCGAGGATTTTTATATTCACATCCCATACATTTGCCCAACAAGAAGTTATAAAAAAAATTCAGAAAGATGTTGATAAGATATTTTTCCAACCGATTGACCTTGTTGAATTTAATCAAGTTCTAAATTTTTACACCGCTGATTAATCACAACAAGTTGATAATTATAATTCTCAATTTTGAAAACATACATTCATTTTTTTCGATTTTGAGAGAAAAAACTTAATGTTTGTTAAATAATTTTGCATTTTTTTAGAAAATTAACGGCACAATTATTGAGTTTTGAATGTCAAATTTTTCAGGTTTTTGTTTTAAATCGACAATAATTAGTTTCTTAAAAATTTTAATAAACTAAAAATTTATAAAGGAAGGGTAAAATGGAAAGACAAAAAGTTACAATTGATGGAAATGAAGCAGCTGCTTATATAGCATATCACACAAACGAAGTAATCGCAATTTATCCAATCACGCCGTCTTCACCTATGGGTGAGTGGTGTGACCAATGGGCTTCCGAGGGTAAAAAGAATATCTGGGGTGATGTTCCAATTGTGAGCGAACTCCAAAGTGAAGCTGGTGCTGCTGGTAGTGTTCATGGTGCTTTACAAAGCGGTGCACTCACTACAACTTTTACCGCAGCTCAAGGTTTGCTCTTAATGATTCCAAATATGTTTAAAATTGCCGGCGAATTAAGTTCAACCGTTTTTCATGTTTCAGCGCGTTCAATTGCTGCTCAAGCTCTTTCAATTTTTGGTGACCATTCTGATGTAATGGCAACTCGTTCAACTGGATTTGCATTAATTGCTTCAAATTCAGTTCAGGAAGTGATGGATTTTTCTCTCATTGCACAGGCTGCAACATTAGAAGCAAGAGTACCTTTCTTACATTTCTTTGATGGTTTTAGGACTTCTCACGGAGTTATGAAAGTCGAGGAGTTAACCATTGAAGATATGAAATATATGATAGACGATGATTTAATAATTGAACATAGAATGAGGGCATTAAATCCCGAAAAACCATTTATTAGAGGAACTGCTCAGAATCCTGATGTTTATTTCCAGGGAAGAGAAACTGTTAATCCATTTTATTTAAAATGTCCTGAGATTGTTCAAAAGCAAATGGACAAGTTTGCTCAGTTAACTGGAAGACAATATCACTTATTTGATTACTTCGGTGCTCCTGATGCAGAAAGAGTAATCGTTTTAATGGGTTCAGGTGCTCAAACAGTTGAAGAGACAATTGAATATCTTATGGATAAAGGTGAAAAAGTTGGTGTTGTAAAAGTTAGATTATATAGACCATTCTCGGTTAATCACTTCATTCAATCACTTCCAAAAACAGTAAAAGCGATTGCAGTACTTGATAGAACTAAAGAACCAGGTTCTGCTGGTGAGCCGCTTTATCTTGATGTTGTTAATGCATTAACTGAAAAATTTAATACCGATGAATTACCATTCCGTTTACCAAAAATTATTGGTGGGCGATATGGTCTCTCTTCTAAAGAATTTACTCCAGCTATGGTAATTTCAATATTTAATGAGTTGAGCAAAAACAAACCGAAGAACCATTTCACAATTGGTATTATTGATGATGTCTCCAATACAAGTCTTGATTATGACACTACATTAAACATAGAGCCAAAAGAAACAATTCGTTGTAAATTTTATGGTCTTGGTGCAGATGGAACCGTTGGTGCTAATAAGAACTCAATTAAAATTATTGGTGAAGGAACTGACTATTATGCTCAAGGTTACTTTGTTTATGATTCAAAAAAATCTGGTGCAACAACAGTTTCCCATTTAAGATTTGGTCCTAAACCAATCAAATCGGAATATTTAATAACTTCAGCGAATTTTATAGCCTGTCATCAACAAGTGTTTTTAGAAAAATTTGATATGCTCGATGATGCAGAAGAGGGTGCAATCTTTCTTTTAAATACACAAGTTCCACCAGATAAAGTGTGGGATTCATTACCTGAAAAAGCCCAACGAGATTTAATTACTAAAAAGATGAAGATGTATGTGATTGATGCTTATAAAGTTGCTCGCGAAACTGGAATGGGCGTGAGAATTAATACAATCATGCAGACTTGTTTCTTTGCAATTTCAAATATCTTTCCAAAGGAGCAAGCGATTGCATTAATCAAGGATGCAATTAGGAAGACTTATGGTGGAAAAGGTGAAAAAGTTGTTCAGATGAACTTCGCTGCTGTGGATAAGACATTAGATAATCTTTTCGAAGTTCCAATTCCAGATAAAGTTACAAGTACAAAACAACTTCAACCACCAGTTACGGAAGATGCACCAGAATTTGTTAAAGAAGTTTTAGGAAAAATTATCGCTGGAAAAGGTGATTACATTCCAGTAAGTAAAATGCCTGTAGATGGAACCTTCCCATCAGGAACAGCGAGATATGAAAAGAGAAACATTGCTCTAGAAGTTCCAGTGTGGGACCCTGAAGTTTGTATACAATGCAACAAATGTGTGATTGCATGTCCACACGCTACAATTAGAGCAAAAGTTTATGAAGAAGAATACATTAATAATGCACCTCCAACTTTCAAGTACACGAAATTCAGGTCCAAAGATTATGGAGAAAATCTCTACTATACATTGCAGGTTGCAGTAGAAGATTGTACAGGTTGTGCACTTTGTGTTGAAGTATGTCCCGCAAAGAATAAAAAAGAGACAAGACTTAAAGCAATTAATATGCATCCTCAGTTACCATTAAGGGAACAAGAGAGAGTAAATTGGGACTATTTCCTGAGCATCCCAGAACTTGACAGAAGAAAAGTTAAAGTTGAAAATGTAAAGGACTCTCAATTCTTAGAACCATTATTTGAATTTTCTGGAGCCTGTGCTGGTTGTGGTGAAACTCCCTATGTAAAATTAGTCTCTCAACTTTTCGGTGATAGAGCAATTATTGCAAATGCTACCGGTTGCTCTTCAATTTATGGTGGAAACTTGCCGACCACTCCTTACACATTTAACAGAGAAGGTCGCGGTCCAGCCTGGTCTAACTCATTATTTGAAGATACTGCCGAATTTGGCTTCGGATTTAGACTTGCAATTGATAAGCATAATCAATTTGCAAAATATTTATTAAAGAAAATGGCATCTGAAATTGGTGAAAAATTAGTTGAAGAGATTTTGAATGCAAATCAAAAAGATGAAGCAGGAATTTATGAACAGAGATTAAGAGTTGAAGAACTAAAGAAAAGATTAGCTGAAGTTAAGAATGCGGATCCAAATGATGTGAAACATCTATTAGCCATTGCAGATTATTTAGTGAAAAAATCTGTTTGGATTTTTGGTGGTGATGGTTGGGCTTACGATATCGGCTACGGTGGATTAGACCATGTTTTAGCTGCTGGTCGAGATGTTAATATCCTTGTTCTTGATACAGAAGTTTATTCAAATACAGGTGGACAGATGTCCAAAGCTACTCCTAAAGGTGCAGTCGCAAGATTTGCAATGGGCGGGAAACCAACCGCAAAGAAAGACCTTGGATTGATGGCTTTGACTTATGGAAATGTTTATGTCGCCAAAGTTGCAATGGGAGCTAATGATGCTCATACCGTTCGGGCCTTCCTTGAAGCTGAAGCTTATGAAGGTCCTTCTTTGATTATTGCTTATAGTCATTGTATTGCTCATGGAATTGATATGGAAAAAGGAATGTATCAACAAAAATTAGCAGTCGATTCCGGTTATTGGCAATTGTATCGTTACAACCCGGATTTAATTAAGGAAGGAAAGAACCCATTTAGATTTGACTCGAAAGGAATAAAGATACCATTTAAAGAATACGCATATAATGAAACTCGTTATAAAATGTTAACCCAATCACATCCTGAAATTGCTGAGAAATTGATGAAAGAAGCGCAAAAGGAAATTGAGTTGCGTTATAGACAATATGAGGAATTAGCGAATTCGAAGATTTATGAAATGTTCTTCAATGCCCATAATGGAAATGGACAGAGCGAGTAAGATTATTATTAAAATTTTCTTCAAAGTTGATTTTTCAAATTTTGATAATCTAAAAGTGTGTAAGCTAATTAAATATGTGAGATGTCATTGAATTTTATCAATGGAATTTATTAATGGAATAAGAAAATGAAATTAAAAATTAAACAAAGTGAAACGAGGAGTTTAATATGGATTTGACAACCAATTATCTCGGATTAAAATTAAAAAATCCTGTAATGCCTTCAGCAAGTCCACTTTCAAAAGATATTGGAAAAGTAAAAAAGCTTGAAGATGCTGGCGCCTCTGCAATTGTTTTATGGTCTTTGTTTGAAGAAGAAATCGAATCGGAACAGCTCGAGCTTCATTTTAGAACTACAATTCATTCAGAAAGTTATGCTGAGGCTTTAAGTTATTTCCCGGAATTTTCTGAATATAAAATTGGACCAGAATATTACCTTGAACAAATTCGAAAAATTAAACAGTCAATCGATATTCCTGTCATTGCAAGTTTGAACGGAAAATCTTTAGGTGGCTGGACAGATTACGCAAAGAAAATAGAAGAAGCAGGTGCTGATGCACTGGAATTAAATATTTATTTTCTTGCAACTGACCCATCAAAAAGTTCAAGTGAAATTGATAAACTTTACATCGATATAGTGAAAGAAGTTCGTAAAGCAGTTAATATTCCAATTGCTGTGAAACTTAGCCCATATTTTAGTTCAACTGCATGGATTGCAAATGAGCTTGCGAAAGCCGGAGCCGATGGATTGATTCTTTTCAATAGATTTTATCAACCTGATATCGATTTAGAAAATCTTGAAGTTGTTCCAAATGTAATCTTAAGTACTCCTTTTGCAAATCGATTACCGTTAAGATGGATTGCAATTCTGTATGGTCGAGTTGATGCAGACCTTGCAGCAACTGGCGGAATAGCTTCAGCCGAAGATGTTATCAAAATGATTATGGCTGGAGCAAGCGTTACACAAATGTTTTCTGCTTTGATTAAATATGGTGAAAAACATATCGCAAAAGTTCTCGATGATATGAAGAAATGGATGGAAGAACATGAATATGAATCAATCGACCAGATGAAAGGAAGTATGAGTCATAAATCGGTTAGCAATCCAGCTGCATTTGAAAGAGCTAACTATATGAAAATTCTTCAAACTTTTGACCCTGCAAAACTTAAATACTAATAAATATGAATCTTGGTGTATGAGCATAATCAGTCGATGAATGAATTTTATAATATCTTTAGTAAACAAATAGTAAATTTTAGTTTTTGAAATTTGATTGTAATTAAAATTAATTAATAGATGAGACACAAAAAGAAGACTCAAATTTTAGTAAGGCTTAAAAAAGAAAGAATTTTAGAAAAGATTTTAGTGCCAACAGACCTTTCACCTCTTTCACTTGTCGCACTTGAATATGCAAATTCAATTGCAGAGACTTACGACGCAAAAGTTTATCTCGTATATGTTTGTGAACAAGTTCCTTCAGAAAAGAAACAGAAAAAATTTCCTGAGATTAAAGAGCAATTCAAAGAATTTAAAAAGAATATTCGTGAACAATTAAAGAAAATAGCAATTGAAAAATTAAATCTAGTTGAAGAAGTAGAAATTATAGTTTTACAAGGTAACCCATACAAAGAAATTCTTAAATTCATTGTTGATAACGGGATAGGGCTTGTTATTGTCGCATCACATGGAAGGACAGGATTTACTCATTTGTTGATGGGAAGTGTTGCGGAAAAAATTGTTAGGTATTCACCAGTCCCAGTTTTAACAGTTAAACCGCAAGAGTTTAGCTCTTCTTTTTTAACTCGAGAAGATGTTGAAAAAGAATTACATCTTAAATATAAACCGGATGATTTCTTTGAATTTTAAACAAATAATAATAAGGAGAGAACAAAGTTCTATGCCCAAAAAAATCTTCTATATCTTGATTGTTCTCGCACTATTCATGGCTGATGGTTCTAATTTATTTGCACAAACAGATGATGATTGTCTTTCCTGTCACAGTGATAATGAACTTTCGATGGTACGACAAGGGAAGACAATTTCGCTTTATGTTGATAAAAATGTTTTATTAAATTCATCTCATCGAAAATTAAGTTGTGTTTCCTGCCATAAAGATTTTAGTGCTGAAGAGATACCACATAAAGAGAATATCGAGCCGATTAAATGTTCAAGTTGTCACAAAGATGCAGCGGTAAAGCATTCATTCCACCCAAAAATGTTTAGAGTTGGAGAAAAATTTGATAACTCTGCACTTAATTGTAAAGGTTGTCATGGGACTCATGATGTGATTTCAACAAAAAATAAAAAATCAATCTTTTATGTTTCCAATCTAACAGATGCTTGTGGTAATTGTCATACAGATGTAAGGTCAGATTTTAAAAACTGTCTTCATTACAAATCATTGTCAGAAGGAAATCCATTCGCACCAAATTGTTTGACTTGTCACAAAGCAAAGATTTCAAAATTTTATGTAGCTCAGGATAGCTTAAAGGCAAAAATAGCTCAAGAAAAATTGTGTCTTGCTTGTCACTTAGAAAAACCCGAAGTATCTGAAAAGGTTGCAACTAAAGTTAGTTTTATTAAAGCTTATGAGAATAGTGTCCACGGTCAAGCATTATTGAAGGGCAATGCAAAAGCTGCAAATTGTGTTGATTGTCATAGCTCGCATCTTATTATTAAATCAACCGATGAAAAATCACCTGTCGCTAAATTTAATGTTGTTCAGACCTGTGGTAAATGTCATGACGAAATTGCTAAAGAATTCACTGAAAGTATTCATGGCTCAGCTCTCTTGAGAAGAAATATCGACTCACCTACTTGCACAGATTGTCATGGTGAACATAATATATTGAGTCCACAAGACCCAAGAGCTCCAGTTGCTTTTAGAAATGTATCTGTTCAGGTATGTTCGCCCTGCCATAGTTCGGTTAGATTAACAGAAAGGTATGGTTTAAGTACAAGGCAAGTAGCTACATTTGAAACAAGTTATCATGGACTTGCTTTAAGAGGTGGAGCTACAGAGGCAGCAAATTGTGCTAGTTGTCACGGTTATCACAACATCAAACCATCAACTGATTCTACTTCAATGATTCATAAATCCAATCTTGTCAAGACTTGTGGGAAATGTCATCCAGGGGCTAATGAAAGATTTGCAATGGGAAAGATTCATATAACAGAAACTGATAGAGAAGAACCAATTATTTATTGGATTTCAACTATATATATAATTCTCATTATAACAATTGTTGGTGGAATGTCAATTCACAATATTTTAGATTTTATTAAAAGAGCTAAGCGTAGAAAAATGATTCAGCGTGGTCTGATTAAGCAAGAATATCATGGACATTCGCTTTATCTTAGGATGACAGTTAATGAAAGAGTTCAACATTTCTTGTTATTAATTAGCTTCATTATTCTAGTTATCACAGGTTTCGCCTTAAGATTCCCTGAAGCATGGTGGGTCCGACATTTGAGAGATTTGATTCCAGGTTTCTTTGATTTGAGAAGTTTATTACACCGAATTTCTGCTGTTGTATTAGTTGCTGTTTCAATCTATCATATCTTTTATCTTTCATTTACTGAAAGGGGGAGACAATTATTTAAAGATTTACTTCCAAATATTAAAGATGTGAAGGATGCAATTGGTGTATTTAAATATAATATTGGACTTTCTCCAGTAAAACCAAAACTCGATAGATTTAGTTACGCAGAAAAAGCAGAATACTGGGCAGTGATTTGGGGAACTATTGTGATGACAATTACTGGTATAATAATGTGGTTTGAAAATACCTTTATTGGAATATTCACAAAACTCGGTTATGATATTGCAAGAACAATCCATTACTTTGAAGCTTGGCTTGCATTTCTTTCAATTTTAGTCTGGCATTTCTACTTTGTTTTATTCAATCCAGATGTTTATCCTATGAGTCTTACCTGGATTAAAGGTTACTTGACGGAAGAAGAAATGGCAGAAGAACATCCACTTGAACTTGAAAGAATTAAGAAACAGGAAAATGAAATCGACTCTCAGAATGATGCAGAGAATAAATAATTGAAAATTTGAGAGCTGTCTAATTAGATAAAAATTGCCAGTTTAAGCTTGTTGAAGACTGACAATTTGAAGTAAAATCACACTTGAGCAGGCTCAGTGTGATATAAAAATTTACTATTTAGACAGCCCCACATTTTTTTGTTCTTTTATTTAATGGTAATAAAGAATTAATATCAATAAAAGGTAGAGCTATGAGAAGAATTTTACCAAAAGTTTTTTATAATCCAGTCTCGCTTGTAGGTGGTTCTGTTGCGCTTTTAAGTTTTGGTTTGATACTTTTCCTGATTATTCTGGAATTATTTTCGAAAGAACAAAAACCTTATATGGGAATAATTGCGTTTGTCATATTGCCTGCCTTTTTATTGATAGGAATTGCAGTTTTCTTTTTTGGTGCAATTAAAGAAAACAAAAGAATTAAAGCTGGAATTGCAAAGGAGTATGAATTCCCTGTAATTGATATGAACGACCCTCATCAACGCAGGGCTATCGTGTTTTTCTCGTTTGCAGGAATTTTACTCCTTCTTTTTAGTGCATTTGGAAGTTATAAAGCTTATGAATATACTGATTCGGATGCTTTTTGTGGTGAATTGTGTCATACAGTTATGGCACCAGAATATACTGCGTATAAAGTTTCACCTCATTCAAGAGTTGGTTGTGTAAAATGTCATATTGGTCCAGGCGCTGATTGGTTTGTTCGGTCAAAATTATCCGGTGCATATCAGGTTTATGCGACTATCTTTAATAAATATCCCCGACCAATTCCTACACCAATTGAGAATTTAAGACCAGCTCAGGAAACCTGTGAACAATGTCATTGGCCTCAACATTTTTATAACGAAAAACAAGTTGTTAATGATTACTATGAAAGCGATGAAAGAAATACGAGATGGAATTTATATCTTCTTATGAAAATCGGAGGAGGTTACGAAGAAGCTGGTCCAACTTCAGGAATTCACTGGCATATGAACATTAAAAATAAAATCACCTACTATGCTCTCGATAAAGAAAGACAAATTATTCCTTACATTGAAGTTGAAAGAATGGATGGTTCAAAGACAACTTATAGAAGTACAGAAATAAAATTTTCTAAAGAAGATTTGAAGAATTCAATTTCCAGAAGGATGGATTGTATTGATTGTCATAATCGTCCCACACATGTTTATCATCCTCCTGCTAGAGCTATTAATCATGTAATTTCGCTTGGTTGGATAAATAGAAAACTTCCATATATAAAAAGTATTGCTGTTGAGGCTATTGAACAAGATTATACATCAAAAGAAAAAGCTCTTGATAGTATACATCACATAATAGAAGATTTTTATTCAATGAATTATCCTCAAATTTATAAGTCAATGAAATCGGATATAGATAGGGCAATAAAAGAAGTTCAAAAGATTTATTCAAGAAATTATTTCCCTGAAATGAAAACCAGCTGGAAAAATCATTTTGATAATATTGGTCATATGTATTATCCCGGTTGTTTCCGTTGTCATAATGGAAAATTTATTAATGACGAAGGAAATGTTCTAACAAAAGATTGCAATATTTGTCATACAATTCTCTCTCAAAGTTTTGAGAATGAACCCGTTAGATTGTCACTGGAAGGTTTGGAATATAAACATCCAGTTGATATTGGTAGAGATTGGATGGATATAAATTGTTCAGAATGTCATGGTAAAGGGAAAGAAGTTTATGAAAAAAGAGAAACTCCTGAAATGCTTTTAAGTCGAAAATAACATTTTGATTTCTTGAATTTGTTAGGTTTGAAAAAAATCAGCATCTGGATTAAACTTGATTTTTAGCAATTGATAAAAATTTCAGTCCTTTTTAAGTTGCACTCGATGAAAAGATTTTTGAAAATAAATATTTCACTTTCGCTTCCACTTCAATATCTTTTTAGGCATCGAAATTATTTGCCTTCCCGATACGAGAATGTATTTTAATTAATTCGCTTTACTTTCCGGATTTGTTTATCAAAATAAAGAAAGGAGTAAAGTATGATAATTGGAATCCGCCGTGAAGACAAAAATATCTGGGAAAAAAGAACACCACTTATCCCCTCTGATGTAAAAGATTTGATTAATACTCTGGGGATTAAAGTTTTAGTTCAACCTTCTGAAATTAGAATTTTTAAAGATGACGAATACATTCAAGCTGGTGCAGAAATTTCTGAAGATTTATCAAAAGCCGAATTTATATTTGGTGTTAAAGAAATTCCACCAGAAAAATTATTACCAGAAAAAACTTATGTCTTCTTTGCTCATGTGATTAAAGGTCAGAAACATAATATGCGAATGCTTAAGAAACTGATAGACTTAAAATGTAATTTGATTGATTATGAAAGAATAGTTGATGAGCAGGGCAGAAGATTGATTTTCTTTGGTAAATATGCTGGATATGCTGGACTTGTAGAAACCTTTCATGCTTTGGGCAGAAAATTAGATTTAATGGGAATAAAAAATCCTTTCGTTGAAATTGAACAGCCTTATAAATATTCAAATATTGAAGATGCAAAGAATGCTTTGAAAAGAGTTGCTGAAAAAATATTGACAGATGGATTACCAAATGAAATTTTGCCTTTGACGGTTGGATTTGCAGGTTATGGAAATGTATCGAAAGGTGCTCAAGAATTTTTTGATATTTTACCACACAAAGAAATTTCACCAGAGGAATTGCTTGAAAATTATGATGCACTTAAAAATGAGAAAAGCCGTTTAATTAAAATTGTTTTCAAAGAAAAAGATACGGTTAGAAGAAAAGAAGGCGAATTTAATTTGAATGAATTTTTCTCAAATCCAGAAAAATATGAATCAGACTTTGAAAAGTATTTACCGAAGTTAAGAGTTCTTCTCAATTGTATTTTATGGTCAGAAAAATTTCCAAGACTAGTTACAAAAAATTTCCTTCTCGAAAATCCTGAAATTAGTAAGTCATTATTTGTTATAGGAGACATTAGTTGCGATGTTGAAGGGGCAATCGAAATAACTTACAAAGCTACAAGTCCTGATATGCCCTGTTTCACTTTCAATCCATTTGAAAATAAATTCTATGATGATGTACAAAAAGATGGTATTGTAATAATGGCTGTTGATAATTTACCGTGCGAATTTTCAAGAGAAGCTTCATCAGAATTTTCGAAGGTATTAAAAAATTTCATTCCTCAGATGATACAAAATCATTTTGACAAAAAATTTTCTGAACTAAATCTTCCATATCCAATTAAAAAAGCAATCATTCTACACAAAGGTCAATTAACTGATGAATACAAATACATTGAAAAATATTTAGAGGGAGAAAAACAATGAAAAAAATCTTAGTACTTGGTGCTGGACTAGTAAGTCGTCCAGGAGTTCATTATTTATTAAATCAACCTGAACTTGAAGTAACAGTTGCATCCCGCACAGTTAGTAAGGCGGAGGAACTTGTTAAAGGATTTCCAAATGGAAAAGCCAAACAGGTTAATGTTGAAGATTATGAAGCACTCGCTCAGGTAATTAAAGAAAATGATATTGTAATTAGTTTACTTCCTTGGATATATCATTTAAAAGTTGCTGAGCTTTGCGTTGAATATGGAAAATATATGGTTACGACTTCTTATGTTAGTCCAGCAATGAAAGAACTTGAGCCAAAAGTAAAAGAAAAGGGATTATTGTTCTTAAATGAAATTGGAGTTGACCCTGGAATAGACCATATGTCTGCAATGAAAATTATTGATGAAGTTGAGAAAGAAGGTGGAAAAGTTCTTCATTTTTATTCTTATTGTGGTGGGCTTCCTGCACCTCAACACAATGATAATCCGTTTGGTTACAAATTTAGCTGGAGTCCAAAAGGTGTTGTTCTTGCTTCGCGAAACCCTGCAAGATTTTTGGAGAATGGACAAATCGTCGAAATTCCAGGAAAAGATTTGTTCAAAAATTACATTGTTGAAGAAATTGAAGGATTAGGAAAATTTGAAGTCTATCCAAATCGTGATTCAGTCCCTTACAAAGATTTATATGGACTGAAAGATGCTTTGACTGTAAAAAGAGGAACATATCGCAATCTTGGTTGGTGCGATACTTTTTATGTATTGAATCAACTCGGCTTTATTGATGAAACACCAAGAGATTTTGTCAAGGGAAATACTTATAGGAATATTACCGCAAAGGTCCTTGATGTTAGTCCAGACTCAAATTTAAAAGAAGCAATAAAAACAAAAGTAAACATTGAAAAAATTGATGATGTAATTTATCGACTTGAATGGCTTGGTTTATTTAGTGATGAAGTTGTTGATAATACTGACAATTTACTCGATATGTTGAGTAATCGTTTACAAGAAAAACTTGTTTATAAACCAGGTGAAGTTGATATGCTC
>Ga0308411_10001366_pt1 | contig 16634 bp, 22 predicted proteins | sample HotsprottomLayer_2_FD_203530 | JGI IMG/M metagenome (GOLD analysis project Ga0308411, IMG submission 203530) | Hot spring phototrophic mat microbial communities from Octopus Spring, Yellowstone National Park, Wyoming, United States -... | ecosystem: Environmental > Aquatic > Thermal springs >...
AGCACCGGCTCGCCTGCAACATCGAGGACGCAGGGTGGGAACTGCGGGACAAGGTGTACTGGGTTCATGGCGAAGGCTTCCCAAAATCGCTGAACATCGGCAAGGCGCTGGAGAGGCTGGGCGAGGAGACCGGGGACTGGATTGGGTACGGCACGGGCCTCAGGCCAGCGGTCGAGCCGGTCATCTTGGCGATGAAGCCACGGCAAGAGTCTTTCGCCAAGAACGTTTTCAAGCACGGCTGTGGCGGGCTGAATATCGACGAGTGCAGGATAGGTACGAGCGGCGGTACGAAGCGAAGTCATCAGGCTCCCTACCCTCGCAACGAGGACGGTTCAGAGGACCGCACCCGCTGGGCACGCACCGGCCATTCCGTTGAACGGATCGCCAAGGGCCGCTGGCCCGCCAACATAATCCTCGACGAAGCCGCTGCCGAACTTCTCGACCGGCAGAGCGGTCGGACCCGCTCCCGGCGCAGCAAGCGCCGCCTTGCCAACAGCAACGTCGGCAACGGCAGGACGCTGGGCCGCTTCCGGTCCCGACTTGCCGCCGTCGAGGGGTACGAACGACGAGGGCGGTGCCTCCCGCTTCTTCTACGTCGCCAAGGCGTCGAGGTCGGAGCGGGCCGGGAACGACCACCCCACGGTCAAGCCGCTGGCCCTGTGCGAGTACCTCGCAATGCTCATCCTGCCGCCCGAGCGCCCGACCCCGAGGCGGTTGCTGGTGCCGTTCTCGGGCAGCGGCTCGGAGATGCTCGGCGGTCTTCTGGCGGGGTGGGATCACGTCACCGGCGTCGAGTGGGACTGGCACTTCTGCGATGTGGCCGTGCGGCGGCTGTGCGACCGGCTCCAGCCCAGCACCAAGTCGGCGTGACGAGGACCAAACTCAACAACCCAATATCGAAGGAGGACCAACCATAAACGACGAGATCATGGAGGTGGCGATCAGAGACATCCAGATCGGGCGGCGGTTCCGCAAGGACCACGGCGACGTGGAAGACCTCGCCCGCCAGATCGAGCGGGGCGAACTACTCCAGCCCATCGGCGTGAACGAAGACCTGCAACTGGTCTTCGGGGAGCGCTGCCTGCGGGCCTGCCGGGATGTGCTCGGGCGGGACACGATCCCGGCCCGGATCGTGAACCTGAAGTCGGTCGAACTGGCCCAGATCGACGAGAATGTGGCCCAGAAGGACTTCACCATCAGCGAGAGGGTCGAGATCGTGGACTTCCTGCGGGGGTACAAGCACGGCGGAAACCGGAAGTCGCTGCATGAGGGCAATTGCTCTCTTGAACTGCTGACAGTCGATCAGGCTGCGAAGCGGGCCGGGCTGAAGAACCGGGATGCCTACAACCGGGCCAAGGCGGTCGTGAAGGACGGCGTGCCCGAACTGGTCAGGGCGATGGACGACGAGATCTCGATCTCTGCCGCCGCCGAACTTGCCTCGTTGGACAAAGAAGCGCAGCGATCCCTACTGACTACGAGGAAGGACTGGACCGCAGCCGAGATCGTGCGGCTCAAGCAGCAAGCGCAGAACCGGGACGAGGAGATCCCTCCCAACCCGCCCGAGGACACATCAGATGAACTGAACCCCGAAGGCGAGCAGCCAGTCCTATCCGGCTTCCTTCCGGTCAACCAGCGAGACATGAACCAGCCGGTGGTCGTGCCCAGCGGGTCCGAGGATGGACGGCTCGACGATGCCGACGACGAAACAAAGCCCGTTCCGGCACGACGGGACGGCGACAACTACAACTTCTACCCGACCCCTCGGTACGTGACCGAGTCGCTGCTGGAGGTGGAGGAGTTCGGCTCGCTTGTATGGGAGTACGCCTGTGGTGATGGTGCCATTTCCGAGGTGCTCATCAAAGAGGGGTATGAGGTCGTCTCGTCCGACATCGTGGACCAGGGCTACGGCGAGGTCGAGGACTTCTTCCAGAGCGACCGCACCGCCGAGAGCATCGTGACCAACCCGGACTACGACTACGCCGAGGAGTTCGTCCAAACGGCACTGGCCAAGACGACCGACAAGGTGGCGATGCTGTTGCCGCTGAGCTTCCTGACGGCCCGCATACGGTACGAGCTACTCACGTTGACGCTGCTGAAGGCGGTCTACGTCTTTTCGAGCAGGGTCTCGCTCTACCCGCATGGCTGGTCAGGGCCGAAGAAGGGCGGCGTTATGAACTTCGCATGGTTTGTCTGGGAACACAGTTATCAGGGCAACCCCAGACTCCACCTGTTCCACCCGGACGTTGGCGAGGAAGTTGTGAAGAGCGAAGAAGATGGCCCGAGGCCGAAACACCCTGCCCGGCAAGTGGGCTAATACCGAGGGCTGAAGGCTGGAGACGGCCACGTTGCAGGCAGACCAGCGGCACGAAGAATGACGCATCGGAAATGCCTTGAAAACAAGGGATAGGAGGGGCGAGCGTTACACCTCGACAACCACGAGTACATCGGCTGGAACGGGCTTCCGACCCGGTGGCACCCAGACCGAACCGAGTGGGCGGCTGGCCCGTGGAGCTACCGGTTCGTGCCGGTGGTCCGGCCCAGCCTCTCGTTCTTCATGAAGGCGAAGGTCGTCTACGACGGTTTCCCCAACCGGATCTGGGCCTTCAGCAGCGCAAACCTCGGCCTGAGCGTCTGGAAGCTGTACAAGCAGCAAAAACTGACGCATGTGGTCGATAGACGCCACCAGAACCGGCTGGACGGGATGGGCCTACCCACGGCGGAACACTACCCCGTGCCCGCCAAGACCGGAGGCAGTCTGGGCAGATGTCACCGCCGCCCCTGCGGTCTCGACTCCGGGGTAATAACGCCCTCGGGGGTCGTTACTAACCCCATCGAGCAGATCCGCTGGTTAATTCGCCCTCGGGGAACACCGTCGTTCGACCAGATCCTCTCGGCCTACTGGACCATGCTGGACACGATGTACGAGGACTTCTTATCCGGGGGCGAGGCCCTCGACCACTGCCGGTTATCAGCCGAACGGAGGAGGGCGTTAGTAGCCGAGTGCCGAGCCGTGGTCGAGGAGATCAAGGACTGGGTCAGTCGAGGGTGTCCCATCGACAAGTCTGTGCTGGCGGAACAGCCCAAGGCGAAGCTGGCGGAACAGCCCAAGGCGAAGAAGGTCGTGCAACCAGCGGCCCTGACCTCGGAACCCGAGTTAGTGACCCACATGATAAGTAGTACGCGGGAGGGAGGCGGGGAGGGGAAGGAACAAAGCTGTACGGATGCCGACCCGGATTACTTCTGTCAGGTAGACCTGCCGAGGATCATCGAGAACGGCGAGTGGATGGAGTTCGTCCGTTTTCTGGTCGAACACGGGATACCGTGCGAAGGCAAGTTCTACGAGGTGATCTCGACTCTGGCGAGGTGGTTCTGCTTCGTTGAGTTCTATGACCGACCTGAGAAGTCAACCTCGCAACTTCTGATGATGTATGTGCTGCGGAAGAACAATGGAATGGTGTCACGGCTCCACAATGGGGAAACGCACGAGGTGTTCGCTCATGTAGACCGTATCGTGGAAGAAGTCCTCTGATCGACAACCGCAGAGGGACAGAAGGTCTTCGAGAACTTGCGACAGAAACGAGCGTCGGGCAAGTACGCCAAGGTGTTGAACTTTGAGGGTGAAATCACGGGGAAGCCAACGCCCTGTCTATCCCCGCTCCTTCAACCGTACTACTTATCATGTGGGTCACTAACTGCCGCTGACGTGGGTGAGCCAGACCACGGGGAATGGATTTATCAACCCGATGACACGCCGCTTCCCGACTGTGTGCTCGAAAAAGTCCGGGCGGCATTCCGGCAGCAAAACCACCAACTGCGGAACAAGGCAGGTCGTTACCCGACACTGGATGCCATCACCCGGTTGTTCAACTACTTGCTTGCTGACCGAGTTCGAGGGCGGCGTCGGGCGGGTCGAGAACTGCTGGTGAAGATGGGGTTCCCGAGCAGTGGCAGCAAACGGGATGGCATCATCAACGTCCTGTTACGGGAGGGGCTGCTGCTGAAAGGCGGCTACCGCAGCAAGGAGGCTTCTCGCCTCTGGATACTGAATCGGGATGTGGTTGAGTGGTGTTCTGCCAATCGAGCTTGTTGACGGAATCATGCCGTCACCGGCTAGTGAGACAAATCTACTCTTGCGCTGAGAATGATGTTGCGCTATCATTGGCCGCTGTCAAAGAAGCCCCTCCGGTCCAGCCAGCGGAGGCCAAATGGGACGTGCCCGCAAGCACGGCATCGTCACTGGCTGCGAACCCATAGTGCTTGGCTCGCCCGCCCGGTCTCGTTACCGAGCGGGTGTTCTATCCTGTGACCTTTTTCAAGCAAGGATGCGAGTGATGAGCACAACCAACAGTGGCAACCCCGAACCAAGCCTGCTTGCAGAGCCCGAGTCGTTGGAGGCGGCGAAGCAACGGTGGAACCGTTTGATCGGCCTCAACAGCACAGTGGATGGTTGGGGGCACCTCGTCCTCGACCCGTGCCAGCAGGCAGCGGTCGGGCGTGATCCGCATCTCCTCGATCTGTGGGGTACTCCAGTTCTCTCCCGGCAGAGAGCTGAGGATGGCGGTGAACATGCCGCCCGTCTCGACGGAGCGGAGCTTCCGGGCGCAGTCGGCCCGGATCTGCTCGGGTTCTCGGATCGTATCGTCCGCCATCGCCCGTTCCCGTGGACCTCGTTCGTCTCGGCGACATTTTACGGTTTCAGCGGACCAGCCGCACCTCGGCGACTCCCGGCGGAAGTAGCGGACACCGCCTCGGCGAGTGTTACGAACAACACCACTCATCGAGGACCAGCGATGTCCACGCAGAACGAGATCCGCAGCCGCATCACCGACCAGATCATCGCCGCCCTGAGCGACCCCACGAAGCTCCCGCCGTGGCGCAAAAGCTGGTCCGGCGACCTGAACAGCGGGCATCCGTGCAACGCCGTCAGCCAGCGGCACTACACCGGCATCAACCCACTGCTCTTGGAGATCGTCGCCCACTGGCACGGGCTGCGGTCGAAGTGGTGGGGCACGTTCCGCCAGTGGGAGGAACTCGGCGGCAGGGTGAAGAAGCGCCCTGCCGACGTTTCGCTCGGCAAGTGGGGGACGCAGATCATCTTCTGCAAGCCGGTCACGAAGAAGACCACCGACGCCACCGGCGAAGAGGCCGAGGACAAGTTCTGGGTCTTGCGGACCTACACGGTGTTCAACTTCGACCAAGTGGACGGGCCGTTCGACCACCGCCGGGTCGGCAACGTCCCGCTCCCGGCGAACGAGGTCGAGCAGCGTCACGAACGGGCCGAGACCGTCATTAGGGCGACGGGGGCACGAATTCATCACGGGGGCAATCGGGCCTTTTACAGCCCAACAGACGACTCCATCACGCTCCCGTATCGTCACCAGTTCGACCGGATCGAGGGCTACTACCAAACCGCCGGGCACGAACTCTGTCACTGGACCGAACACCCGTCTCGCCTGAATTGGGACCGCACCAAGCCTGAGAACAGCTACGCACTGGGCGAGTTGATCGCCGAGATGGGCGGCTGCTACCTGATGGGCGAACTCGGCCTGCCGACCGGCGAAGACCTGACGAACCACGCCGCCTACCTGAAACACTGGCTCGCCGGGTTACAGAACGACGCCCGCTTCATATTCCGAGCCGCTGCCGCCGCCAGCCGTGCGGTTGACCACATCCTGTCGTACAGCCGCACCGAGGAGCCGGTTCCCCGAGACCGGCGAGGCGCTCGTCACCTGATGCTCGAAGCGGGAGGGGCAGACCGACTGCCTCTCCCGCTCTACTCGCCGCCCTTCCCAGCGGCCATCGACCCGACTAGCGGACACCGACTGAACCACCGTCCTCATGGGGCGACCGGGCGGGAACGCCCGAGATGACCGCACCACCTCCGTCACTTCGACACTTCAACGGTAGCGACAGGCCGCTCCCTTGTCTGGCCAGCATCGGGGCGTGACCGGCTGCTCTGCGAAGTTGAGAGGTGCCTTCGGTCATCCACGGCGTTCCCCGCCCGGCTCTCGTTCCCAGCGGACACCGACTCATTGGGCATGAGCAACTGAACCACTGAGGACACGAGCATGTCGAGCATCGGGACGATGGATCTGGAAGAGGCGGCGAAGCAGTCGGTGAGTAACTGGCTGCGGTTTCCGTCGTTTGTGTGGTATAGGGCAAGGGACATAGAAGACGCCGAGGACTTTGCAATCGTTTACACCCATCATCGAGACAGCGGCCTGCTGGACCAGAGCAACGCAGAAGCCATCCGTAAGGCGCTGGAGCCGTTCACCGAGGGCGACGACCCGGACGTGTTCGAGGAGCGTCACAACCACTGGGCGTGTGGCTGGATCGACGGCTTCGCCATCCGGGTGTTCCGCAACGGCGAGATCACGGAGGCGTTCAAGGTCTACCACGATCTCGCCGAGCGGATGGACACCTACCCCGTTCTCTCAGATGAGGATTACAGCCGCCGAGAGTACGAGGCCACGCCGACCTGCTCGACGGGTTGGCGGCGCTCGGCCTGCCTACGACGGCGGCTGAGGTCGAGGGGGCGCTCAAGGCGCTATACCCCAGCGGCGTCAACGGTGCCGATCCGGGGGAAGTTCTGCGGGCCGTGTTCCTGTACCTGAAGTGCCAGAACTCCAGCGGTACTGTGGGGTGATACGTGACAGTATCAGCCCGGTTAGCCCCGCCGACCGTGCAATTTGTGTCCACTTTCTGGAGACAAGCCATGAAGAATTCGGGCGATAGTGTTTTCCACGGCATCCCGGTCGGCCCGGAGGAGGGTGCCCTCGCCGCCCGCTTCCTCGCCGACCACGACTTCGCCGCCGACACCCGACGAGCGTTCACGAACGACCTGAAGAAGTTCGCCCGGTGGTTCGTCACGGCGAACCGGGAGCCGTTCACGGCTAACCGGGTCACGACCCGTGACGTGTCCGACTTCCGTGACCACTTGCGCCGTGAACAGCAACAAGCCGTCGCCACGGTGAACCGGGCGCTGGTCACGTTGCGGAAGTTCTTGGGGTGGCTGGCCGACAAGGGCCACGTGGCGGCGAACCCGGCCAAGGCGGTGAAGGAGCTTCGGCGGCAGGCGCTCGCCCCGAAGGGACTCGACCGCTCCAGCGTGCGGAAGCTGCTGCGGGAGGTCGAGCTTCGGCGGGACATCCGGGCCGACGCCATCTTCCACCTGCTGCTGTTCACCGGCTGTCGGGTCGGCGACCTCGTGGCGCTCGAACTGCACGACCTGCTGCTCGGCGAGCGCAGCGGCAGCATGGTCTTCCGGCTGGGCAAGGGCGGCAAGCAGCACGCCGTGCCGCTGCCGTTGCCCGTCCGACGAGCGATACAAGCGTACCTCGACACCCGGCCACCCGTCGAGTCGTCGAGCCTGTTCATCGGAGAGCGGGGGCCACTTACCGACCGAGGCGTGCGTGCCCTGTGCGACAAGTACAGCGCCGTCACCGGGATCGACTTGCACCCGCACCTGCTGCGGCACACGATGGCGCACCAGTTCCTCGCCGACAACCAGAACGACCTCGTGGCGCTGGCCCAGATCCTCGGCCACGAGTCACTCAACACGACCGCCCGGTACACGAGGCGCACCGACCAGCAGTTGGGCGAGGCGGTGGATCGGCTCAACTATTGAGCCTGCCGGACACCGGCTGCGGTGGCGTGGCCGCTCCCAACGTGGGGGCCGCTGAACTCCAGACCGAGGAGCCACCGCCGTGCTGTTCAGTGTCATCTACAGCGTCGATACCCCCGCCGACGTGGACCCGTTCGACTACGCCCCGCCGCAGGTCGGCGACCTCTGGGACCAGACCGAGGACGACGACCAGTTCGAGTACGGCTACCTCGAAGGCCGCTGGGAAGAAGGCCACCACCGGAAGTGGTGCGCCGTCCTAAACTCGTGAGCAGTTCGACCAGTTCATCCAGCGCACGGGTCTCGTCGCCGAGGACGTACAGACGATGGGCAGCATCGGTGCGCCGGGCTGCGGCTACGGCTGGGCACCAGCGATCAGCTTCAACGGCGATGACCCCGACGCCATCCAGAACGCCTACGTCACCCCGATTCCCGAGGTTGAGAAGGACCGCTTCGACGAGCGGGACTGGGAGTGGGTCAGGAGCGCAGTTCTTGCCGTCTACGGCTGACGCCCTTCACCAAGACCCGCATCGAGTCGTCGATGCGGGCCTTCAGTTCATCGGACACCGGTTGCACGGCCAGAAAGGAGGTCCGCCAATGACCAAGCTGTTCACCGTGGTCGAGTACAGCAGTTTCTTCGCCGTGCGCTACAACCGCCAGCGGCGACGAGCACCCGATGGGCGACGGGGTGGACACGCTGTTCGACGAGGACGGCATGTCGCTCGTGCCCGGCACACCGGGCTTCATCGCAAGCTGGGAGGCCGTGCTCAACGCCGACACCCGGACGACGCTCGAAGCCTATTTCCCGCACCATCTGGAGGACTGACCGATGAAGCCTGTAGCGGTCATCTTTCGCATGTGGCGGGACACGGGGGACGTGTTCGCTCTGTTCCCCGAGATTCCGTCCGACATCAACGGGTGGTACTGCGACAGCTACACGCACGTCGGTCAGCACGGCGGGGCAGACTACTACGGCATCGTCCGCCAGACCGTGCCTGCTGCTCCCGCCGAGTGCGCCGCCCTTTCAGTCGAACTGGAGCGGATCGGCTACCGGCTCAGGCCGATGAATCGGGTCTCGTGGCGGCTCCACGAGGAACGGCGGGTAGCTGCGAGGGTTTTCCGTGAAGCGGACGCTGGCTGTGGTGCCGGGACGAAATCACCGACCAGATGATGAGGAGAACCATGACCGCCATCAGTCCGAAGTTCGCATTGGGGCAAATCGTCGCCACGCCGGGGGCGCTGGAGGCGCTCGCCAAGGCCGGGCAGACCCCGCACGAGCTTATCCGTCACCACGTGAGCGGCGACTGGGGCGAGGTTTGCCCCGACGACGCAGCCCTGAATGACGAGGCGCTGAAGGACGGCTCCCGACTGCTCAGCGCCTACATGCTCAAGACCGGCGAGAAGCTGTGGGTCATCACCGAGGCGGTCGGCGACGACGGCCAGAGGGTCTCGACCTGCTGCCTTCTCTCGAGCGACTACTAGCGCCCCGGCCCGACTGGGCTGCGGCGATCACTACCGGCACATCCCAAGGGGCGGCTGTCGAGCCGCCCCTTCCATTTCCCCACAGGCCGGTGAAGCGGACACCAGCTGGACCGGCGTGGGGGCAACCGATCACCCGAACTGGAGGACGACATGAGCTTCACGATCAAGGCATTCAACCACGAGGAATGGGACAGCTACGGCCTCGCCGACTTCGCCGAGTTCTCGGATCGCATCACCGAGGTCAACGTCGGGGAGGACAGCTTCAGCGGCTACGGGGAGTGGTACTACGTCCCCGGCGAGCCGCTCCCCAGCGGCCACCGGGTCATCTACTTCGGGTCGTGGGGCAACGACAACAGCCCCGGCGCTTCCCTGTACACGCACGCCACGCTGTTCGTCATGAACGACCCGGACGAGATGGCCGACTTCGCCCTGCGGGTGCGGGAATTGGAGTCGCAGCCCGAGTTCGACGACCAGCCCGACGACAGTGGCGACTGACCCTCTTTCACCTCGCCCCGCCCCGCCTGCGGACACCGGCTGGTCGGTTGTCGAGAGGACAACTCCACAACCGAGGACGGATGACGATGCAGACGACTAACCACAGGCTGAACGGGCAGGTCCAGCACACCAGCGGCACGACGGGCAAGGGCGGCAAGGCGAAGGCGAAGCAGCAGAAGCGGAGCCGGTCGCAGAAGGGGCTGGGGGCGAGGCAGCGGGTGGCCGTGCTGCTGGGCGGCGTGGCGGCGGGGCTGGTGTTCTTGAGCGTGTACCACCTAACCTGTGCAGTCTCGACGTTGACCAGCTCGCCGCTGGTGCTGGCCGTCCTGCTGGCGGTCGGGATCGACCTCGGCCTCGTGGCGAGCGAGGTCGCCGAGATGGTCGCCGAGGACAAGGCCGTGCAGCGGTGGAGCCGGGTCTACATGGCGATGGCCACGCTGCTGTCGATGTTCCTCAACGCCTACGAGTTCGCCGCCCACGCCCCGGAGGGCCTGCTCTCCAACGGCCTCAGCATCGGCTTCGGGCTTGTCCTGCCGGTGATGGTGTACGTTCTCGCTCGGCAGGCCGGTGGCCTCTGGTCGAAGAAGTAGTTCAACCTGAAGCAAGACGAGGCGGCGTCGAGGACATCCTCGACGCCGCCCCGTTTTCGTTTCGGTGCCGTGGTGATTGAGTCGGCGACCCGAGCCAGCCATCGGCATGAACGACCTTGTTGCAAGAATTGTTTTTTTCTTTCTCCCGAGCGATCCTCCCCACTGCGGCTTCCCAGATGGCCTCTCGCTGGCGATACCTCGACCACCTTTTTTTGTTACCCCCGAATTACCCAATCCTTCGCCCCACGCTGACCGCTCCTGCAAAACGGCTTGTCTTTTCCAGCACGCTGCCGAAAAAATCGCCGTGTCGCTTGCGCTCGCCCGGCTTGGACTCGCTCCCTCACTTCCCCTTCGTCCGCACATGGACGACGGCCCGTACTGCCGTGACCGGGATGCAGGTCTCGACAGCACCGGGCTCGTCATGAAGCACGATGTAGTCCTCGCCTACCTCGGCTACCTTATGCGTCAGCGGGGTCTCGTCGTCTGTGGTGTGGATCTCCCACGCCGGTCCCTTGTCCTTCAAGGTCACGGACTGGCCGACCTTGAGGGTGGAGAAGATCGTCTTCCTCGGGGCCTCTGGCGGCTGCGAGGCCCCAGTCGTCACGGCCAGCGCCAGCATGACCGCCGCCACCACGCCGAGGACGACGAACGCTGCGGCGGGCCTACTCATCCTGCACCTCCTCGATCTCGTTCCATTGGATGGAGATGTTCCCGAGGGCGTCCGGCTGGGAACCGAGCCCGAACTGGTCGCAGCAAAGAAAGAGCTTGGACACACGCACCAGCCACCGAATTAACTGGTCTCGGGGCACCTCGTCGTCGCACCACAAGTCGAGATCAACCGGCGCACGGAACCGCTTGTGCTTGCGGTCAATGTACTGCAACATGAGCAGTCGTTGCACCTCGATGTAGGCGTCGTTCGAGTTGGCGTAGAGAAGGCCGTCCTGCTCGTTCTCGGACCAGTGCTGCCCCGTCCAGTAACGATGGTCACTCGATCCGATGCGGTATCTTGGTGCGAGCGGTGTCCCGGCTGGGATCACGGGCAGGATGATCGGGGGTTTGTCGGCCATCAGGTTCTCCTCGTCGGATTTGGGCATCGGCTGCTTCTGCTTCCCCGGCAAGTCGAGAACGAGAGCAGCCCCGCCAGCCAGCCGGTGTCCGTTACCGGCTGGCGTCGGCGAGGTTCGGCTCTTGATGTAGTCGAGGCTGGTTTCATACCTCTCGGAGCGGTCACTTCTTGAAGGGTTTGACCAGAGCCTCGAACCACTTCATCTTCCGGCCTTCGCCCTCGCCCTCGAACATGGCCCGGTAGACCGGCCCCACCCCACGCCCCAGTTCGTAAACCTCCGTCATCACCAACTTCTTGTCGTTCAGGGCGGTGACGTGCCGCACCTCGACGAAGGCGGCGTACACCTTGCCCTTCGGCCCGGCCCCGTCGAAGTCGATCTCCCGGTTGCCCATCTTGGGCTCACCGAACTTCACGAGCCGGTAGGTCTCGGTCATGCCGGGGATTACCTCCCTCTCCCACGTGTCGCCGACCTTGGCCCCGATCTTGACGACCGGATGCCAGACGGTCTTTTTGAGCCCGTCGTTCTCGTCACCGATCTCCACGTACCCGTCCTTGACTCGGTGGAGCAGCTTGGACGGCTTCGGCAGCGGCAACTCCTGACCGCTCGGCCCCGTCATGTGCAGACAGCGCACGTCGATCACGCCGTCACGCCCGTAGCCTGTACTCCTTGCGCTGCTGCGCCGAGACGCCATCGCTCACGTACAACCGGCCCAACGTCTGCCGCTTGGTGCCGCTCGGGACGGTGTAGTAGTCGGCGGTCAGCACTTCCTCGCTCGGGGCGGGGGCGGACGGCCCGGTGGACGGTTGCGTGGCTGGTGTGGCCGACACGAGGACCTTGGCGTCGGGGTGGTTGACCGAGGGCGTCACCTTCGCTGCCGTCGCCTCGTCCAGCAGCGCCTTCGCTGCCTCCTTGTTGCCCTGCTCGATCTCGAAGTCGATCAGACGCCCGTAGACGGAGGCAAGCTCGTCCGTCTTCAGCGCCTTCTTCTGGCCCCGGTTCTGGAGCAAGCTGCGGTACTTCGCCGCCGCCGCTTCCTTGTCCGCAGACCACAGGGCGTTGGCCTCGGCCAGTTCCTTCTGAGCCGCCTGCTTGTCTCGGTTGGAGACCACCATGCCGAGCACGGCGAGCCCACACAGCAGGACCGCCCCGGCGATGACTCCCACGATCACCAGCCGCTTCTTCGAGGACGGGGCCGCAGCCGTGGGCTGACCGGCTGGCGGGGTCGGCGGTGGGGCGTCCCCTCCGGGGAAGAGGCCCTTGATCTGGCCTGCGGGCCTCGCCGTCTCCACGTCGGCCCGCCGCACCACATCGGTCGGCTTGAGCTTCCCGCTCGCCGCCATGTCTTTAAGGGCCGTCTCGGTGTGCGGCCCCTCCTCCTTCCCGCCTCGCACGACGTACCACTGCTGCTGCGACATGCGCACCTCCACGTTCGCTGGTTGCTGTTGCTCAATCTCCGGTCCCATGACTGAGCGAGAACGCCCCCGAAACCGGTTCACAGCCGCTCGTCGGCGACTCGGTGTCCGTTGGCCGGGTCTCGTCGTGAGCCGGTTTTCGTTCGGGTGTCGCTCAGCACGGGCGGGAGATGGTGCATGGTGCTGACGGTGGGCCGACCGAGCCTCTCCCGTGCGGTAATGGACACCGGCTGCGGGAGCGCAATGGGCCACACCAGCGAGTTGCACAGCCTGCTTGATGAGTTCCGGCGTGGCGATGCCGACGCCCGCTGCCGGGTCATTGAGTGCGCCGCCGACCGGCTCAGGAAGCTCACCCGGAGGATGCTGCGGGGATACCCGAAAGTGCGGCGGTGGGCCGAGACGGACGACGTGCTCCAGAACGCCCTGCTCAGGCTGCACCGGTCGCTCGCCGACCTGCGACACGAGACGCCCCGCCAGTTCTACGCCCTAGCCGGTCTTCAGATCCGCCGTGAGCTACTCGACCTCGCCAAGCACTTCCACGGGGTGCAGGGCATCGGGGCAAAGCATCACTCGGACAGGTGCCGGGCAGCAGAGCGCCAGCCCGCCGACCCGCTCGAACCGGAGACTTTGGAGGCTTGGGCACGGTTCCACGAGACGGTGGGATGCCTCCCCGACCAGGAGCGGGAGGTGGTGCAACTGCTCTGGTACGACGGCCTGAAGCAGCCCGAGGCGGCGGTGCTGGGCGTCTCGCTGGCGACCTTGAAGCGGCGGTGGCAAGCCGCCCGGCTGCGGCTGAGCGAACTGCTCGAAGATTGGAGCGTGGAGTAGGCCATGACGATTTCCAACGACACCATCGCTGACCTGCTCGCCAAGTGGGAGGAGGCATGGGAGCACGGCACCGACATCCCCGCCGCCGAACTGTGCGCCGAACACCCCGAGCTACAGGAAGCGGTCGAGCGGAAGATCGACCGCCTGAAGAGGATGTCGTGGATGGTCCGTAGCGACGCCAGCGATAGCGACGGCGAGGGGGACGGGGAGGATACTTCGGACCCGATCATCGGGACGACGCTGGCGGGCCGGTACAAGATTGAGGCGTTCGTCGCCGAGGGTGGCTTCGGCAAGGTGTACAAGGCCACCGACCCCGAGCTACAGCGGCCCGTGGCCGTGAAGGTCGCTCGGGACGGGACGGCCAGCCGTCAGGCGAACCTGCTCGACGAGGCACGCCGGGCGGCGAAGCTGCGGCATCCGGGCATCGTGCCGGTGATTGACGTGGGCAGCGACGGCGACCGGGCCTTCGTGGTCTCGTCGTTCATCGAAGGCCCAAATCTGGCCGAAGTCATCGAGAAGGATCGGCCATCGCCAACGGAAGCCGCTCGCATCGTCGCCGACATCGCCGAGGCGCTGCACTTCGCCCACCGGGAAGGGTTCGTGCATCGGGACATCAAGCCCGAGAACGTGCTGCTCGACGCCGAGCGGCGTCCGCTCCTGACCGACTTCGGGCTCGCCGCCAGCTTCGAGGAGGTCGTGCGCAGGAAGGGCCTGCGGAGCGGCACCTTGGCCTACATGTCGCCCGAGCAGGTCGCCGGGGAGACGCAGTTGATCGGCCCCCGCTCCGACATCTATGCCCTCGGCGTGGTTCTCTACGAGATGCTGACAGGGCGGCTCCCGTATCAGACCCGGACGCCGGGTGCCTTGCGAGAAAAAGTTCTGTTTCGCCAGCCGATCCCGCTACTGGTGTTGAACCCGCAGGTGCCAGAACATCTCGAAGGGCTCTGCCTGCGGTGCTTGGCGAAACTGCCTGCCGACCGCTTCTCGACTGCCGCAGAGCTTGCGACTGCGCTCCAGGCCTCACCACCTCGCCGGTTGCTGCGGTTCCCGCTCCGGTGGGTCTGGCTTGTCTTGCTCGTGGTCGGCCTGTTCGTGACCGAGCTCGTGCTAGGGATGGTGCTGTCGACCGGTGGCGGGCAGGGCCAGTCCAAGGAGGAAGCGGCGCACGAGGAGGGCGTGCTGGTCTTCGACGGCCAGAGCCGCATCGTGACGCCGCTGGAACGGTTCGCACCCTGCACTTTGGAGGCGTGGGTCAAGCCGAAGGCGTACCCGGAACGGGACAGCCAGTTCTTCATCGGCAGCGACATTCCGACCAAACACGGGATGAGCCTCGGGGCATGAGCGGGGCCGTGTTGTGCGCCGAGTACATCGCAGGCGACCTGTTCTCCGAGGCGGCGATCCCGCTGAGCCGCTGGAGCCTCGTCTCGTCTTCGGCGAAGACGAGACGAGGCTCTACCTCGACGGGCGCAAGGTCGGCATCGGCCCGGCCACGAGGCGGGACGGCGGGGCGGCATTCGTCATCGGCAACGTGGGGCGGGGGAACCCAATCAACTACTTCGTCGGGAAGATGCGCTCCGTGCGAATCTCGAAGGGCGAGCGGTTCAAGGGCGACTTCGTGCCCGACGAGGCGTTCGCCAAGGACGCCGCCGATGCCCCGGTCAGGGCGGTGCTGATCTACGACGGGTCAGCGGTGGAGGGCGACCGGGTAATCGACCTCAGCGGGGTTGGGAACGACGGTCGCTGAGAGCGGGCGAGACCGTGACGGGGGCTTGCCGATATTCCGTCACCGCTTACCGACAAAGCTCCCTCTCGCCGTCAGCCAAGTTGTCGGGATGGCCGGACGGTAAGCAAAGCAGCGGACCTCCGAGATCCACTTCACCGAATCCTGAAAGTGGTCAGCCAATTCGCTAAGACCCATCTCCCGCAAACGGGCATATTGCTCATGCAGGGCATTCCATACGGCTTTTCGTGCCTTCTCTTCTGGTGTCGTGCCGAGTCTCCGTGGGTGTCCGTGGTCATCGAAGTCTCGATCCAGATGCCGTTCCAATGCCCGTACCTCCCCCTCAGCCGCTACCTCGGCGGCTCGATCGCCGGTTTGCTTCGCCACCTGAGCCCGACTACGAGCCTTCTCGATTCTGGCACGGACTTGTGCCACCGCTTCCTCGTCCAGTGTGACTTCGTGCTGAGAGTGTCCGAACTGGGACAGGATTACCGGCTCGCCAGAGTAGTGCGAACCGTGGATTCCCCTCGCCTCATCCTCTGTAATCGTTGATGCAAGGGAGCGATTCCGTTTGGCCTTCCCTGCCTTCCGAAACTGGAGTACATGTCTCCAGTGAACGCTTGCGCAGTAGGACGCAAGGACTCGCAAGGTGTCGCTGCAACCGGAAGAGTATCCTCGCCTTGTGACGATACCTGCGAGTGACGATACCTGCGAATCGTTGCGAGAATCTGCACAGTCAGAGCCTGTGAAACCATAGCGAGCCAGCAGCGTCAGCGACCGCAGGGTTTGCAAAACTCCGGTCGCTGACGCTCTCGGCTTGCCTCCTTCTTCAGCACCTCTGCGTGGCCACAACAGGAATCTGAGGTGGTTTATGCCTGCTCGCCGAGACGAAGAACTCGTAGAACAGGCGTGGAGGGATCACTGCCCTAAGGTAAGGTATCGAGCTGGCCCGCGAGAAATGCCCGGTTCGAGCGAAGTACCTTATGAATTGCCCACCAACAGGAGGAGCCTCGATGTCCACCGTTCCGGCGACCTTTCCGCGCCATGCTCTGGGCTGGCCGGCAGGAAGTGTGCGAGCCATTCTGGCCTTTGGCGTTCTCGGGTACTTGTGGCTGTTGGTACTGAGTCCCGGCGGCGAGAACAAGCCCCTGCTGGAGCGACAACCCGATGCGGCTCGCGCGTTTGTGTTCCTGCAACTGCTCATGATGCTCATCCTGGCCCACTTCTTCGCCGCCCACGGCCAGAGCATCGGCCGGGAGTTCAGCCGCTTCTCCCCGCTGGGATTGCCCAGCGGCAGCATTCGCTTCCTGTTGCTGGGCGGCTATCTGGGCTTGATCTACTACGTCTACCACAACCAGATCCTGTTCAATTTCGACCTACCGCCCATGCGCAATCTGCTCACCATCCTCGCTTCACTGG
>Ga0308411_10001374_pt1 | contig 16564 bp, 18 predicted proteins | sample HotsprottomLayer_2_FD_203530 | JGI IMG/M metagenome (GOLD analysis project Ga0308411, IMG submission 203530) | Hot spring phototrophic mat microbial communities from Octopus Spring, Yellowstone National Park, Wyoming, United States -... | ecosystem: Environmental > Aquatic > Thermal springs >...
TAGGCATCGTCGCTTGGCACTTGTCGGCTGTGTTGCTGTGCTGTTGATAGTGAGTCTGGGTTTATATTTCTTCAAGAACACCAACAATTCGGCTGAAACGACATCAGCCTTCACCCTGTTGCAGTGTATCGGGGAGGTGCAGGTCGGCTCAAATAATATCGTCCAACCTACCCAAACGGGTCAGGTCATCAACTTTGGCCAGACAGTTGCGACGATTGGCCTGGACTCATCGGCGGTATTACGCTGTGAACATGGCCCGTCTCTTAGTTTGATGGGTGAAACCGAAGCCAAAATTCGCGACGAAGTAGCTGGCAGACACCTTTCGCTTAATCGGGGCGGATTCCTGGCCAAGGTTCACTTGGGTCAGCCCGCCTTTGTGGTTACCACAGCAGAGGCACATCTACGAACTACCAGCGAGGAGTGCCAGTTTACTGCTTATCGCACTCTAGATCACACCGAGATCAGCGTGATTTCCGGACGAGTCCAAGTGAGTACCAACGATGGCCAATCGGTTCTGCAGTTAAGTCATGGGGAAATTGCATTAGTAGAAGCCAACGGTATGGTACTGAAGCAGCTGGCAACAGCTGCTCCCGAGCAGTACGCCTGGGATCTGTCCCGGCCGCTGCCTGCGGACTGGCGTCAGGGGCAAGTAATCACCGAACCCTCTGCCCAACCGTATGGTCGAGCAGTGGTTCCCCTGTTGATGGACGATCCATACCTTCGTCGTACTTGTTGGCAAATCCGTTCTGAGAATCGCTGGACTACAGGATTATTTGCTTTTCACCCGGACACTCATCTACGAATCAGGTATCGAGTAGACCGCACTGGCGAAGGCCAACTGCTAGCCGTGATTCGTCCAGATCCCCCTCGTCCCGAAGCGTGCCAAGTGTTGCTGGCTCCCATTTCCTTTACAGCGACACCACCGGGAGTTTGGCAAACGGTCATTTTGAGGACTAACGATTGGCAAGTTGAGCATTCGCCTAAACGCGGCCCACTGGATTATCCACAACCCTGGATTGCCTTTCTGGTAGTCTTCAATACCTACGAGCAAAACCTCGGACTCAAAGTATCCGAGTTTGCGGTTCGCCGAGGTCCCTTTCCTACCTCGGCTTCTAACTGAATTGGTGCCAATTGTCTCGTGACTAAAGGCTATTCTTTCGGAGGATTAAAGGACTTTTTGGAGAACTTGTCTCATGAAAAATTCTCTCTCCCGACGCATTGCTTTTACTCTGATCGAACTGCTCGTGGTAATCGCCATCATTGCTATTTTGATTGGCTTGCTGCTGCCAGCCGTCCAGAAAGTCCGTGAGGCAGCTGCCCGAATTCAGAGTTCCAATAATCTCAAGCAGATGGCACTGGCTCTACACAACTGTGCAGATCAGATAGGCAGCATGCCCCCAGCTACCGGTTTCTGGCCACACAATGAAGACTGGGGCGGTACTAATCCGCCAGCTTGGTGGCTCTCGCCAGGAGCGGGTAATTCCGTGACTAGGTTGGCTCCGTGGTGCATCTATCTTTGGCCCTACATCGAACAAGAAGCCAAACTGCGGGCTAGGACAGCTAACAACTCTTGGGGTGGATTTTGGCTGGATTCTAACACTCCGCCCAACACTTACATAAACCCAGCCGACCCCACAGTTCCAGGTAATCGCCGGCTATCGGATGGTCAACCAATAATTAGCTATGCAGCCAATGGAGCGGCTCTAGGCGTGCATGGATGGAGTCCGCCTAGTGGTGCCACCTACACCTTTACTGTTAGCCGGGCTTATCGGGCTAATCTGAACAGCAGTTTCACTGATGGCACCTCGAATACCATCGTTCTGTATGAACGCTATGCTAAGTACACGACTAGCGCAACTACTGGCAACAGCCAAAACTGGTGCTGGGGTCCCGAATCCCCCAACGCGCCCGTGCTGGCCATTCGCTCAGACACCTTGTCGCTAACACCTCAGAATGCTGTTCCTGCTACTCTGATCGACTGGCGTCGAGCCAGCAGCCCGTTCAGTTCAGGGGTTCAAATAGGAATGGCCGACGGTAGCGTTCGAGGTGTACGTCCCACAATATCCGTGCAAACCTGGGTGAATGCCCAACTGCCTGCCGACGGTCAGATACTGGGCAATGACTGGTAGTTTTTTCCTCTGTTTGCGTGTCGCTGATCGGTCGGTTCCGGTCAGCGCACGCTTTTTCTTTTCTGGATCGCCTGATCCAAATGATTGTATCGTCTGATAAACTCATGCTGTCCCTTTTGTGTGATATAAAATTCTTCTCTTATCTTAAATCATATTTCCCTCTTCATATCAAGGAATATCTAGATCATGACCCAAATTAGTTGGCAATATGTCGCGTGGCTTCTCGTTGCGGTACTCTTCACTGGATGCAATGGAAATCCGCAGATCAGTGGGGCTCGCGTTGTCGGCAAAGTAACCTACAAAAGTCAAGTACTCACCGGCGGCGAAATTATCTTTGTTGACCCGAATGATCCCAACAAAAGCACCTCTGGCCGCATCGAAGGGGATGGTACTTTTGATGTTCCGAATGTGCCTATCGGGAACTTGAGGGTGCTCATCGACACCACAATGGCTAAGTATGATGTGAACAGTTTTGTACCGCCCAAGGGGGAACCGGGGAAAGTATCGGAAAATCCCTATCTCAAGAATGCTCCTGCTCCTTCAACTCCTGCCATGAAATACATGCCCATCGACAAGAAATATGCCAAGATCGATACCAGTCCTCTGAAGATTACGGTTCAGAAAGGAACCACGACTCAGAACTTTGATTTGGACTAAAACGTGGATCAGGGACTAGTGCTTCGCCGCCGGGGATGCGAATTTGTACCGCTACGTCGGCAACAGGGCCACCCTGGCCACCGATCCGAGCGGGAACATTGCATTCATCTCGTTGGTACTGATCGCGGCACCGTTACTCGGTTTTGGTCTCACTGCAGGGTACACGGGAATCGAGTCTTACCGAAGCACCGGCAGTGCCTTCAATGGGCAGATCTGGGGTGCCTATGGAGATGGCTTAGAGCAAATCTATCAGCGCAACTTAGAGAAGTACGGCGACAAGCTTGGCCCGACGATTGACTACTTGCGTAGCAAGGGCAAGACCTGAGAGGAAATCATCGAGAGTGCGTGCCGAACTGGTGGTGCCGACCTGGGACTTGCGAAACCAAAATGAGGATCGAGGTTCTTTACTACAATTTCATCGTTCATTCGACACGGTGGCCGACTTCGACCCGATCACGAGACGGTTTAAACATTCTCCCGCCGAGCAGAGCCGAATCGAGTAGTCGGACAACTCTGCGGGGCTTTCGACGACCTCGGCGGGAAGCGAGTGCTGCTGTACAGGCTTGCCGACACCTTGTACTTGGAGATCGACGGCCAACAACTACCGTTGGACAAGCATATTGTCGAAGTGCGGCCAGTGAACGGTCGTCACCTGCTCCGAATGCTTTCCGATGGACGAGTTGTGACCGAGTTGACATATGACCTGCCACAACTCAACCCGCCGCTTTCTCTTGACCCGACTGCATTCGTCGAAGAGGAGGATTTTGATTTCGGCCTCTTTCTGCACAATATTTCGCATGATCTTTCCCGGCAGATGCGCCCGTATCGCAGTGAATGAGAGGTGTGCTTCCGTGACGCGACCAGCTTTTTGGTGACTCACGCAAACACAATTAATTGATTATTTGCCCGGAGTACCAATCAAGCATACAGGTTGGGGCAGCTACCACCCTTGCCCGTAGAATTTTCACCTTCCACCTTTCCCCGTTCCCATCCGAACCTCACCCGTTCCACACGGCTACCCCGTGAATCGAGGACGACGAGGCTGGGCCGCACCGTCTTGCCGTCGGCCCGCTTGTACTTCATCCCCCGGATGCGGCCCGTGATCCCTGCCACCTTGATGATCGCCTCTCCTTGCCCCGACGACTGACGTCGTCGGCTCGTTGTTGCTGCTGTATGCCTCGTGGGCCGTGCAGCCGATGTGCGTCCGCTCACCCTAGTCGAGTTGCCCGTTGCAGCGGTTGGCGATGCCGTCGAGAACCTGGATCGGGAACAACGCCTTCGGAAAATCCTCCAGGAGCAGGTCATTGCCGTCGAGTTCAAATCAGCCGAAGCTGTCGAGAAGGCGGGGATCAACATTGCCCCCCGTGTGGCTCTTGCACGTCATCTCGGCGTCAGCCAGGCAAGGGAGACGTAGGTACTTAACCGTCTGAAAGTCGGCAGTCGATGACGGATTGTTCATCTGCACAGTGCAGATTGGCGTACCCGAAGCGGCGGAACAGCATCGGCAGAACGAGCAAGTTCAGGGCCGTCGAGGTGACCAAGCCCCCCAAGATCACCTGGGCCATCGGCCCCTCAACTTCTTTCCCTGCCTCACCGCTGCCCATCGCGATGGGTAGCAAACCCAGTCCGGTCGTCAGAGCCGTCATCAGAACCGGGACCAGCCGATCCTTGGCACCGCGCCACGATCCGCCTTCATCTTGGCACAGCGGAGATCATGGGCACATTGTCGTTGCTCGATTGCGACCGGATCAATCCTGGCAGCTGAGCGTTGGCCCAGCTGTTCCTGGAGGAGCCGACTACCGCCGTCTGGGGCCAACCCTACGTAGTGCGGGAGGTGGATGCCACTTTCACCCTTGGGGGCGGCTAGGTGCTGCATCCGACAGCCCGTAAAATCCGGCGGCGACATCTGGAGGTCATCGTCCATATTGAGTGCCTGTGGGGTGACAGCGCCGAACAGCGGGCGCTGGCCGTGGCTTGGCTGGCTGGTCCAAAGGGCGTGAGGCTGGCCGATTTGGTGCGCAATGTCGGTATTGGCCCCCGATATGCATCCGAGATGCTGGAGAAGCTACGGGAACAAGGCGAGCTAGTTGCCTTGGAGGCCGGCATGGGCCAGGCCGAGACGTTGCTGCACGCGGAGGTGATTCGGAGTGTGGAGGAACGACTGCTGGGGACGCTGGCACAGATGCACCAGCACTCGCCCCTGCTACCTACGCACGACTGCCAGAAAGTGCAGGCGCAACTGGCCGACGTGGGTAATGACGCCCTGGTCAATCTCGCGGTAGATCGCCTCCTTCAGGAAGGCCGGCTTTTGGGCAACCGGGATCGGATCGCACGCAGCGATTTCAAACCGAAGCTGGGGAGCAAACCTCCTCAAACTGAAAGACGAGATTGTGACGGCTTACCGCGCTGCTGGGTTGCGGCCGCCCAGGCCAAAGGACTTCGCGGACCACGCTGGCGGCAACGCCGCAAAACTGAACGAGTTGTTTGCCATCTGCGTCGGCGAAGGGCACCTCGTCCATATTAAGAAAGATACCTACTTGCATCGTGATGCCGAGAAGGAGCTGCGAGAGCGGTTAACAGCCAAGCTGGCGACCAGCGCGGGAGTGTTCGCGTCAGAAATTCGCGAGTTCCTGAGCGCAGGCAGGCGGTTCACCATCATTTTCTGCGAGTATCTGGACCGAATTGGCATTACACGCCAGGATGGCGAACTACGGAAACTGGCAACGGATCAATTCGTCAGTGGGGATATGACCTCTGCGAGTCCAGCTGCCGAAAAACCTGAGGTCAACGATGTGTTTGAATCTTCATCCTTCGTCCACGGCGAACTCCGGGTCGATCTTGCTGTCCGGAGAGTTTTCGTTAGGGAATCGGAAGTCCAACTATCGGTGTTGGAGTACAAGCTGCTGATTACGCTTATTCAACACGCCGGCAAAGTCGTCTTGTACCCATTCCTGCTCACAGCCATTTGGGGGCCGCAGCACGTACAAGAAACGCAGGATCTGCGCGTTCTCATGACGAGCTTGCGCAGCAAGATCGAAGCAGACCCCGACCGGCCCCAGTTCTTGCGCTCCGAACGGAGAATCGGCTACCGGTTTGCCATTGAGTGAGTCCTCCGCTCAGCTACTGAGGCGATTGTCCCCGGACGATCTTCGGCAACATGGGTTGACTCGCCAACGATTTCTGCAACCGATCCAGATACACCAAAGCCAGCTGTGCCCTCTGTGTACCGGGCGACACCTGAAGAACACGCTCCAGGTAGGTCGTCGCTCGCTGGTGGTCGTTCGCTCGAAGGGCCGACTCTGCCTGGGCCAAGTATAGCTCTCCGAGTTGATCAGCGAGCTGTTGGCAGAGTTGCTGGGCGATGACGGGATCGTTCTTGATCTTGAGGGCAAGCTGCCGGGCTTCCACGGCCTCGGGCGAGTCGGGGTAGGTTGAAGCCAGGATCGTGCAGCGGTTCAGGCAACTGAGGAACTGTCGCTGGCGGTGGTCGTGTTGCGCCAGGGACAGAAGTTCCCGAGCTTGCGGTACCTGATCGACAAGAATGGGTGAGGCAGGCGGGACGGTCGTTCTGACGGCAAGCTGGCCTTGACTGGCTGGCACCGCCGCCGGCTGTTGCGGCAGCGCGGTTGTCTGGATACCGGCGGGCGGTGCTGACTCCTTCAGGGCGCGGCTGAGCTGCTGGCTAAATCGCGCGACCTCTACGAACCCTGCATGGCATCCAAGAATTCGGCCATCGGGCGCGGCGAAGACCAGGGTGGGATAGCTGTGGATTCGCATGGACTGGGCCAGTCCTGGTTCACGCTCGGCGTCGATCTTGACGGGGATGAACTGCTCGTTCAACTGCTTGACGACACCCGGATCACGGAAGGTCGAGGCGTCGAGCTTCTTGCACCAGAAGCAGTTCGACGTGCCGAAGTCCATGAAGATGGGTCGTTGCTTGTCCTTTGCCTCTCGACGGGCGGCGTTGTAGTCGTGCCGCCACTGCACCTCCTGGGCGTTCAATGGCCGCACGGCTGTGAGCGTCAACACCACAAAGCAACCTGTTACGACACTTGGCATGACTTGACGAACAGACATTTCCTGAACCTCCTTGAGCTTGTTCTGGGATCAGTTTTCCGTGAACTGGTCTGCGATCAACTTCAAGACTTCACAGTCGCTCGGATAGTCGGTGGGCAGGAACGCTCGGAGCGGGATCGGGATGCCGTCCATCCGGTAGGCCGTTCCGGGCTGGTGGATGCCGTAGACTGCCGTGGTGAAGCGGATTGTGGGCACGATCAACGACTCGACCGTGGGATAATCCAGAGCGATGGTCGGTATTCTACGCAAGTAAGCCGACGCCTGCTCTGAAAAGCGGGCTACCCCTTCGCTCCCCACGAGCAAACACGCATCGACCTCCTCACGCTCCAGCATCTCTTGGGCGGAAAACTCGCCGGGGTTGTAGCGGGGATAGCCTCTGGCGAGATTCACGCTGAACGGGTAGCCGGTCTGCCAGGCCAGAACCATATCGGCTCCCGTCACATCACCGGGAATTCGCATCCTTCGGGCGCAGAACCGGGTGTAACGGTCTGCGCGACCACCGGGGATGAATTGGCCTTTAGGCAGGAGCGAGTAACGCTCGAAGTGGCGTGGGTGGCTTTCAACCGGGTTCGATCCCCAGAAGATCACCAGATCGGCACGATTCTTGACCTCTCCCAGAGTGCATGTGACCTCACCGACCTCCTGGAGCGCCACGACGGAGGGCGCGTGGCAGAGGGAGGCAGTCCTGTCAATGGTGGCTCCGATCCGCTCACCCAAAGCGATGGCTGCACGCTGTCCGTCCGTGCTGCTTCGGGACAAGCCGTAGATCAAGGGAGATGAAGTCGCTCGCAGGATGTCAGCCGCCTGCACCACAGCCGCATCAAGGGGCGCTGGCTGGCCGTCGATCAGAGCAACGGAAGGCCGGCTACTCCCTTGACCAAGAAACCACGGTTCGGCCGGACGGCAAGCGCCCTCGCACTTGCTGATCCGTCCTTCTTCTACGGTTATTCGCAGGTCGTCGCACACACAGCCACAAACGGTACAAGCAACGTGTTCAAATTGTTCCACCAAACAGACCTCTTCTCTGCTGAGTTTCTGTCTAAAGGCCGGCCTCAGAGTCGAACCGAGCAGGATGCGTCTCTACCGCACCCTCAAGCGGGTTTGTAGCCCGTGGAAGGCACCGGCCCCTTATTACCGGCCGCATAGAACCATGCACTGGCGGTCTCAGTCCGTCTGACCGTTGACGTTGGATCAGCCCGGCGAGAACGGGCAACCGTCCGACAACCACGACAGGATCAATCCTGCCGGGTAGACGGATCGAGGAGGCTGATTCCGAAGAATATTTGGGGGAAGAACGGACACACTGTCAAGAACAGGCGCGACTTCAGGTGAAGCCCTGGCGAGTAGACTGGCGAAGAGAGGGAGACGAGGCCGCTACGCCGGCGATGTGGCGAATTGTGGTGTGCGGCATGGGATTGCTCCTGGCCTGTCGGGACGAGCGGACTTCCAGGGTCATTCAAAGTTTGAGCTAGCAAAAGATGGGAAAGGAGTTTATCCGAGCGAGCCAGGGAAACGTACGGCAGGGAGAAGACATGGCTTGCCGAAGTTTGCTAGAGGCTCTCAAGGACGTGCCCGACCCACAGGGGCAAAGGGCTGGCGTGGGGGTTCCAGCTGACGTAGCGGACAAAGAGAGACGGGCAGTGGCAACCCTGCCGATGCCATTCGCTACCTCGCTACTCGGCTCGCCGTGGCCATCAATTTCCTAGCCTCTCTCTTTTTGAAACTTTACATCACCCTGCCAGTTCTGACGCTTCCGGCTCGCTATGGTTTCACCGGCTCTCAGAAATAGTCCTCTGGGTGCAGCAACCGTCGCAGCACCTCATCGGGGGCCGGTCGATAGTCCAGAGGCTCCATCGTCGAAGTTCCTCGTCCCTGAGTCAGGCTCCGCAACTTGTCGGCGTAGTCAAACAGATTGGCCAGCGGCACATGGGCTTCGATGGTGGCGAGATTGCCATCGGGCGGCAGTTCAAACTGCTGCACCTCGCCACGTCGGGCATTGAGGTCGGCGATAACGGCTCCGCCGAAGGTTTCCGGCACCTGCACCTGAAGTTTCATCCACGGTTCCAGCAACAGCATGTTGTCGCGCATCGCCTTGCGAATCGCGTCGGCTCCAGCGGCCTCGAAGGCAATCTCGTTGGACAGTTCCTCGTTGACCTCCCCGCCGAGGATGGTAGCGCGCACGTTCATGACCGGGAAGCCGATCTCTCCGGAGTCGAGTGCCCCGCGTATCCCTTTCTCGGCCGCTTGGAGGAACATCTCGGGCAAATCACCCGGTTTGACCCGACTGTCCACCAAGACCGCCTCTTCGCCGCGATAAGGCTCCACCTCGACCGTCACTCGCGCGAACAGGCCAGTCGCTCCCGTTTGCTTGATGCACTCGCCTTCGACACGCATGGCATTGCGTAGCGTCTCACGGTAGCTGACACGCGGCTTGCCGACCCGCACCTTCAGGTGGAAGTCGCGTTCCATGCGATGCTGCTTGATCTCCAAATGCAGCATGCCCATGCCGTTCATCAGCGTTTGTCCGGTTTCTTTGTCCACCGTCCAGGTGAAAGTTGGATCTTCCTTCTTCAGTAAGTTGAGTGTATCGATCAACTTCTGTTTGTCGGCCGAGGATTCCGGCTCGATGGATCGACTAACGACGGCCTGGGCAAACTGGATGCGTTCCAGCAGGATGGGATGCTGGGTCTCACATAGTGTGTCACCAGTGATCGAATCCTTGAGACCCAGCACCGCTACGATGTCGCCAGCCGGTGCCTCGGACAACTCTAGGCGATCACGCGGATCGGCCAAGGTGTGGTAGAGCTTGCCGACGATCTCCTTGGCATTGCGTCCGGGGTTCAGCACTTTGCTGTTGGCTTTGAGGGTGCCGGAGTAGACGCGGACGTAATACAACTCGCCGTGCGTGTCTGCCACGATCTTGAAGACCAGACCGCAAAATGGCTCCTTGGGATCGGGTTTGCGTTTTTCCGTCTTGCCGTCGCGACGCGGATTCTGTCCCTCGACCGGAGGACGATCGAGCGGACTGGGCAGATAGTAGGTGACGGCATCGAGCAAGGGCTGGATGCCGATGTGTTCACGGCCCGATCCACACAGCACGGGCTGAATGTGTCGAGCCAGTGTCGCCTCACGAATGGCCTCACGAATGGTCGCCGTCGGAATCTCCTTACCTTCCAGGTAGGCACTGGTCAGACGATCCTTCTCGTCGCGTTCGGTCAAGGCATCGAACAGTTTTTCACGCCAGGCTTGAGCCTCGAGCAGCAAGTCCTCGGGGATTGGCTCGGTGGTGATGGTTCGGCCCTGATCGTCGGGGTCGAAATACAGAGCCTGCATTTCGATCAGATCGATGATGCCGGCAAAGGGTTTATCGCTGTCCTTGGGCGATCCCGAGCCAATCGGCAGAGTCAGGGGCACCGGACGAGCCAGCAATCGCTTGCGAATGTCTTCTAGAGTCCGCTGGAAGTTGGCACCGACCACATCCATCTTGTTGATGAACACCAGGCGGGGCACGCCATAACGGTTGGCTTGTCGCCAAACTGTTTCGGACTGGGCCTCGACCCCCTTCTGGGCATCGAAGACCACAATGCAGCCATCCAGCACGCGTAGGCTGCGTTCGACCTCGGCGGTGAAATCGACGTGGCCGGGCGTGTCGATCAGGTTGACGCGACAGTCGCGCCACTGGAAGGGAATGCATGCGCTGTAGATGGTGATGCCGCGCTCCTGCTCTTCTGGGTCGTAGTCGGTTTCGGTATTGCCCTTATCGACGGCACCAAGCTGGTGCTTGGCTCCGGAGTAGAACAGTAGATGTTCGGTTGTGGTAGTTTTACCCGCATCAATGTGGGCGATGATGCCCAGGTTGCGGATCTTGCTCAGGTCGATCTTAGCAGCGGCCATGGTCACCTCACCCCCTTTCAGCACAGTTATAGCCAAACAAATGCATCAACGCCAGAAGCGACACACCCGGCGGAACCTAAGTTCATCGCAGGGATGTCGATTCTGGCGTCGTGTAAGCGTAGAGCGCAGCCGCGCTCACCAAGCGAAGTGCGCGAAGGCCTTGTTGGACTCGGCCATCTTGATGGTGTTTTCGCGTTTGGTCATGGCCTCGCCCTCACGGCGGTAGGCAGCCAGCAACTCATCGGCAAGACGGAGGAACATGGGCCGACCACTCTTGCTGCGGGCCGCACCAATGATCCAGCGAATGGCTAGACTTCGCTGTCGGGTCTTGTTGACAGGCATGGGCACCTGATAGGTGGCCCCTCCCACACGCTTCGAGCGAACTTCGACGGTCGGCTTGACGTTCTCGACGGCCTGGGTGAAGACCTCGATGGGTTCCGCATCAGGCATGCGTTTCTTGATCTGCTCCATGGCCGCGTAGAAGATACGCATGGCAGTCGCTTTCTTACCACCATGCATCAGGCAGTTGATAAATTTGCTCGCCAGTTCCGAGCCATAGACTGGATCTGGCATGAGCATGTCATAGCTGGCAGTTCGTTTTTTCATCGGCAGGGGTCAATTGATCGATGGTTCAGGAATCAGGTGGAAGCAGGGATAAAGACGCACCGAGCGAATGCGGCCGGTCGAGTCAAAATACAGTTCATTAACTTGCCCACAATCGGGGCAGGGCACTTTAATAGTGGCTCCTCGATTGCCGAGAGTTTGCTCCAGAGCTTGGCCACTGCAACGAACGGTCGCTTGCACAGGATGTTTGCAACTACAGCAAGCGAAATCGAGGGTTATTGTTAGTTCCGTCTTCACAGGGGTTCCTCCGTGATGAAACAGGCTAATGTCTAAGAGGGATGATTACTTCTGATCCTTCTTAGCACCATACTTGGAGCGAGCCTGTTTACGTCCCTGCACAGGCTGAGCATCTAGTACACCGCGGATGATGTGGTAGCGTACTCCCGGCAGGTCACGGACACGGCCACCGCGAACCAGCACGATGGAGTGTTCCTGAAGGTTGTGGCCTTCTCCGGGAATGTAGGCTGTCACTTCGATGTCGTTAGAGAGCCGAACGCGCGCCACCTTCCGCAGCGCCGAGTTGGGCTTCTTGGGGGTCATGATCTTGACCTGCAAGCACACGCCCTTTTTCTGAGGGCAGCCCTGCATAGCGGGGTGTTTGGGTCGGCTGCGTTGAGGCACGCGTGGCTGGCGGACAAGCTGGTTGATGGTTGGCATGGCAACTCGTTCTGCGTTCTCGGAAATCCGCGGCAACGTTCGTCACAATACAGTCATTAGATGATTCAGCCTAGAGGGCATAGCCCGGCGGGTCAAGGGCGATCGCGGAAAAAGCCCCGGCCTGAGAGAGACTCTCGGCCGGGGTACTAGAAGTTTCCCAGGCACAGGACTCAGTCATCGCGTAGCCGTAGTCCATATTGCAACAACTTTTCCTTCACTTCCGCCAAGGAAGTCTGGCCGAAGTTTTTGGCCTCCAGCAATTCGTCGCTGCTGCGTGCGACCAAATCGCCCAAGGTGTTGATGCCCAGACGATTCATGCACTTTCGCGCTCGCACCGATAGGTTGAGGTCGCTAACCGGACGATTGAGGACGGCGGCCTGTTCCTCGGAAACCGGCTGCGAGGGCCGATACCGTATCTCCGATTGATTCCCGTCCTGGATCGACTGCCCGAGTTTCAGTCCCTTGGTGGCCATCATCTCCTTGATCTCGGCCAGGGAGGTTTCGCCAAAGTTCTTGCTGGACAGCAGAGTCTGTTCGCTGATGCGTGTCAGATCGCCCAGAGTGCGAATGTTCATCTTCTTCAGGCAGTTACGGGCTCGCACCGACAACTCGAAGTCGGTGACGGGAATGTCCAGCACCTGACTCTGCGCCGACATGGCCCGTTCTTCTTCGGGGCTGTAATACATCGTTAGCGAGGCGTGCGCGTCCTTGTAGAACAGCCGCGCTCCTTCATCCTTGGGTGAGGCATTCAGTACCCGACGATAGCATTCGGTGGCCTTGTCGTATCGTTCGTGATCCTCGTACAGCACGCCGAGGTTGATCAGCGTACCGATGTGAACCGGCGGATGCTTCAGACAGCGTTCGTAGCACTTGATGGCTTCCTCGTCGTCGCCGGCCAGATCGTAGGCATGGCCCAACTGGAACAGAGCGTTGGTGTGCCCCGGATCGAGCGTGACGGCACGCTCGAACAGTTGCACCGCGGTCAACCGTTCGCCCTCGGCCAGATGACACATACCCAACTGGAAGTGGTATTCTGCAGAGTGGCTGGCCAGATCCTGGAGGGTTGCCAGCACCTTGCGGGCCTCGGCGATGTCGCCTTTGAGACGATAGATTCCGGCACGCTGCAAGCGAACCTGGTTGGCGTTGTAGCCCAATTTTTCGGCTTTCTCGAACGCTTTAAGAGCCTCGTCATACTGTCCCAGGGAAGTCAGTGCCCGCCCCAGATAAAAATTCGACAAGGCTGTGTCGGCCTTGCTCAGATGCTCGGCGGCCTGTGCGGTGAACCCCAGGAAGAACGAGGCCACTCCGATTTTCAGGTGCCAGATCTTTTGCTGCGCTGGCGCGGCGTTCTCGAGCTTTTTCTTGAGTACCTCGGTCACATCTCGCAGCGTACGATACTGTGTGCCTCCCTGTCCCAGCGCGTTGCGAAGTTGCTGGACGGTACCGGCATCGCAGTCAGCGCGTTCCACGAGCAGAGACTTGAGGTCGATAAAATGTTCCGCCATAGCTGATACAGTTCCCCGTGCTGCGTCATTCGCTGCCAAGTGATGAATTTTGTAGTATATCGGCACGAGATTTTCACGCAAGGGGTATCCGCTCTCATGGCCCGTTCGCGATCTACGACCAACGACCGCTTGCCGGCCTGCTACGCTCTGGTGCATCCCGGCCTGGAAGAACTGGCCAGCGAGGAGATCGAACGCGACCTGGGCGGCGAGGTTCGCAAAACGTCGCGTGGCGTGGTTGTCTTTCGCGTCGATCCCCTCGACGAGAGGGTTTTGCAACTGCGTTGCACCGAGGACGTTTTCCTGCTCGCCTGGGGTAGCGATGAACTGACCTATCGGGCCGCCGACCTCGAGCAGATGCAACGCTGGACGGCCCGTGCCGACTGGCCGACTCTGCTCCGCATCCACCATGCCATTCGTCCCCGGCCGCGTGGCAAACCCAGCTATCGCCTGGTCGCTCAGATGGAGGGCAAGCATGCCTATCTTCGCAAGGACGTGGCCAAGGCACTAGCTCGCGGTCTGGCCGGCCATTTCCCCGATAGTTGGAAACCCGCCGAGGAGAATGCCTCTGTCGAAGCCTGGTTGAGCATCGACAACGCCACAGCGGTCTGCGGATTGCGGCTGTCCGATCGCAGCATGCGGCATCGCAGCTACAAGTTGGAACATCGCCCCGCCTCGCTGCGACCGACCGTGGCTGCGGCGATGGTGCGAGTGGCAGCGGCTCGACCTGGGCAGGTCGTCGTCGATCCGATGTGTGGCGCAGGCACGCTCCTGGCCGAGCAACTCAGCTACGCCGAGCGATTTCGCGGCCAGAGATTGGTTTTGCTGGGCGGCGACCTCGAACACGGGGCCGCATGGGCAGCGGCCTCCAATCTGCGGCGGCTGGGAGACGTACCTATCGCTCGCTGGGATGCCAGACACTTGCCTTTAGAATCGGCTAGCGTGGACGTGATTTTGAGCAACCCGCCGTTCGGCAAGCAACTGTCCACGCCTGAGCAGATCGGCCCATTGTATCGAGCCATGATCCGCGACTACAACCGGGTGTTACGGCCAGGTGGCAGGGCTGTCCTGCTCACTAGTGAGCCTCAATTGCTAGCCCAAGCCGCTGAAAAGGTCGGCTGGAAGCCTGGACGACGTATCCGCTTGCGGATTCTTGGTCAGTCGGCGCAAATCAGCGTCTGGCAAAAGCCCGGCGATTGATATACACTAAAGTCTCACGTTTCTCACGATCTATGGCTGTTCTCGCAGGACTCCCGTGACATGGCACTATCCAGGCTGACCTGTCCCGAATGCAATTCGGTTCTCCGACCGGCTAAACCCGTTGCGGAGGGGAAGAAAATCAAGTGCCCCAAATGCCAGACCATTTTCGTAGCCGGCGAGGTGGAAGACGAGGAGGTCGAGCCGGTCGAGGAGGACAGCGACGAGCGACCGCGTAAGGCGACAGCACGCAAGAAGGCTGCTGCTCCACCGCCGCGCAAGAAGGCCGCTCCTGCCGTCAAGGAACCTCCCCCCAAGAAAAAAGACGACGAGGAAGAGGAGACCTACGGCTACATCAAGGAGGACGACGACGAGAGGCCGCCGGAAATCGACTATGCTCCGGACATGTCGATCAAGGATCTGCGCGGGCCGGCCATCGTCAAGTTGTTGCAGCCGGCTACCTATCTACAATTAGCGGGGTTCATCGGCTTTCTCGGTTGGTTCGTGTTGCTGGTGATGATCGTCATTCCGATCGTGTTCCCGGTCGAGGGAGCCAGCGACAAGCCACGTCCGGTCATGCCATTGGGGCCGGGCCTCTCGGCGGTCAATCCAGCGGGAGGAGGCGGTTTCGGCGGAGGCATGGGCATGATGATGCCTCCTGCAGCGGCCGGTGGAGGCGGGGGAACTAGCGGGGTCAAATACGAAGAGGAGAAGGGAGCTGGCTTCTTCGATGTGTTTGGGATCGATCTGGTCGCCTTTTTCCTGCCCCTGCTGCCGGTATTCCTTCTCGGTCTGGTCTGGACGGGGCTCGTGGTAGGTGGTTCGATCAAGATGCAGAACCTGGAATCGAAGGTCTGGTCGTATGTTGGTGCGATCATGGTAATGGTGCCATTCCACGTCCTGGGGCTGTACGCTCTGTTGAGCATTCTGCTCCGCTATGGCTTGGGCATGATTATCGACGACATGGACTACCTCAACTCGCTGGCCAACGGTGGCAGTGCCCTAGCCTACGTCGCCTGTCTGGGCATCGGGATTTGGTGTTTGATCGTTCTGAAAGACAAAGATGTGGTCGCTGGTTTCGAGTACAAGGCCGAGTAAGGCTGTCGAGGAGACACCCCCTGTGAGCGTTTGCCAACGGCTATCGATAGTGCTGCTGGGCAGTGCGATAATGGTTCTGACAGGCTGCACGCCCCCGCCAGGGGTGATGAAGTTCAACAACATGATGGCGCGGGGCAATGCCAAGTTGGCGGAGAAGGCCAAGGCCTTCTACAACACGATTGCGCCGTTGAGCAAGGCGGAGCCGGTGCCGGCCGCCAAGGCGCGAGCGGCGGCCGACGAGGTAGGCCGAGCCTTGGCCGAGCTTCGCCAGGAGTTTGCTACCACTATGCCGCCCACTGGCTCACGGAACGGCCCGGATCTGTTGGCTCGTTACCGCGAATTTCTCGACACGCAACAGCGGATCTACGACAACGTCATCTTAGCCTCGGTGCGGATCATCGAGGACAACGCCAAGTTCCCCGAGCCGTTCCTCAAGTGGAACGCCATCCAGCCGTTGCTAGCGCGAGCGACTCAGGATGAGGGGCCGGCCCTGGATGCCGTGCGGCGGGTTCACACAGAATACTGCAAGGCCCACAACCTCGAAGCCAAGTAGTCCGGATGGCAGCAACACGCCAAGCCCGGTTAGCCCGAATGGTTCGGCTGATCCGTCCGCCGGAGCCGAACACGCCTGGCGTGTTGCAAGTGAGGGAGGGAAGGGAATCGACGTTCTACACATTCGTGGAGATTCCCTGCGAGATTGGCGGGCGAGGATTTGCCTTGCACAGATTG
>Ga0308411_10001381_pt1 | contig 16546 bp, 13 predicted proteins | sample HotsprottomLayer_2_FD_203530 | JGI IMG/M metagenome (GOLD analysis project Ga0308411, IMG submission 203530) | Hot spring phototrophic mat microbial communities from Octopus Spring, Yellowstone National Park, Wyoming, United States -... | ecosystem: Environmental > Aquatic > Thermal springs >...
GTCAGCCGAGAGGACATCATCGCTCACGCTCGTCAGCACCTGCAACTGGGCGAGGAAGAAGTGCCGACCTTCACCCTGTCGCTCTACGATGGCACGCGAAGGCATCAGCCCGCTATCGACGAAATACTGGCTCGCGCTGCCGAGAACTGGAGTCTGCATCGCCTGGAAGTCATCGATCGCAACATTCTCCGGCTGGCCACCTACGAACTGCTGCACACGCCCGACACGCCGGCAGCCGTAGTCTTCAACGAAGCCATCGAACTGGCTCGCCGATTTGGTTCGGCAGAATCGCCAGCCTTCGTCAACGGCGTGCTGGATCGCGTCCGACGTGAGGCGGCCTCGGCCACTCCAGAAGCGAGTACCTGATGCCCGCCGGTCAACCGTTTACCGCCCTGTGCCAGGCTCTGTCGCGCGGTTGTTTGCGAAGTCGGGCCGACCTGCACTTGCACAGCACTTGCAGCGATGGCACCTACACCCCGGCTCAACTGGTCGAGCTAGCCCGGCGTTGTGGCCTGTCGGCCATCGCCCTGACCGATCACGACACCTTGGCTGGCGTGCCCCTGGCCCGTGCCGCCGCCGCTGATTCCGGTCTGGAAATCATTCCCGCCGTCGAGATCACCACCGAGTATCAGGATCGCGAATTGCATCTGCTCGCCTACTGGATAGATGAAGAGAATGGCGACCTGCAAGCCGCGCTGGCCCAAGTGCGTCATGGTCGGGTCGAACGCTTCGCAGCGCTGGTCGAAGCCCTACGCCGTCAGGGATTGGCCGTAGACGATGCGCACATCGATTGGCAACGCCAGTCGCTGGGACGACGGTATCTAGCGGAGGTGCTGGTCGCTCAGGGGCTGGCCGGCTCCATTCGGGAGGTGTTCGGACGATGGTTGAGCGAAGCCGCCACAGCCCGATTCCCCAAATATCGATTGCCCATCGCTCAGGCCATCGCCCTGGTTCGCCGGGCAGGCGGCGTTGCAGCCCTGGCGCACCCGGCTTATCATGACACACATCGACTGCTGGGCGAACTGACTGCTCTCGGTTTGGGTGCTGTCGAGGCCGAGTATCCCGACTTCCGCCGCTCTCAGTCGCAACAATTGCGCCGCTGGGCCGCTCACCTCGGTCTGGCCATCAGCGGCGGCAGTGATTGTCACGGGCCGGGCCGACGTGGTGTCGGCTCCTGTACGATCTCCGATCAGGAGTTGCGCCGGCTGCGGCAGCAACGAGGTGAAGTATGTTCCGTGCCCTCTACGAAAAACTCAAGCAAGGCCTAAAACACACCCGCGAACTGTTCAGCGGCATCGCCTCGCTGTTCCGCCTGCGGGGCAAAGTGGACAGGAACTTCCTCGCCGAGTTGGAAAAACGTCTGTACCTGGCGGATGTCGGCACTCAGACCACGGCTCAGATCGTCGATCGCGTTCGTCAGGCCTTCCTCGACAAGGAGATCACGGGCGATGTCGAGGAGTTCGTCAAGCAACTACTCCGCGAACAACTCACCGCCGGTTCCGACATCAACTGGGCCAGCACCGGCCCCACGGTGGTGCTGGTCGCGGGAGTGAACGGCTCGGGCAAGACCACCTCTATCGCCAAGCTGGCCCATCGCTTCCACACGGCCGGCAAGAAGGTGCTGGTCGCCGCCTGCGATACCTTCCGGGCCGCCGCCGTCGAACAACTCACCATCTGGGCCGAGCGCATCGGTTGCGACATCGTCAAGAATCAGCAGGGCAGCGATCCGGCCAGTGTGGCCCACGATGCCTGCGAACGAGCGAAGGCCCGCGAGTACGATGTTCTCATCGTGGATACCGCCGGTCGTTTGCACACGCAGCAGCACTTGATGCGCGAACTGGAGAAGATCCACCGTGTCGTCAGCCGACAAGTACCCGGCGCGCCGCATGAGGTGCTACTGGTTCTCGACGCGACCAACGGCCAGAACGCCATCGTCCAGGCTGAGCAGTTCAAGAAGACCGTGCAATGCACGGGCATTCTCCTGACCAAACTGGACGGCACGGCCAAGGGTGGTGCCATTTTCGCCATCAAGCAAAAACTCGATCTGCCCGTCAAGTTTATTGGTGTAGGAGAAAAACTGGAGGATCTCGATCAGTTCGATCCACAAGCCTACGTCGAGGCACTGTTCGAGTAGATCGCTCTCTCTGAGGAAAGGATGGATTGATGGCAGGGCTGTGTCTGGTTACCGGCGGCGCGGGGTTCATCGGTTCGCATCTAGTCGAGTCCCTGGCACAGACTGGCCGATCGGTTCGCGTCCTCGATGATCTGTCCACGGGGTTGCGCGAGAATCTGGCGCATCTGGGCGAGAGAGTGGAACTACAGGTCGGCGATGTGGGCGATCCTGCAGCGGTCGAAACGGCCATGCGGGATGTCGAGGTGGTGTTCCACTTGGCCGCAGTAGCCTCGGTGCAGCGGAGCGTTGAGGCACCCGCCGACAGCCACCGCATCTGTGCCACGGGCACGCTGCACGTTCTCGATGCGGCGCGGCGGGCCGGCGTGCGACGGGTCGTTTATGCCGGCAGTGCCAGTGCTTATGGCGTGCCCGATGGCCCGGTGCAATCCGAGCAAACGCCGTTGCGACCGCTGTCGCCGTATGCGGCGGCCAAGCTCTCGGGAGAGTTCTACTGCCAGGCCTTCGCTAGCAGTTATGGGCTGGAGACGGTTCGCCTGCGATTCTTCAACATTTTCGGCCCACGACAGCGAGCCGATAGCCCCTACTCGGGAGTCATCGCCATCTTCGTCGGCCTGCTGACCCAGGGAAAGACACCGACGATCTTCGGCGACGGCGAGCAAACCCGCGATTTCACCTACGTCGGCGATGTGGTGCAGGCGCTCCGATTGGCCGCCGACCAACCAGGCATCTCCGGCGAGGTCTACAACGTCGGCACGGGCCGTGCCACTAGTCTGCTGCAACTGTTCGGCGAGTTGAATCGGCAACTAGGTACGCACCTGACGGCCAACCACGCCGAGGCGCGAGCGGGCGACATTCGCCATTCGCGAGCCGACATTAGCAAAATCCAGCGCGAGTTGGGCTATCAGCCCTCTGTGTCGCTGGAACAGGGGCTGGCTGACACGCTGGCGTGGTATCGCACTCAATCGGCTCGCTAGGCAGGCTGGCATCTGGGGCGGTGAGGTTCTACGCTGCACTCTGCTGCTCCTCTGCCCCGTCGGCTGAAGAATCGCGAGAAGTACGCTCTGCTTGCTGGACGCTTCTGCCTCGGAAACGGAATGCTGCATGAACTTTGCCTTGCTACTGATCGCCTGGGTGGGCCATCTAGTCTGGTTCATCGCCTCGCACAACTACTTCTGGGGCCGATCCCTCGAAAAGTGGTTGGGGGATCTGGTTCACCTGTGTCATCTGCTGCTGGTGCTGGGTCTGTGGCCGGTCGCTGTGCTGGTCTTTGGCTGGGATCTGGCGGGGTTGCTCGATCTGAGTACGACATGCGTCTGGCAACGACTCCTGCAAGTGTATCTGGTCTTCTGCCTGCTGACTGTGCTGGTCTGGCTGCCGGTGTTGACCTGGCTGCGTGCCTGTCGCAAGGATGCGGCACGCGAGGTGCGCACTGAGGTGGTCAATCTCGCCGAAGCCCTGGGACAACGCCCTTTTGATCCAGGCCAACGAGCGTTCTTCGCCTATCTGCCCGGCAACCAACTGTTTCACATCGCCTACGTCGAAAAGACTCTCCTCTTGCCCAGACTGCCTCCCGCCTGGGAAGGGCTGAAAGTGCTGCATCTGAGCGATCTGCATCTGCACGGCGTGCCCAACCGCGACTACTTTCGCGCCATTATGGCTCGCTGTGCCGCTTGGCAGCCCGATGTGGTGGCCATCACCGGTGATCTGGTCGATAGCGACACGCATCACCGCTGGCTGATTCCTCTGCTCGGCCGGGTGCCCTGGAACGATCTGGCTATCGCCATCCTGGGCAATCACGACCATCGCCATCCTGTGGAGCCGATTCGTCGGCGATTGCGACGACTGGGCATGCACGTTCCGGTCAATACTTGGCAAGAGGTGACGCTGCGCGGCGAGCGATTGATCCTCATCGGCCATGAGGGGCCGTGGTTGCCTCCTGAGCCGGATCTGAGCGACTGTCCGCGTGAGGGCTTTCGGCTGTGCCTGAGCCATACGCCCGACAACTTTTCCTGGGCGCAACGACACGGCATCGATCTGATGTTGTCCGGCCACGTTCACGGAGGACAGATACGAATCCCGGTGTTCGGCTCGGTGTTGGTGCCAAGCTGCTACGGCCGACGCTACGACCAGGGCACGTTTGTTGCCGGCCCGACGCTGATGCATGTGACGCGCGGCATCAGCGGAGCCTACCCGGCCCGCTACGACTGCTTGCCCGAGGTGAACCTGCTGCGACTGGTGCGGGGCACCCCCTGAGTCGCTGAACTCGCTGATGCCCTGGTGTGTCGTTGAGCGGCAGCAACCCGTCTCCCTTCTTCGCTGTTTCGAGGCAGTAGCTTGAATTGTCGCTGCCATTCGACTTAGTAGCGGCCAGTTTGCCTCTTGGACGATAGTATCTCCTTGCCGGAACGGCTCGTGAGGCGTTTAATCACGCCTCATACAGTCAGCGCACCGCGCACTGCTAACCCCGAACATCGATGGAGTATTCTGCAAGATGGCCAAGAAGACAAAGCCCACCGCAAAAGCCAAGGATCTTATCCCTGCCGATGCCAAGGCGACCACTGAGTCAGTCCGCAAGGTGCTGGAAGCCAGTGAGGGCATTCTACGCCTGGCTCCCACCTGGGTGCCTCGCTCGTTCCTGATGCCGGGCCGACGCATCAAACTGGCCCCCAAGGACATCTATGCCCTGGGGGCGCATCGCGGTGGCATCGACGAACGCTGGTTTGCCTCGACCACGCCGGCCGCCAACGAAAATCGCCAGGTCGATGAAGGTTACAGCTACGTCGTTCACAATAACAAACGCGTGTTCACCCTGTACAAGGCCGTCCAGGAGTTCGGCGAACGGCTCGTTGGGCCGGCCATCTGGGCCAAGTACAAGCGCTGGCCGGTCTACAGCAAGTTCTTCGACAACCTAGGGCCGATTCCCCATCATATGCACCAGAACAAGGCCCAGGCGGCCAAAGTCGGCCAGGAGGGCAAGCCCGAATCCTACTATTTCCCTCCCCAGTTGAATGCCATCGGCAACAACTTCCCCTTCACCTTCTTCGGCTTGGAACCTGGCACCACCAAAGAGGATCTGCATCGCTGCTTGGAGAACTGGCACAAAGGCGATAACGGCATCTTGAACTTCAGCAAGGCCTATCGGCTCGAGCCGGGCACCGGTTGGCTGGTGCCGCCCTGCATACTGCACGCGCCTGGTTCGCTGGTCACCTACGAACCACAGTGGGGCAGTGACGTGTTCGCCATGTATCAGAGCATGGTCGAAGGCCGACCTGTGCCCTGGAGCCTGCTCGTCAAAGACATGCCCCGCGATAAGCATAAGGACATCGGCTATCTGGTCGATCAACTCGACTGGGAAGGCAATGTTAATCCCAACTTCAAGGATAGCCATTATCTCGAACCGATCACGGCCAGCGGCGGCGATGGGGCTGGCTACATCGATAAATGGATCGTCTACGGCAAGGTGGACGGCGAGCAGTTGTTCACCGCCAAGGAACTGACCATCGAGCCGGGCGTAAAGGTCGAGATCAAGGATGGTGGGGCCTATGGTCTGGTCGCCGTCCAGGGCACCGGCAAGATCGGCAAGCACACGCTGCATACGCCCGCCATGATCCACTTTGGGGAACTGACCGAGGACGAGTACTTCGTGTCCTACGAAGCCGCCACTGCCGGGGTCGTCTTCGAGAACACCGGCACCGAACCGCTGGTCACCCTGCGGTACTTCGGCCCCGAAGTCAATCCCGATGCCCCCAATGTTGGCGATCACAAGAAAGTCAAGAAGGCCTGATTCACTCCCACTCGTCGTTACCAAGGAGACTCTCTCATGGGCAAAAAACTCTCCATCGGCACCTGGGCGTACATCTTCAACCAGGAAAAGCCGACCACTGATTTCCACGAAATCTTGCACAAACTACAACAGTTGGGCTACGACGGCGTCGAACTAGGCAGTTTCGGCGTGCATCCCACCCCAGTAACGCACCCCACCCGCGCCAGCCGACAGGCACTGGCCAAGGAGATCGCCGACCACGGACTCGCTCTATCGGGAATCGCCATCGATCTGTGGAGTTTCAAGCGGCCCGGCCCCTCGATCCTCGATGAGAATCCGGTGCCGTACATGGCCGCTTTCCTGGGCTTTGCCGCCTTCGCTGGCGACCTGGGAGTCAAGGTCATTCGCGTGGACTCGGTCGAACCGCCCGATTTCTTTTCCACCACGGGCAAGGACATGAGCTACGAGGTCGCCCTGGATCGCATCATCAAGGTCTGGGATAAGTGCAGCAAGATTGCCGCCGACTATGGCATGGACGTGTGCTGGGAGTTTGAGCCGGGCTTCCTGTTCAACAAGCCATCCGAGATCCTGCGCATCGTCGATGGAGTCCGCGCCTTGGGCAATAAGAATTTCGGCGTGCTGTACGACACCTGCCATGCTCACATGTGCGCCGCCGTTGCCGCCAACCAGCCCGGCACCAAGGAGACCTTGCCCGGCGGAGCCCTCGAACTGCTCGAAAAACTCAAGGGCAAGGTGACTCACATCCACCTCATCGACAGCGACGGCTCGCTCAACGAACACAACACCAGCACGCATAACCCCTTCGGCACCGGCGTTCTGGATTTTGACAAGTTCGTGCCGGCTCTGAACGCTTGCGGGGTGCCACACGATTGGTGGTGCGTCGATCTGTGCTTCTGGCCCAACGCCTGGGAGGTGACGGCCCAGAGCAAGACGTATCTCGATGCGTTGAAACGCAAGTACGCTTGCTGAGACGGTTGCTCCCACTTTCCTGGCCCCTTTTCCCATCGGAACAGGGGCCAGCGAGAGGTGGGGACTCTGTCTGTTGGTTCCACGTCTTGTCTAACAGAGAGGTTTCCTCGTGCTGCCCCTGACGTTGTTACTTGCCCTGTCCGCGCTGAGCGCCGATGATCCCCTGGCGGCTCGCCTCCGTCCACTAGTGGATGCCCACCAAGGCAAGGTGGCGGTCGGCATCAAGCACCTTTTCTCGGGCCAAAGCTATTACCACAACCCGGATCTGGTCATGCCGACTGCCAGTCTGATCAAGGTCGCCGTCTTGGTCGAAGCCTACTTGCAGGCTGACGAGGGCAAGATTCAACTGCGCGAGCCGGTCACCTTACGCGATAGCGACCGCGTGCCGGGTAGTGGCATCCTCAGCTATCACTTCAGTGATGGTGTGACACTCCCTCTCCGCGATGTCGTGCGTTTGATGATCGCTCTGTCGGACAACACGGCGACGAATCTGGTACTCGACAAGGTCGGTATCGAGCGGGTCAACGCCCGCATGGCGCAGTGGGGTCTCAAGGAGACGCGGATCAATGCCAAGGTGTTTCGCGGCAGCGTGACCTCGGTGGATCCGGCGCGAACGAAGCAGTATGGCCTAGGTTCGACGACGGCGCGAGAGATGATTCGCCTGTTCGAGCGTGTACAAACCGGCGAGGGATTGCGACCGCCGATCCGACTGGCGATGCTGGAACATCTCAAGAAAAACGACGACCGGGACAAGTTCGCCCGATTGCTGCCGCCCGGTGTGGTGGTGGCTCATAAGGATGGCGCGGTTTCCGAGGCGCGAACGGATGCCGGCATCCTCTACACCCCAGCAGGGCCGATCCTCGTTTGCGTGCTGACCAGCGACAACGCGGATCGCCGCTGGGTTCGTGATAACGCGGGTAATCTGCTGTGCGCCCGCATCGCTCGCTTGGCTTACGACTACTTTAACGATCCGGCGCGTGCCGCGCCGATTCAACAGAAGGCAGGTTCGACACCATGACAACTCCGTTGAACGTGGGCATGATCGGCTACGGCTTCATGGGCCGGGCACACTCCAACGCCTACAAACAGGTTGGGCAGTTCTTCCCCTCCAAGTATCGCGTGGTACTCAAGGCCGCCTGCGCTCGCGATGCCGCCAAGATCCAGGCGTTCGCCGACCAGTGGGGCTACGAATCCATCGAGACCGACTGGCGTAAGTTGGTCGAGCGCAAAGACATCGATGTCGTCGATATCTGCACGCCCAACAATCTGCACAAGGAAATCGCTCTGGCCGCCGCCGCCGCCGGCAAGATGATCCTGTGCGAGAAACCTCTGGCCATGAACGCCCAGGAAGGCAAGCTCATGGTCGATGCCGTCGAGAAGGCGGGCGTGGCCAACATGGTCTGGTACAACTACCGACGCATCCCGGCAGTGACCCTGGCCAAGCGACTGATCGACGAAGGACACCTGGGCCGTGTCTTCCACTACCGAGCCAAGTTCCTCCAGGACTGGACAATCAAGGCCGACCTGCCCCAGGGCGGTCAGGGACTGTGGCGATTGGATGTCGCCGCCGCCGGCAGCGGGGTCAGTGGCGACCTGCTCGCTCACTGCATCGACACCGCCATCTGGCTCAACGGCAGCATAGACAGCGTCTGTGCCCTGACCGAAACCTTCGTCAAGGAACGTCGGCACACCCTGACCGGCAAGATGGAGAAGGTCGGCATCGACGATGCCTGCATCTTCATGGGCCGCTTCGCCAACGGCAGTTTGGCCAACTTCGAGTCCACTCGCTACGCCCGTGGCCACAAAGCTCTCTACACCTTCGAGATCAACGGCGAGAACATGTCGCTGTTCTGGGACTTGCACGATCTGCACCGTTTACAGATCTTCGACTACAAGGATCGCGACGGCCGGGTGCGTGGCTGGAAGAACGTCCACGTCACTGACAACAGCCCCGATCATCCCTACATGGCCAACTGGTGGGTGCCGGGCTTGGCCATCGGCTACGATGCCAGCTTCACACATCAGGTAGCCGACTTCCTCGCCGGCCTGGAGACCGGCAAGCCGGCCAGCCCGACCTTCCGCGATGCCTACGAGACGCAGTTGATCCTCGATGCCGTGCTGGAATCGGCCAAAGAAGGCAAGTGGCTCAAAGTCAGCAAGGGCTGAGAGCCGATGAGGATAGCCCTCCAGGTGCTGACGCAACCTGGCTCGCTAGCGAGCCGGCCCGCATCAGCGGCCGGAGTGGCTCGCTAGCGAGCCGGCCCGCATCAGCGGCCAGAATGGCTCGCTAGCGAGCCGGCCCGCATCAGCGGCCGGAGTGGCTCACCGCTCGACCTACGCAAGTACGCCTTCGATCACCTCGCCAGGACTGATGCGCAAAGGACGATTGAGCGCGTCGTGGATCTCGGTCGCGGGATCGAGGCCGAGCAGGTGGAACAGCGTGGCGGACAGGTCTTCAGGACGAACTGGATCGCTGGCCGGGTAGGCCCCCAGGCGATCGGAGGCTCCGAAGACATGGCCGCGCTTGACTCCCGCCCCGGCGAGCAAGGCGGGGTAGCACTGCGGCCAGTGATCGCGGCCAGCCAACTTGTTGATGCGCGGCGTGCGGCCGAACTCTCCCACCCAGACGATCAGCGTGCTATCGAGCAGGCCGCGCTCGTGCAGATCCTCGATGAGCGTGGGCAGCGTCTGATCGAGGATGGGCAGCAAGTAGTTCTTCAGGATCGGGTACATCGGCTGTCCGCCAAAGCCGTGCGTGTCCCAACCACCGTTGTTGCCGCCGATGGAGGCGGAGAAGTAGACGTTGATGAAGCGTGCCCCCGCCTCGGCAAGCCGGCGGGCCAGCAAACAGGCCTGACCGTAGGTGGTTCGGCCATAGCGAGCGCGGACATTGGCCGATTCGCTGGACAGGTCGAAGGCGCGACGAATGCCGTCGGTCAGCAGCATGGACACGGCGCGTTCGTGGTGCTGGGCGATGCCCCGTGCCCGGCTGGAGTGTTCCAGCAGTGCCGACTGCTCGTCGATGAGTTGCATCATCTCGCGTCGGCTCTGAAGGCGAGCGAGCGATAGGTTGGCCGGCAGGCTGAGTTCAGGCAGACGGAAGTCGTCGGCGTTGGGATTCTGGGTGATGAGCAGCGGATCGTGGGCCTTGCCTAGGAAACTGGCGTGCTGGCCGGGCGTGATCGAGCCGTCAGCGATGACGTGCGGTAAGGCCACGAACGAAGGAATGCCCTGCCGCGCCGGCGCGAGGCGATCGACCACCGACCCGTAGGCCGGGAACAGGTCGCGCGAATCGCGCAGTCGCTGATCGTCGGTCGGCGGGGCGTAACCGGTCAGGCTATAGTAGCCCGCCGAGTTGTGGTTCTTCATGGTGTGCTGTAGCGTGCGGATGAGCGTGCAGTGCTGCATGACGCTGGCCATGCGCGGCAGGCGTTCGCAGATCTGCAAGCCCGGCACGCGCGTGGCGATAGGGCGATACTCGCCGCGCACCTCGGCGGGAGCGGCCGGCTTCATGTCGAAGGTGTCATGGTGGCTCGGCCCGCCCCACTGGTGCAGAAAGATCACTGTCTTGACGCGAGCCGTGCGAGCCGTCGTGGGCGAGGCCGCGCGAGCCAGCCCAGACAGGGTCAATCCTGGTAAGGCCAGTGAGCCAACCTGGAGTAGCTGACGGCGAGTGAAGGTGTGCATGGCGGTCTCACTTCTTCTTGACATCTAGAACCTGTATTTTCAATTGGCCGACGACGTTGGCCCAGGCCAGATCTTTCTCGCCCTCGGACATCTTTAGATGGGTGCCATCGACGTAGATCTGATTCCAGGTCGGATCGATGCTGACCCACTGATGGCCATCGTGGATCTCGGCCCAGGCGTGCCAGCCGAACATCGGCTTATCGCCCTTAATGTAGGCCAAGCCGCCCACCTCGCGGGCCGGGATGCCGGCCGCTCGCGCCAGGGCCACGAACAGCAGAGCGTGTTCGGTGCAATCGCCGGCCTTACGGTCGAGGACTTCCAGGGCAGTGTCCGCATTGTCCGAGTAGGATTTGCGAAGGTTGCGATAGACCCACGCCTCGATCTTGCGAGCGGCCCGGAGCGGCTCTTTTTCCGTGCCGACAATCTTGGTCGCCTGAGCGCGGATGGCCTCCTGATCACACTGGAATCGCGGCGTGCTGGCCAGATAGGCCGTTTTCTGCTCCTCGGTCAACGGGGTCGCCTTTTCCACACGAAAGTCGCGACGCAGAGTGACGAGGACAGCATCGTCCTTCTTGGTCACCTGTTGCCGATGAGAGGCGGGCACTTCGACCTCTTCCAGGCCGGTCAGCTTCAACGACAGTTCCTCGACGTTGCGGGCCGATCCCAGGTCGCGATCCAGCACGATGGCCGACAGCCCCAGCAAATCCGCCGGCTTGCCGGTCATCTTGCGGGCCTCGGCCTCTTGTTCGAGTTTGATCGACAACTGGGCCAGTTTTCCGGAGAGCATGCGGCCATCGGGGAACAGCACCGCTTCGAGTTTCCCGCCGTCGAGATTGATCTCGGCGACGACCACCTTGGTGGGCAGTCCGCCGTGCAGAATCTCTTTCCGCTCGCGGAAGGTGTAGATCTGCTTGCTGTTGACATCGGCATCTTCCCAGGCGGCCGAATACTTGGTGAAGCGGTCGCCCTTCTTGCGATCCGCCAGCAGCCACTTCTCGAAATCGAGTTGATGTCGCAGGGTGTCGCGTGGCAGGGGGATCGTCCGCTCCAGATTGCGTCCGCCCTGTTTGGTGACGATCTTCAGTTGCTTGCCTTCGCGACGGATGCTTCGTTCTAGCCGAGTGCCGTCCTCGATGCGAATCACCTCGGCGGACAGGATGGCACCATCGCCGGTCAGTTCGTAATACGTGACCGAGCGATCCTCCTTGATGGATTTTTCGCCATCGAAGAGCGTGGCCAGATACATCTCGCTGGTGGAGCGCAACACATCCTTGCCGTCGCGCTGGACGACCTTGACCTCATCCACGGAATAGCCCATCTTCTGGCCGCCGATGTACAGGCCATAGGCCAAGCGCGACTGGGACTTCTTGGCCCAGGCGAGCAAATCGGCGATGCTGTCCTGGGCCAGAGACAGGCCGGGTGTCCACAGACTGACAGCGAGAGCGAACAGGAAGATCCGCGACATCAGGCATTTCCCCTGAGAACAGAGCGTACTCCGATCAGCGACGGAGCAGAAATTCCTTGGCGTTGAGCAGGCTCCATAGGATGTCTTCGAGGGCGGCTCGACGATCGTTGGCCTTGGCGATCAGTTGGTCGGCAAACTGTCGTTCGCGGGACGTGGGGAAGCGACATAGGGCGGCCAGGTACAACTCCTCGACGATCTGGTCATTGGATCGACCGGCGGCGATAAGTTGGCCTAGACGGTTATTCGGCTCGGTGAGCAGTTGATTAACGAGTTGGCCGGTGATGAGTTGAAAGGCCTGGGCCAGCGTGTTGTCGTCGGAACGCTCACACTCGCAACTGAGCGAGCGGGGCGGTTTGCCGAACACGGAAAGGAATCGCTCGCTGTCGGCCAGTCGGTTGCGTCGGCTGGCGACCGTGACTCCGGGCACCTGCCCGGCGCGCGTGCCGGCCGGCAATCCCGGAAAACGCGGCCGGATGGCGGTCACCTGACCGATGGCATCGAGCAGTTGCTCGGCCTGCAACGGTCGGATGATGGCGCGAGCGAAGTTGGCCTCCTCGTCGCGGTTGCTGTCGTCGGGTCGGGCCGACAACTGATAGGTGCGGGAACGCAGGATAGTGCGAACGAGTCGGCGGACATCGAAGTCGCGGGCGAAATCGCGGGCCAGTTCGTCGAGCAACTCGGGGTTGCTCGGCGGGTTGCTGTCGCGGAAATCATCGCTAGGTTCGACGATGCCTCGGCCCATCAGATGTGCCCAGATGCGGTTGGCCTGCACGCGGGCAAAGAAGGGATTGTCGGGGTTGGCCACCCAGTCCGCCAGAGCGGTCAGCCGGTCGCCCTGAGCCGGTAGGGGTCGTGCATCTCCCAGGAAGCGTGGTACGAGAACCTCGCCGGTCACGGGGTGGGTCAGTTCGGTTTGGCGATCGAGGTAGACGATCTGCTCGCCGTCGAATTCGTGCTTGTCGAGTTTGTCGCGGCGGTTGTTTTCCAGGATGCGATACTGCACGCGCGGGAAGAAGGCGGCGAAACGGTGGTAGTCGGTCTGCGTCCAGCGATCGAAGGGGTGATTGTGGCAGCGGGCACACTGCAATCGCACGCCGAGGAACACCTGAGCGGTGGCCTCGGCGCGGGTATACGGATCGCGGAGGGCGCGGTAGTAGTTGGCGGCCGGCTGGCTGTAGGTGCTGCCCCGACTGGCGATCAATTCGCGGGCCAGTTCGTTAAGCGGTTTGTTGTCGATGAAGGCCTGACGCAGCCAGCGATGGAACAGGCGAACGCCTCGGGCATCGAGAACCTTTTCCTCATTGCGGAGCAGATCCGACCATTTGAGTGCCCAGAAGTCGGCGAATTCTGGTCGGGTCAACAGTTCGTCGATGAGCCGCTCGCGTTTGTCGGCGTGGGGGTCGGCCAGGAAGCGGCGCGTGGTTTCGACATCGGGCAAAATGCCGAGCGTATCGAGATGGACGCGCCGGAGGAACTCGCCATCAGAGCAAAGCTCGGCCGGCTGAACGCGAAGGCGGCGCAACTTGGCGAAGACGAGCCGGTCGATGGCGTTGTGGGTCGGCACCTCGCGCCAGGTGAAGCCGGGCCGTTCCGGTACGAAGGCCAGGGAAACGACGGCCTGTTGATCGAGATAGCGGACAAGAATGGAGGTTTCGCCCGAGGTGCCCTTGCGAACGACCAAGCCATCCGATTCGACATGGACGAGCAGGTTGGACGGCTCGTAGCAGGCCAGGCGGGTGAGGTCGCGCTGTGAGCCATCGGAGAAGGTGCCCAGGACACGGAGTTGGACGCGGTCGGTGGGATGGTACAGCACGGCGGAGGCCGGCTCGACCTGGAGACGAACGGGCAGGGGCAGTCCCGACGGGGTAGCAGGGGCACCCTGCGCGATCCAGCGACGGAGCAGATCGAATTCGAGGCTATCGCGACCAAAGCGGAAGCCACCCTCGTGCGGCACGCTCATGGTGGCCTTGGCGAGCAGGAGACTGTCGGCAGGTCGGAGGCGGTCGATACGTCGGCCAAGCGTGTCGCGGGTGAGGGCCAGCAGGTCGAAGGCCGGATTTTCGCCGCGCAACGACAGCTTGAAGCCGCCCTTGCCGTTGAGATTGCCGTGACAGGGGCCGCTGTTGCAGCCGGCACGAGACAGGACGGCCATGATTTCAGTATCGAAACGCACCACCGGCTCGGCGGCAGGCAGGAGGGCCGGCAACAGGCAGAGCAGCAGAGAAAGTCGGAAGGCAGGCATAGGCTCAATCCAGGGCCGCAAGGCGGAGGGTTCGCGAAGCAACAGGCGTATCGTACCCGCTGGAGCGAGGCGGTGCAATGGGGGGGTGATTGAAGAAGCAGCGAGCCGCCCCGCGTGAGCGGGCGGAGTAGCTATCTCCACCCGCTGACGCAAGGTGGCTCGCTAGTACTCGCCCAGCGAGCCGCCCCGCGTGAGCGGGCGGAGCCGATCAGACCGCCGTCGAGGCGAGCCAACCAACGTGAGGAAGTTAATTGACACGGCGCGTGAGTTGTGTGTAGCGTTAACGAGTGGCATGCAACACAACCAGTAGTTCGGTGACGGAGGGCGTGTAATGGGTTGGGCAAACTGGCTCCTGCTGGGCGACCTCGGCCAGCAACTCGACATCCACGAAGTCCGCGACCAAGTGGAGCGGCTGCAGATCGAGCGCGACCTCGCCAACTGGGACATCCGTAAGATCCGCGAGGTGGCCGACGAGTTGCTGGAGCTAGAGTTGCGGCACGGGCTTCTCGTCCGGCTCCTCATCCGCAAGGGGCTGATCACTGCCGAGGAGTACGCCGGGCTGATCGCGGCGGCGCGAGCCACCAACTCCAAGGAGTGAGGGCATGTCGAAGCTCGCACTACAGCCAACAGCGGTGCATGTCGGCTTTACCAGAGGTGTAGCTCACTCCGCCCCCGCCGCTGGGTTACGGTCACGAATTCGGTTGAAATACCTGAGCGGCGCGGCATAAGCCCGCTGTGTCCTTGGATCGAGCAGTGCGATCTCACAACCGATCCAGCGGACTCTGCACTCCGCAGGCACCCCGTTGCAGGACGTGCGTGTAGATCATGGTCGTGCTCACGTCGGCGTGGCCGAGCAGTTCCTGCACGGTGCGGATGTCGTGTCCTGCCTCCAGTAAGTGCGTCGCGAAACTGTGCCGCAAGGTGTGGCAACTGACCTTCTTGGTCAGCCCCACTGTCAAGGCGGCCTGATGGATGCGTTTCTGCAACAGGCTTTCGTGCCGATGGTGCCGACGGAGGATGCCGTCAGTCCCGCGGGGATCGACGCTCAGTCGGCTTGACGGAAACAGATACTGCCAGCGGAGTTCACGGTCGGCACCAGGAAACTTGACGCTCAGGGCGTTCGGCAGCCACACCCGGCCATTTCCCTGTGAAAGGTCGCGGCGGTGCAGTTTCTGAACCCGTTCGATCTGTTGGCGTAGGCTGGGAATCGTCCGCTCCGGCAAGGGGACAGCCCGATCTTTGTCTCCCTTGCCTTCGCGGACGATCAGTTGTCGACGGTCAAAATCCACATCTTTGATGCGTAGCCGGCAGCATTCGAGAAGGCGTAACCCGGCTCCGTAGAGAAGTTCCGCCATGAGCCGATCGATTCCATCTAACGCGGCGAGCAGCGACCGCACTTCCTCGACGGACAGGACGACCGGTAACCGCTCGGGACGCTGTGCCCGCAGGGCGTGGATACGGGGTAACTCGATCTGCAGCACCTTCTGATACAGGAACAACAAGGCGGCAAATGCCTGATTTTGCGTGCTGGCCGTCACGTTCCGCTCGGATGCCAGATGCGACAGAAAGGCCTCGATTTCTGGCGCTCCCATCTCCCGTGGGTGCTTCTTGTTATGGAACAGGATAAAGCGGCGAATCCAGTCGATGTAGGCCTGCTCGGTTCGGATGGAGTAGTGTAACATACGGGCCTTAGCGGCAACCTGATCGAGCAGACGAGGTGGCGGAACTGGGGTTGTCATGAAAAAATTTCCTTGCCAGAGAAAGGGGTGACTGAGTAAGATAGAATAATCAGGATTGAACTGCCTTTGCGAAGTTGTATTCAACGGTACAGCATCAGGGGCGGCAAGCGAAAAATCGGATTAGATAGAATTGGGTTCCGGATTAGATGGAATTGATTCCATCTAATCATAGTTCGGCGACGGAGGCGGAAGCGGTGATCCAGTGGATGTCGTTTCCCCGATCCACTCGCCCTACGCCGCTTGCGCTGTCCGTCGTTGCCGCGTTCGAATCGGTCGCTGAGCAGATCGACTCCGCGACACGCGACCTGACGAGCAATGAGGTGTTAGCTTTGGCCGCCCCGCACTTGGCGGCGGCTGGGTTCACCGTCGAACTCGGCAAGAAGGCCGAGCAGAAGATCAATGTGCCCGTCCTGTTCGGCCTGAACGGCCGACTGGAGAAGTCGTTCGACGCCGACGCCTACCACCAGGCCGGCGGATTCGTGGTGGAGGTTGAAGCCGGCCGCGGGGTGGTCAACAACCAGTTCCT
>Ga0308411_10001388_pt1 | contig 16482 bp, 19 predicted proteins | sample HotsprottomLayer_2_FD_203530 | JGI IMG/M metagenome (GOLD analysis project Ga0308411, IMG submission 203530) | Hot spring phototrophic mat microbial communities from Octopus Spring, Yellowstone National Park, Wyoming, United States -... | ecosystem: Environmental > Aquatic > Thermal springs >...
TTGAGGCCCAAGGGGTTGAAGTCGTAGGGGCTGAACAGCCGCGAGGCGAGGTCGAGGGCGATGAAGGCGGGCGAGCTGTCGAGTGTCCAGCGGCCCAGCATCACGTCGAGGGGACCGCGCCGGAACGGGCTCGTGGCGGCACTCTCCGAGACCGCCTTCCAGAACCGGGCGAGGGCCGCGCGCGCCCCCTCGCGGCCGCCGGCCACGAGCCCGTCGGCCATGACCGCGGCGTTCATGGCCCCGGCCGAGGTCCCCGAGATCCCTTCGATTTCCAGCCACGCCTCTTCGAGCAGGCGATCGAGCACGCCCCAGGTGAAGGCACCTTGCGCCCCGCCACCTTGAGGGCCAGGTCGACCTTGACGGGCGCCGGTCCGGCCGCCGTCTTGCTACCCTGAGCCATCGTGCAACCCTTCCCCTGTTCCCGGCACCGCACCCGAGCATGCTGCGCCGCAAAAAGCGAGACCCCTTCGGCCTCACCGGGCCTCGGGCTCGGCGCCGAGCAGGAGCGTCGCCGCGGCGAGGCGCCAAACGTCGGCCGGCACCCGTGGCCGCCGGCTGCCGGCTCAGGCGCCGCGCTCGCGCCGCCACTGCTCGAACAGCGCCCGCTCCTCGATCTCACGCTGCGTCTCCGCCTCCTGCAGCCGGCGCTGGCGCTCGAACTCGAGCTGCCGGCGCTTGGCCGCGTCGCGCTCGGCCTCGCGCTCCTGGGCGCGGCGCTCCTCGCGCTGCCGGTCGAGCGTCAGGTTGCCGGCGAGCCCGCCCACACCGGCGCCGATCAGCATCCCGGTGGTGCTGTTGCCGAAGATCAGCCGACCGACGCCGGCGCCGGCCGCGCCCCCCGCGGCCGTGCCCACTCCCGGCGAGGCGGTGCCCCCGCGGTCTGCTCGCAGGCGGCGAGCCCGGTCGGCAGGGCACCCGCCACCAGGAGCCGGAGCGATCCGGCGCGTGCGCGGGATCCGAACGTGCTCATCGCGAAGCCCCCAGCTCCTTGCTCGCCCCGGCGATCATCTCCTCGAAGCTCAAGGCGCCGTCCTTGTTCGTGTCGGCCGCCTCGAAGCCGTTGATCTTGTGCCGCATCACCTCCTGGAAGGTGAGCATGCCGTCCTTGTCGGCATCCACACGCTCGAACAGCTTCGCGTCGTGCTCGCCGAGCTCCGCACGGCTGAGCCTGCGGTCGCGGTTCCTGTCGAGCGCGCTGAAGGCGGCCGCCGCGTCGCGCGTCATCTCGGCCTCGCTCACCCGTCCGTCGCCGTCGCTGTCGGCGGCCTCGAACGCCAGCCGCTCGGCCGCGTAGGGCACCGGCGAGCCGCCGGTCGGGGTCTGCGCCGCGAGGGCGGCCGATGCCAGTACGAGCGCGCAGCCGGCGAACGCCGAGCCAACCGCGCCGCGGCGGTGGCGCCGCGCCGCCCGTTGCGGTGTCCCCATCCCAAGTCTCCCGATTGGTTTCGTCGCTTCGATCGCGGACCGGGCGGCCGGGCAGGCTCGCGGCTCTGCGCCCGCCATCACCTTCTAGCTCGGAACCGCGGGTTCACAACCTTCGAGCGCCGGCTCGCGCGGGGCGAAGAGTCGCGCCCCGGGAAAGGCCGCGAGCAGGCGCTCGGCGCCGGCCGGATCGGTGACCGCGAGGGCGGTCGACAGGCCGTCGGCGACGACCGCCTCGGGGGCGAGGACGGTCACGGGCTCCGGGCTCGCGGGGGGCTCCCCGGTCCGCGGATCGAGGATCCGCGGCCGGCCGTCGACGACCGCCCGGGAAGTCGCGAGCGCGCCCTCGACGAGCGCGAAGGGCGCTCCGCCCTCCCGGCCGATCCGCCAGGGCCGCCCGTCCGGACGCGGACCCAGCGCCCTGAGCTCGCCCAAATCCACGAGCACCCGCTCGATTCCGCAGGCGCGAAGCCGTTCGGCCACGCGATCGGTCAGGTAGCCTTGGGCGATCCCGTCGAGGGTCACCCCCATGCCGGGCCGGTGCAGGACGACGGCCCGCGGGCCGACCTCGAGTTCCCGCCAGTTCACGAGCCGCCCGGCCGCGCGTCGCTCCTCGCGGGGACCTCCACGGGCGACCGCGAGCCAGAGCGGCTGGATCGTCGGATCGAAGGCGCCGTCGCCGAGCGCGGCGAGCCGGCGGGCAAGGCCCAGGACCTCGACGAGGTCGGCGGGCGGATCGTCGAGGCGGCCCTCGCGGTTGAGCCGGGACAGGGCACTCGTCGGGTCGAACAGGGAGAAGATCGCCTCGAGCCGGGCGAGCTCGTCGAGGGCGGCGGCGATCGCGACCCGGGCCCGCTCGGGCTCGACGCCGAGGAGGTCGATCCGGGCCGACGCGCCGAGGGCGATCCCCTGCCAGCGCACGATCGGCCGGCTCGCGGCGCCCGGACCGCCGAGGGCGAGGGCGGCACCTCCGAGGCCCAAAAGGCGCAACATCCGTCTTCGCGCGAGCGGGCGCAAGGTCCCCCTCCCGGCCACGGGTCCCGGGCGCAGGCTGCGCCGGCCGCCGCCCGCCCGCCTTGACGGCGGTCAAGGAAGCGGGGCGGTCACGCTTTTAGCTTCGCGATCGCCCCGGTCCTCGGGCGACCCGCCCGCCGACCGCGGGCGCAGCGCGGAGGCAACGAAGCCATGGCCGAGACCGGCGGACCCACCGCCCCCGAGCGCATCCCGTTCATGCAGCGGGTGCTCGACAACCCGTTCCTGCTGCTCTTCCTCGGCGTCGCCACGCCGGCCGTCCTCTATTTGCTCTGGGGAGTGATGGAGCTCTCCCAGATCCCCGTCGCTCGCTGAGGGGAGGACGACCATGGCCGTTCATCCCCCGGAAGCTCGGATCTGGTGGAACGAGCCGGTGCCCAGGGGCGAGCTGCTCTGGGTCGCCGTCGCGTTCCTCTGGGGCGTCATCATGTTCGTCATGATGATCTGGTGGCACCTCGAGGGCCGACAGAACCTGTCCACCGAGGTCTACCGGATCGACCCCGAGGTCTTCCGATCGCGGGTCGAAGCCTTCGTCGAGCGCCACAAGGTCGGTGAGGAAGGCACGACCGGGATCCCGGTGGCCCGCGTGCCGCCCGGCGGCGATGCCTACATGCTCGGTCGGCTGTGGGAATGGTGGCCGGTGCTCGAACTCGAGAAGGGCAAGACCTACCGGCTGCACCTTTCTTCACTCGATTGGCAGCACGGCTTCTCGCTCCAGCCGGTCAACATCAACATCCAAGTCCACCCGGGAATCGAGCACGTGCTCACGATCACGCCCACCCAGGCGGGCGTCTTCTCGGTCGTCTGCAACGAGTTCTGCGGGGTCGGTCACCACCAGATGACCGGCCGGATCCGGGTGGTCGAACCCGGCACGGGAGGTTGAGCCATGGCGACCGCAACAGCCGGCCTCGGCGGCCTCGCGGGCCTCGCCGCCCGCTTCCGCACCTGCCCCGTCACCGGGCTCAAGGTCGACGCCGCAGCCGAGACCCTGATCAAGGCCAACGCCGTGGCCGCCGTCCTGTTCCTCGCGATCGGCGGGCTCCTGGGCTTGTTGGTCGCCCTCACCCGCTGGCAGGGCGTGCACCTGTTGGGGCCGGACACCTTCTATTTGGTCCTGACGGCGCACGGCATCAACGTGCTCCTGCTCTGGATCATCTTCTTCGAGGTCGCGGTCCTCTATTTCGCTTCCGCGGTGATCTTGAACTCGCGGCTCGCGGCACCGCAGATGGCCTGGGCGGCCTTCGTGCTGATGGTCTTGGGCGCGCTCACCGTGAACTGGGCGGTCCTGCAAGGCGACAGCTCGGTGATGTTCACGTCGTATGTCCCGATGCAGGCTTCGCCGCTTTTCTATCTCGGCCTCATCCTGTTCGCGGTCGGGGCGCTGATCGCCTGCTTCGTCTTCTTCGGCACGCTCGTCGTCGCCAAGGAAGAAAAGACCTACGAGGGCTCGATCCCGCTCGTGACCTTCGGCGCGCTTTCGGCGGCGATCATCGCCGTGTTCACGATCGCTTCGGGTGCCATCATCTTGATCCCGACCTTCCTCTGGTCCTTGGGCTACATCCGCCACATCGACAGCGTCATGTACAAGCTCGTCTGGTGGGGGATGGGCCATTCCAGCCAGCAGATCAACGTCTCGGCGCACGTCGCCGTCTGGTACCTGATCGGCGCGCTCGTGCTCGGCGCCAAGCCGATCTCGGAGAAAGTCAGCCGGGTCGCCTTCCTCTTCTACATCCTGTTCCTGCAGCTCGCCTCGGCGCACCACATGCTGGTCGAGCCGGGGCTGAGTGCGGAGTGGAAGGTCTTCAACACCTCCTACGCCATGTACCTGGCGGTGCTCGGCTCGATGATCCACGGCATGACCGTGCCGGGGGCGATCGAGGCGGCACAGCGCAAGCGTGGTTTCACCAACGGCATCTTCGAATGGCTCAGGAAGGCGCCCTGGGACAACCCGGCCTTCGCCGGCATGTTCCTCTCGCTCGTCCTGTTCGGCTTCCTGGGCGGGATCAGCGGGGTGGTGCTCGGCGCCGAGCAGCTCAACATCATGATGCACAACACGCTGTACGTGCCCGGCCACTTCCACGCCACGGTGGTCGCGGGAACGACGCTCGCCTTCATGGCCGTGACCTATCTCGTCCTGCCCTTGATCTTCCGTCGCGAGGTGATGTTCCCGACACTCGCCAAATGGCAACCTTACATCTTCGCCATCGGTGTCGCCGGGACGTCCCTCTTCATGCTGGGTGCGGGCACGCTCGGCGTCTCCCGTCGGCATTGGGACATCACCTTCTCGGATGCCGCCCTCGGCTTCGACTATCCGGGTGCCGCTTTCCTGATGCTCGCCCTGAACGGCCTTTTTGCGATCCTCGCGACCGTGGGCGGTGCCCTCTACGTGATCGTCACCGTGGCCACGGTGCTGTTCGGCGAGCGCGTCGGCCCCGAGGGCCCGAAGACGCCGATCTCGGCCGCACCGGCGGCGGTCGCGGCGGAGGCGGTCGGCAAGTACGGCAGCGCCGGGACGCTGCACCTGCCCGGCACCTACGTGTTGATCACGGTGTTTTTCGTCGCCTTCGTCCTCTACTACTTCGTCAACTGGAAATATCTGTCCGAACTCTGGCCGATGGGCTGAGGACGACGAAAGCGCGGGGGAGGATCATGCCGTGCGCAGCCAGCTCACCGGTCCGCGGAGCCTCGCCGCCGATCTGGTCTCGGTCTTCAAGCTGCGCATCGGCGTGGTCATCACCGCCTCCGCCCTGGGCGGCATCGCGGTGACCCCGGGGCCCGTGCCCGAAGCCCATCGGGTGGTGTTGCTCGCCCTCGCGGTGTTCATGGCCTCGGCCGCTTCGGGGGCCTTCAACCAGCTCTGGGAACGGGGGCTGGATGCGCGGATGCGGCGGACCGCGCGCCGGCCCTTCGTGGCCGGCCGGCTGCGAGCCGGCCCTTCTTGGTACGTCTCGATCCTGCTGCTCCTGATCGCGGGCGGCGGCCTGGCCGCGGCCGCCGCCAACCCCTGGGCCGCCGGCTACACCCTCGCCGGTGCCCTCACCTATGGGCTCGTCTACACGGTGTGGCTCAAGCCGCGGACCTGGCTCAACATCGTGGTGGGCGGGCTCGCCGGCTCGTTCGCCGTCCTCGCCGGAGCCGCCGCGGTCGACCCGGGCCTCGCGCCCGAGCCCGTGCTGCTCGCGATCGTGCTCTTCCTTTGGACCCCGCCGCATTTCTGGGCGCTCGCCATGGCGGCCAAGGAGGACTACGCGCTGTGCGGCGTGCCGATGCTGCCCGTGGTCGTGGGCGAGGCGGTCTGCGCCAAGATCGTCTTCGCCCACGCGCTCGCGCTCTCGGCGATCGCGCTCCTCCCGGCACTCTTCTCGATGGGTGCGGTCTATCTCGTGGCCGCACTCGCGGGCGGCGCCTGGTTCACCTGGAAATGCTGGGTCTTGGTGCGCGAGCCCACGAAGAAGAACGCGATCCGCGCCTTCCTAGCCTCGCTCTCCCAGCTCTCGCTCCTGCTCGCGGGCGCGATCGCCGACCGCCTGCTCTCCGGGATCGGCTGATGCTCCGGCTCGTTCTGTCGCTCGCCCTCCTCTTGGCACCGGCGACCGCCACGGCCCGTGCGGTGATCTCGGCCGAGGATGCGCTCGCCTGGGGGGAGGCGGCGATCGGCCGGATCCTTCCCGACCTCGAACTCGTCGATTCCGAGGGTCGCCCCATCTCCCTCGGCGAGCTGCGGGGCAGGCCGCTCCTCGTCTCGTTCGTCTACACCGGTTGCTCGACGGTGTGCCCGGCGCTCGTCCAGAACCTCTACCCGGTGGTCGCCGAGGCGCAGCGTATGCTCGGCCGCGAGGCCTTCCTCACCCTCACGGTGGGGTTCGATTCGCGCAACGACCGCCCCGAGCGGCTGCGCTCCTTTGCTCGCGCCCAGGGTGTCGACCTTCCGAACTGGCGCTTCGTCTCGGCCGATCAACCGACCATCGACCGGCTCGCCGACACGCTCGGCTTCGCCTATTGGCCGGCGGCCGGCGGCTTCGACCACATGGCGCTCGTCTCGGTGATCGACCGCGACGGCAGACTCTACCGCCAGATCTACGGCGGCGTCTTCTCCGCCCCGCAGATCGTCGAGCCCTTGAAGGACGTGGTGCTCGGCCGCGACCGACCGATCCTTTCGCTGCCGGCCCTGGTCGACCGGATCCGCTGGTTCTGCACGGTCTACGACCCGCGCGCCGATCGCTACACCTTCTCTTACGCGTTCTTCATCGGGATCGTCGTCGGCGGGGCGACGCTCTCGGGGGTGCTCGTCTGGATGGTCCGCGAGTGGCTGCGCCGGCCGGCCTCGGCTCGCGGCGCATGACATCGCTTCGAGGCATCGTCCGCGCCGGGTTCGACCGCGCGGAGGCGTTGCTCGGCTGCGCCTTCCCGCCGGCCTGGAATCCGCTGCTCAATCTCGGCGCGCTCGGCTTTTTCTTTTATTGGATCGTCGTGGGAAGCGGGATTTATGTCTACATCTTTTTCGACACCGGCATAACCCAGGCCTATGCTTCGGTCGAGTACATGACGCACGAGCAGTGGTATCTCGCGGGCGTCATGCGCAGCTTCCACCGCTACGCCTCGGATGCGCTCGTGATCGTCGCGGTGTTGCATCTCTTGCGCGAGTTCGGCCAGGACCGCTACCGCGGCGTGCGCTGGTTCTCATGGGTGACCGGCATGGTCGTGCTGGTGCTCGTTTTCGTGGCCGGGATCACCGGCTACTGGCTCGTGTGGGACGAACTCGCCCAGTACGTGGCGATCGTCACGACCGAATGGTTCGACGCCCTCGGGATTTTCGGTGAGCCGGTGGCGCGCAACTTCCTGGCACCCTCGACCCTCGACAGCCGCTTCTTCACCCTCATGGTCTTCATCCACATCGCCGTGCCCTTGATCGCGCTCGTCGTGCTGTGGGTGCACCTCCAGCGGATCGCGAAGCCGCGGATCAACCCGCCGCGTGGGCTGGCGCTCGGCAGCTTCGTCGCCCTTCTCGTGCTGTCGCTCGTCCATCCGGCGGTGAGCCAGGGCCCGGCCGATCTCGCGACCGTGCCCGACGAGTTCGGCCTCGATTGGTTCTATCTCGCGGCCTACCCGCTCCTCGAGACGCTGCCCGCGCCCCTCACCTGGGCCACCGCCCTCTTCCTTGCGGCCCTGGCGCTCGCGATCCCCTGGCTGCCGCCGATGCGGATGGCCCGGGCCGCCCGCGTCGACCTCGCGAACTGCAACGGCTGCGCGCGCTGCTTCGCCGACTGCCCCTACAACGCGATCACCATGGTGCCGAGGAGCGACGGCGCGCCGTTCGCGGCCGAGGCCCGGGTCGACCCCTCCCTTTGCGTGCGCTGCGGGATCTGCGCCGGAGCCTGCCCCACGGCGATTCCCTTCCAGCGGGCGCGCGCGCTTTCCCCGGGGATCGACCTGCCCGATCTCTCGATCGCGTTCCTGCGCGAGCGCGTGGAGGCCGAAGGCGCCCGGCTCGCCGGCCGAGGCCGGGTCATGCTGTTCGGCTGCGGGGAGGGCGTCCCACTCGAAGGCCTCGCGAGCGAGCGGATCGGGGTCGTCCGGCTCGCCTGTTCGGGCCAGCTCCCGCCTTCTTTCGTCGACTACGTGCTGGCGCGCGACCTCGCTGATGGGGTGCTCGTGACCGGCTGTGCGGAGAACGCCTGCCACGCCCGCTTCGGAGTCGCCTGGACCGAAGCGCGCTTCGCCCGGAGCCGCGATCCGCACTTGCGCCAGCGGGTGCCGCCCGAGCGGCTGCGCACGCTCTGGGCCGGACGGCTCGGCCGGGGCGCCCTCGAAGCGGAGCTCCGGGCCTTCGCCCGGTCGCTCGAGGCCCTTCCGCCCGTGGCCCCGCCGCGGCGGGCGCCGGGCTCGCGCGAGCCCGCGGAGGTCCACCGTGCCTAGTCCAGCGCAATGGGCCGGACAGGTGCTCTTCTACGTAGCCGCCGCGGGCGTGACCGGCCTTTTCGCGAGCTGGCCCACCTGGTCGCGGTTGCCGCCCGACCAAGCGCAGATCACGATCGCCTTCGCCCACGGCGGCGCCCGCAAGGAGGCCTGTCGGAAGCTCACCCCGGAGGAAATCGCGAGCTTGCCGGCCCATGAGCGCCGGCCATCGGACTGCCGACGCGAGCGCGTGCCGCTGCGCTTCGAGCTCGTGCTCGACGACCGCCCGCTCCTCGCGCGCACGCTGCCGCCCTCGGGCCTGTCGCGCGACGGCCCCTCCCAGCTTTACGAGAAGCTCGCCGTGCCATCCGGCCGCCACACCGTCACGGTCCGCTTGGCCGACAGTGGGCGCGCCTCGGGCTTCGACTACGAGAGCCGGTTCGAGCTCGAGCTCCGCCCTCGGCAGAACCTGGCGATCGACTTCGGGCCCGATCGCGGCGGCTTCTTCGTCCGCTGAGGGAGGTACCGCCGTGGCTCTGATCACCTGGCGCCCCGAGTTCGAGATCGGCATCCCGGACGTCGACCACGAGCATCGAGAGCTCGTGGGGCTGATCAACCAGCTGCACGCCGCGCTCGAGGCCGGCGCCTCGAAAGACGAGGTGTCGAAGTTCCTGGGTGAGGTTTTCGCCCGGATCTCGGCCCATTTCGCCCTCGAGGAAACCATCATGCGCAAACATGGCTACGACGAATACGCCGAGCACAAGGCCGACCACGAGAAGCTCTTGGACGACATCCGCGACATCATGGATGCGCACGCAGCGGATGCCTGTTTCGACTACCGGGATGCGCTCGGAACCGCGGTGCGCGACTGGTTCGTCGAGCATTTCAAGACCAAGGACGCCCGGCTGCACAAAAAGCTCGGGATCTGAAAGGGAGGAGGTGATGGCCGATCTCGTCTACCGCGCGGGCGAGCCCTTCGCGAACGTGCTGCGGATCGTCGGCCGCGGGCCCACCCTCTCGCGCCCACTCGAGGTCGAAGAGGCCGAGGCGGCGATGGCGGCGATCCTCGACGGCCGGGTCGACGAGCTCCAGCTCGGCGCGTTCCTCCTCACCTTGCGGACGCGCGGCGAGGCGGCTGCGGAGATCGCGGGCTTCGTCCGTGCCGCCCGCACGCGGCTGCCCGAGCTTTCCGCTCTGGCGGTCGATCTCGACTGGCCGTCCTACGCCGACGCCCACAAACAGCTTCCCTGGTTCCTCTTGGCCGCTCGGCTCGTAGCCCTCTCGGGCGCGCGCGTGCTGATCCACGGGGTAGCGGGCGAGGGACCGGCGGGCACCCGAGCGGGGCTCGCCGCCCTCGGCGTCGCGATCGCCGGCACGGTCGGCGAGGCGGCACGCGCGCTCGACCGGACGGGCCTCGCCTATCTCCCGCTCGAAGGTCTCTCGGCCCGGCTCGCCGAGCTGCTCGCGCTCAAGCCTCGGCTCGGTGTGCGGACCGCGATCAACAGCCTGGTGCGCGCGCTCGACCCGGCCGGGGCCCGCGCGCGGATGGTGGGCGTGTTCCACCCGCCCTATCTCCGGCTCCACGCCGAAGCCGAGCAGATCCTGAGTCGCGGTCCGTGCGCCATCTTCAAAGGCGGCGGCGGCGAGGCGCAGCGCAACCCCGAAAAGCCCTGTAGGGTCCTGCGTGTCGAGGCGGGGGAGGTGCGCGAGGAGCTCTGGCCGGCGCTCCTGAGCGAGGACCGGCACCCCTGGCGGCAGGAGCCGCTCGAGGTCGGCCGGCTCGCGGACCTCTGGGAAAGCCGGCTGGACGCGCCGGGACCGATCGCCGCGGTCACCGGGACGGCGGCGATCGCCTTGCACCTGCTCGGCCGGGCCGGGTCGATGGCCGCGGCCCAGGCCCTCGCCGAGGCGCTCTGGCGCGAACGGCCGCGGCTCGCCCGCGCGGCCTGACCGGCGGGGCCGAGGCCGCGTCTCAGACGAGCCCGGCCCGCTCGCGCAGGATGGTCCGGATCGCGGGCGACGCGCCGATCGGGCCGGTGTAGGCGACCGGGCCGGGTGCGGCGCCGACCGCTTCCTCGACATCGTCTTTGCCGTGCGGGCCGGCATCCACGAAAACGCCGACGACCACGACCTTCTGCGCGGCCAGGGCGGAGAGCCGTGCCCCGAGCAACGGCGTCTGCTCGAGGAACGCCGTCTCGACCGCCGCCCATGCGCCCGCCTCTCGCAGGCGGACCGCCAACGCCGCGGCGGCAGCGCCACTTGCGGGGTGGCGCGGCGTGCCGTGGCCGGCGAGCAGCAGCACGACCTCCTGCGCGCGCCAGCCTCGGGCACGCGTCGTCGCTTCGGCGGTCTCGGCGACGATCCGAGCGAGAAGCGGGTGGGTTCCGACGGGCCGGGCGATCGTGAGCCCGTCGATGCCGGCGAGTCGCTCGCGCAGCCGGTCGAGGATGAAGCCCTCGGCCATGAGGAGCGGCACCACCGCGACCGGTCGCGGCGAGGTCCGAGCGAGCGCCTCGATCCCGGGCTCACCGCGCAGGCAACCGGCTGCGACCAGGAGCCCGGGCAGCTCCGCCTGGAGGGCTCGGGCGTGCGCCGCGGCGACCCCGGGCCCACCTTCGATCCCGTGGGTCGCGATCAGGAGCGAGCGGGGCGGGTTCAGTGGCTGGTGCCCTCCGAGCGGCCGATCTTGTTGCCGACATTGTACTTCCCGGAGGGCTTGTCGGCCGGGATCCTCGCTACCTCCTCGAGGGTCGCGGCATCGTAGACCACGACCCAGCCGTCGCGCTCGCCGACCGAGAGGAGCACCCGGCGGCCGTGCCGATCGAACTCGGTGTGCGCGGCCGTGGCACCGGGTACCGGGGTCAGTGTGCGCACGATCTCGAGCGTCGCCTTGTCGATCACCTGGACCGTGTCGCGCTTACGACCGAGGCTCGCATCGAGCCAGGCGTAGCGGCTCCTCTCGTGCGAGCGCAGGAAGAAGCCGGGGCCGAGCGTTTCGATCCGTTTCACGACCTGCCACGTGCGGGTATCGAGCACGGTCAAGGAAGCCTCGCGGAGGTCGGGGAAGGCCAGGAGCCGGGTGCCCTCCTGCTCGAAGGTGATGCCGGCGCCGAGATGTGGCAGGCCCGCCGCGGGTATCTCGGCGATCACCCGGCGCACGTCCAGGTTGACCACGCGCAATTTGTTGCCGTCGCGCGAGGAACCGACGACGTGCCGCCAGGAGGGATCGAAGACGAAATCGTCCATCGGCTCCGGGAGCTCGTCGATCCGGCGGATCGGGAGCGGCCCCACGGAAGAGGGGATCGCTTCGACCATACCCTTCTCGTGGCTGTGCACGAAACCCTCGAACACCGGCGGGGCATCGGGCCGCCAATCGATTTCCCAGAGCTCGGCCAGGTCCTTCAAAGCCACGAGGAAGCTGTTGCGCGGCGGGGCGGCGTAGACCGCGCTCACCCGCGAGCGTCGCCCGCTCCGCCGGTCGGCGACCTCGATCACCTTCAAGAGCTCGAGGCTCGCGGCGTCGAGCAGGACGAGGGTCTGCGGGAGCCAGTTGGCCACCGCCAGCACGCGACCGTCGGCCGAGATCGCGAGGTTGCGGGTGTTGATGCCGGCCCGGACCTCGGCCACCGGCAAAAGACCCCAGAGATCGTAGCGGAGCACCCAGCCGTCGCGGCTCACGAAGTGGACGAAGCGACCGTCGGGACTGAACTTCGGACCGCCGTGCACCGCGTAAGGTGTCGGGAAGCGGGCGAGACGGACGAGCCGGTCGCCGTCCAGGATCGAGGCGTGGTGGTCGCCCTGCTCCACCAACACGAACAGGTTCGAGGGATCGGCGTCGTGGACCGGGCGGGCGGGCAGCCGGGCGGGATCCACGAGCCAGCGCCGCGAGGCGCGGATCTGGGCCTCCGTCCAGACCGGCGGTTCGCGCGGCGGCGCGAAGATGTAGGCGACGAGCGCCTCGATCTGCTCCGGTGCCAGGACCTCGCCGAAGCCGGGCATCTGGGTCGCCGGCCGACCCTCGGCCACGACCCGCCGGGCCCGGTCGGGGCCGAGCCGTGCGAGGCTTTCGGGCAAGAGGGCGGGACCCGTCCCACCCAGCCGATCGCCGCCGTGGCAGACCGCGCAAAGGGTCGTGTAGAGGCTCCGGATCGCCGCGTCCTCGGCGGCCGAGGCCGGCTGTATCGCCAGCAGCGCCCCGATCACGAGAAGTTCAAGCCGCCGCACGCCCCACCCCCGTTCCGTCGAGGCCGATCTCGGCGTCCGAGAGATAGCAGCCGGGGTCCTCGGCGAAAGGATCGCCCGAGGTCCGCAGCGCCCGGATCCGCGTGTTCCCGCCGCAGATCGCGAATTCGGGGCAGCGCCCGCAGCGGCCCGAGATCGCCCGCGGCCGGCGGCGCAAGCCCGCGAGGATCGGATCGGAGAGGTCCTGCCAGATCGCCGAGAAGGGCCGCTCCCTCACGTTGCCGAGGCTGTGGTGCCACCAGAAGGTGTCGGGGTGCACGTTGCCCAGATTGTCGATGTTGGCGATGTTCACGCCCGAAGCGTTGCCACCCCAAGCCTCGAGATGGGCGCGCAAGTGCGCCGCCTTCTCGGGGAAGCGGCGCTCGACCCAGCGCAACAGGTAGACGCCGTCGGCATCGTTGTTGCCGGTGACGAACTCGCTCCCGCGCCCCTCCCGCAGGTGCCGCCAGGCGCGCTCGATCAGCTCGTCCATGACCGCACGCGTGGTCGCGTGCGCCGCGTCGTCCATCCGGTAGCGCCGGCCGCGGCCGGAATAGACGAGATGCGAGAGATAGAACTTGTCGATCGCTTCCGCTTCCATGAGGTCGAGCAGCGGCACGAAGCTCTCGACGTTGCGCTCGGTCAAGGTGAAGCGCAAGCCCACTTTGATGCCGCGGGCGCGTAAGAGCCGGATGCCGGCGAGCGAGCGGTCGAACGCGCCCTCCTGGCGGCGGAAGCGGTCGTGGACCGAGCCGATCCCGTCCAGGCTCACGCCCACATAGTCGTAGCCGACCGCGGCGATCCGATCGGCCATCGGCGCATCGATCAGCGCGCCGTTGGTCGAGAGCCCGAGATAGAAGCCGAGTTCCTTGGCGCGCGCGGAGACCGTGAAGATGTCGGGTCGAAGAAGCGGCTCGCCGCCCGAAAGGATGAGGACGGGCACGCCGAACGCGCGGAGGTCGTCCATCACCCGGAAGACCTCCTCGGTCGAGAGCTCGCCCGGGAAATCGACGTCGGCCGAGAGCGAGTAGCAATGGATGCAGTTGAGGTTGCAACGGCGGATCAGGTTCCAGATCACGACCGGCCCGGTCGGCGCCGGCCGCCGTGGCGGCGTCGGCCGGATCAGCTCGGTGAGGAATCGGGTCAGGCGGAACATGCGCTGGTCTCCGACGGGGCGGGCGGCTCGGGAGCGAGCCGCAGCCCGGTCTTCTTGAGGATCCGGGTGCTGTAGAGCACTTCGGAAGCCCGGCAGGCGCTCCCGAGCAGCGCTGCGATCTCGGCGCGGCGCCCTTCGGTCTCCGCCCGGCTCCGGCCGTGGACCATGGCGAAGAGGTTGTAGGGCCAGTCGGGTGGTCGGCGCGGTCGGCGGTAGCAGTGCGAGACGAAGGGCAGGGCTCCGACCTCCGGGCCCAGCCGACTCACCTCGCGGTCGTCGACGTCCCAGACCGTCATGGCGTTGGCGAGGAAGCCGAGCCGGTAGTGGTTCGGCACGGCGGCGATCCGGCGGATCACCCCGCGCTCGCGCAGCCGCCGCAGACGATTCAGCAGCTCCGCCTGCGGCAGGCCCAACGCTCGGGCGAGCTCGGCGAAGGGCTCGATGCGCAACGGCAGCCCGTCCTGGCTCGCTACGAGGATGCGGCGGTCGACCGGGTCGAGCACGGCCGGCCTCAAACCGGCAGCACGAGCTCGAGGCGGTATTCCTCGAGCTTCGGTAGGTCGAGTACGGCGAGGCCGGTTTCCGCCTCGATCTGGGCGATCGCCGCGGCGAGTTGCGCCGGGCGCTCGACCGCCAGCACGAACCACATGTTGAAGCCGTGCGCGCGCTCGTAATTGTGGGCGACCTCGGGCATCGCCGCGAGCTGGGCGGCCACCTCCCCGAAGCGCTCGGCCGGGACCGCCATGGCGCAGAGGGTCACGGCTCCACCGAGCTTTTCAGCATCCAACATCGGTGCGAAGCGGCCGACGGCGCCCGTGTCGATCAACCGAGCGAGGCGCGCCACGACCGCGTCCTCGGTGGTCTCCAGGCTGGCCGCGAGCTCGGCGAAGGGGCGCTCGACGATCGGCACGCCGCGCTGCAGGGCAGCCACGATCGCCCGGTCGATCGGGTCGAGATGCCCGCTCCTCATGCCGCCGCCTCCACGGGCCCGGCATCGGCCGGGGCGTAGCGGGCGGCGCGCTGGACGAAGCACCGCCGCGAGAAGAGTATCGCCCGCGGCACGCCCTCGAGCCCGGCCCGCATCAAGACCGCGTGGACCGCGCGCAAGGTCGCGAGCCGCTCCGGCCCGTGGACCATGAAGAACAGGTTGTACGGCCAGAGAGGTGGCCGGCGCGGCCGGGCGTAGCAGAGGCTCACCGCGGGCTCGCGGGCGAGCCGCCGGCCCGCCGCCTCGAGCTCCGCGTCCGGCAGGTCGAGGACGACCATCGCGTTCGCCCGGTAGCCGAGCTCCCGGTGGCGGACGACGAGCCCCGCCCGGTTGACGACTCCGGCCGCCCGCAGTGCCGCGAGCCGCGAGAGGACCTCGTGCTCCGCGAGCCCGAGCTGCTCGCCCAGTGCCGCGAAAGGTCGCGGCACGAGTGGCAGGCCCGCCTCGAGGGCGGCGAGGAGGGCGCGGTCGGCGGGCGTCAGCTCCATCGCAGCGGAAATCCGAGGTCGAGCTTGAACGGCCGTTCGAGCGGGAGGTCGAGGACGGCCAGGCCGGTGCGGGCCTCGAACGAAGCCAGAACCCGCTCGACGCGGGCACGGTTCGGCGCGGTCACGACGAACCAGAGGTTGAAGCGGTGCTCGCGCTCGTAATTGTGGTTGACCTCGGCGAAGGAGCTCACGAACGCCGCGACCTCGTCGAGCCGCCCCTTCGGAACTGCCATCGCCGCGAGCGTGCTGGCCCCGGCGCGGTTGGGTGCCACGGTCACCCCCACGCGCGCCAACACTCCCGCGGCCTGCAGCCTCGCGAGCGCTTCGATCACCTCGGCCTCGCTCGCGCCCACGGCCTCGGCCATCGCCGCATAGGGGCGGGGCACGAGCGGCAATTCGCGTTGGAAACGGTCGAGCAGCGCGCGCTCGAGGGGTGTGGGCTCGAACGGCGCGGGCGCGAAGGTCGGCGCGGTCTCCTGCACGGTCTCAACTCCCGATCCGGTGCGCCCGGGCGGTCGAGAAGATCCCCGACGGCTTGTCGGCCGGCAGGCTCGCGAGGACCTCCCTGCGACGGGTCCCCAAGACGATCACGCGATCGTCGTCGCGCGCCGAGAGCCAGACCTGCTCGCCTCTGGGTGTGAACTCGAGGTGGAGGATCGCCCGGCCCGGGCTCAATGTCCCGGCCGGCGCGAGCCGCTCGAGGTCGAGGATCGCCACCTTGCCGTTGTGGGGGTGGGCGAGGCTGACCCAAGCCTCCCGCCCGTCCGGGCGAACGACGACGAAGACGGGCTGGCCGGGTGTGGGAATCCGGGTGACTTCCTGCCAGCTCCGCTTGTCGACCACGAGCACCTCGTGCCGGCCGATGGCGGGCAGGAGGAGATGTTCGCCCGCGGCACCCCACCCTTCGAGATGCGGCATCTTGTAGACCGGCAAGGGCGCCTCGCCGCGGCCGTAGCCGTCGAGGATCCGTCGCGGCCCCGCCTCCACGTGCCAAAGGTCGAGGAGGACACACCCGTCCTCGCCGAACAGACCCGCGAGGTAGAACCGGCCGTCCGGCGTCACGTTGGCGTCGTAGGGCAGGCTGCCGATCCCGGCGAAGCGGGTGATCCGCGGTGCCGAGAGATCGCTCGGGTCGACGAGCCAGATCTCGCCCGAATCGTAGAGGGTGAAGGCGAAGCCGCCGTCTGCCGTGTCGACCAAGCCCACGACCTTGGAGCGCTTGCCGTCCGAACCGACCGCCGCGACCTCCGCGAGCGGCGCGAGCGTCGCGGAATCGAACA
>Ga0308411_10001394_pt1 | contig 16448 bp, 9 predicted proteins | sample HotsprottomLayer_2_FD_203530 | JGI IMG/M metagenome (GOLD analysis project Ga0308411, IMG submission 203530) | Hot spring phototrophic mat microbial communities from Octopus Spring, Yellowstone National Park, Wyoming, United States -... | ecosystem: Environmental > Aquatic > Thermal springs >...
CTAAACCGCCTTCGCTGTAACTAAAAGCTTCCGCTGGGTCACCCCGATGATCAGTAAATGCCTCATGAAGCGAACGGCTCGTTACAACCCGACTCAATAGTCGAAGCGCATCAAAAAGATTACTTTTGCCTGTCGCATTTGAACCGACGATAAGGGTAAGCGGGCTCAACTCTAGCTCTATGTCGTGAAGTGACTTATACCCCTGAATATGTACTCGCCGAAGCATGCTTCGCTGGTAAAATCGAAAGAACTAGAATGTATCTTCATATGGACAGCTTATCATCGCTGTATAAAACATTTTTACACAATTTTTACGGGTTTTAAGTAAGTATATGAAAAAGTATATTAGCATACAGCCTATTACTTATACACTTTTAGTTTGATAGCTTTAACAAGTTCCATCTCTGACAAAACAAGTATAAAGTTTACGCTATTCCATTTTCTTAAGTCTATTTCGTAAATTTCATGACTATGTCGTATATATTCATCTACGGAATAAATTTTGTAGAATAGGACGTTATCGTAATATTTAAAAACAGGGCTTTCCCTTTCAGTTTTTGGGGCAATATTAACAAAATAATTAAACCTACACTGTCTGTTATACTTTACATCTTTGATTTCTGCTTCTGTTTTTATATCATTGGTTTTTATTAGTATTTCCTTGCTATATAGGAATGTTCCTTCATATTTATTATGAGTAAGCAAAAAGTTTTGCAAATAAACTAAAAAGTCGTGAAAGTATATCCTGGGTCTATCTATGCGATTTGATTTAGATATTACTTCTTGCATAATCTTGCCAGATGCTTTTATTAAATCATCTTGAGACCTTCCCAAATAATACTCTTCTGATTTAAAAATTATGTCACAAGAATACACAGGTTTCGCTATATTATGCCTACTTATTGTGAAACGAACGACGTAAGATTTATAGTTGTTTGCGTAATCATAAAACAGTGTAAAAAGATACAAACAGCATTGCTCTTCATCTAGATAGTATTTGTAATGCCAGTTTTTATAAGCTTTAATCCCCCCGTATATTTTTCTTGTAACACAATTAACCAAATCGCCTATTTTGATAGTCTGTACAAGATCAGAAATTGTAGATACGATTAAATTCTTTTGACACTCTAAATTCTTATCTCTACTTTCCAGAATTTTATTTAATCTTACTAACTTAACTTCATGGCTGCTGTAAGGGAAATTTTCTATTTTAGCGTAGGTACAAGTTTTATTGTTTTTTAAAATATAGCGAGGATGTACAAAAGCTAAGAAATAATTAGCTGTACTAGAAATCGTAAAACCTTTGTGTCTTGCCACGTTATATAATATGTAGAGCATAGGCACATAACGATCCTCAGAGATTGTATAAACGAGATCATCTAAGATCACGATATCGTTACATACTGTGGTTATGGAATATAAATGGGATTTATTTATGTCTAACTGAACATGCGATTTGTATTTTTTGTGTAATAATGTAATATTACTTGGTATATGGTAAATAATATCCTCCTCATATTGTCTATTTATATATCCACCTTCTCCGGAAACAAGATTAATGTTTAGCTCATTGTTCTCGTAATAACATAGAAGTAAAAAAGTACATTTTATTTCTATTTTGAGATCACCTGGTCGAATTCCAACTTCTAATGTTGCCTGAAAGTATAACGTGTACCTACTATAGGCCAACGTTTTATCATAATATTTTTTAATCTCGCCTTTCATAATACCTCCTTTTTCGTCTTCGTGTTTATTTACATATTGTATTTTCGGTTTTTTAAATATATCCTTATTCATAAGTGAATTAATTGTCCTTATGTCGTTTTTGTATAGATATCTAAGTATATAACCCTTCGCTTTTTGCAGTATTTCCATTACGTAGTCTTCCAGATTGTATTCAATTTTTTCCACACTACCAGACACTAGATCAACTAAGTACACGTAAATGTTATTAGCTATTTCTTTGTTACTCGCATCTTTATTGCCCACACTTACTACTACAACATACGAGTTGGCTATAGGTTCAGTATAATCGCTGTAAAGGAAAATATGACTTGCTTGCTTACGCGAATTGGAATGATACTTACTTACAAGTCTGAATACTACTTTGCCTTTTGCGAGATTGTTTATACTTAGTATGCGGTATTCAGAATCTTTTGAAGATTGGGATTTGTAATCAACTAAACAATATAAGTCTCCACTTGGAGTTCTAACAAAAGATCTGGGTTTTGTATCCGAACCAACTAAATTGTATTTTTTACGGCTTATACCTAAAAAAATATGCTTGCCATTTTCATAATCAAATATAGGTAGAACTTTTAATTTATCATAGTCCTGACTACTCTGGGTAATAAATCTTATAGAGTCATTTAGTACATGAAATAGTGTTTTATGGTCATTCTTGGACACATCATATATATTTGTTATTTCATCGATGTGTATGTTTAGAGAAATACTACCGTAAATATTTTTCCTACACACTACGGGGATTCTAATGAACTTGGCAATTCTGCAATTGATATATGTTTTGTCAATAAGACTAAAATTCATTTTTAAATATACAAACATAAGTTTTTAAACAAAGTGCTGTCAACAGTATATTTGCTGACTAATCAACCCGAAAAGGTTGATCAGCCAGCTCGTGAGCATTTACTAACATTCGCAGATTGCTTAACCTGTTGCAGTTGATTTTTCTGTTTGTATACATAATGGCTTTTGATGTAATTCCTGGGGGTCATTTCAATTTCCGACAGCGAGTGGGCAAAGTTTTTGACCTATCTCGAGTACAAAGACAAATGATATGTGAAAAATTTCATTCAGTAGATCGGTTCTTCCCATCCTCAAAACCTTGCCATTGTTGCGGGTACAAAAAAGAAGATTTGGCGCTAAATGATAAAACGGAGTGCTGCCCTGCATACGGTGAAACGCACGATAGAGAGGTAAGCGCGTCTATAAACCTCTACTACGTAGGACTAGTAAGACCCAAATTGAAGCCTGTGGAGTAAGCTCTGATGGATGGCCGTAGCCCTTAATTTTGTAAAATCAAGACTTTTTCATAATAAGTAGAAATTCTGATCTCATCCCTTCTGGATTCTTGTTTTTACGATTGCGAAATAGCTGGCGATTTTTAATCTCGTCTTCATAGACGTTTTCTATTTCATATCCTCTCTCCTGAAAGTATTCAGCGATGACTTGCCAGATTACAACTTCAACTCCTTCTATTTTCGGGTTACCTACAAAAACACACAACCTGCCGCCAGAATCCACCGTTTTAGCGGCATTTTCCAATGAAAGGAGTGTATAGTAAAAGTATGAATCCAGAAGCGCTATTAAGTCTTGCCGATGGATAGCTCCTCGTATATGTTCTAATGTAGGAGTTGAAATTCTCCCTAAGGCTAGACGATATGGTATTTCCAGACGACTAACCGCTTTCACTTCTTCTTCTGTATAGCCAAGCCAGTAGAGTTCTAATTTGGCTGTGCGAATGTACTCTTGAGCCTGAAGATAAGGTGGGGATGTGATCAATGCTTGTACGGCTTTTGAGCGAATCTCTGACTTCTCAAAGACAGAAGGATCTGAAGAGTCTACCCCGCCGTAGTAAAGCACATTGCTCTGACTTTGTTTGCGCAAGCGTGCAAGCGTGATCAAACGGGCATAGACATCAAAGGTAGTCTTGTAGATGAAGTCTTTCAATGTACTTTCCCAGTCTCCTTGAAGCAGGTTATGCATTTCCTTTTGCTTGACTTTAGATCTGAATAACTTAGGCGTCTTGTGTTCCGCATAGGAGAAACGTTTACTAGCTTTGAGTAGAACAATTATCAGAATTGTCTGATAAGGATTGCTTTCTAATTTATTGACCCATCCCCAGTATTGACAAAGTTTTTCCAGAATATTAGGATCGTACCAGTATTCCAGATTTTTCCATGTCGGCCGATAGAAAGCCGAAGAGGCTTGCATCATATCGTCCAGCATTTTCTGAAGTATATGGAGTTCTAGATACGCATGCTGGAACAAGATTTTAGCAGGAACGATATGATTGAGAAGCGGGTTGATGTCTATCAAGATTGCGTTACGATTCATCAAAGCAGCTTCCAGGCCCACTGTGCCGGAACCTGCAAATGGGTCTATAACCCAATCACCATCCTTTGTATAGTTTCTCAAACAAAACCTAGGAACCTGAGGTATAAACCTAGCTGGGTAATATAAAAGACTGTGAGTAAGGTAACCTGTGTCTCGTATTTCGGAAACAAGCTCGCGGAAGCTAACAGCTGTAGTCACCTGATTATCCAAAATATACAAGGTTAGGCAGCTCGCGCTGCCAGACAGCAAGCGAACTGCCTAACCGTAAAATGTTGGGAACCCACATTATTTTGGGCTATTCCAGCTTTGGTTCGTCGTCGTCCAAGATTTTATCCGCTACCTCATCAAGTCTTTGATTAGGCAGAACATTAGGCTGTACAGCCCATCCGTATGTTGTAGCTACCCTGGCATACAAGTTGTCAAACCTGCCAGTAAACTTAATAATACTCTTAACTAAAACATTTGATCCACCTTTCACATTCAATAGAATTTGCTTTACGTTATTCATTTTGTCACGTATATTGTCCATGTGATGCATAATTTGATTTATTACCTCCTCACTCATTTCTTTTTTGCGAGGTCGAACACTCAGCATGATATTGATGTTTTTCTCGTGATAGTTAAGATTTAGTTTTTTCAAAGACCAAATGATGACTTCCCGTAGGATGATTTTTATTTTTTTGTTAATCGTTATGTTTGGTTTATTTTTCGCTTTTTGATTCTGCAGGTGCAATATTTCTTTGTATGCTGGGCTTATTAGGTAGGCAGCGATGCAGGCATACCAACCACCGTAAAAGCTAACATTGTACAGCCCTAGATTGTTAGTCAAAATCTTTTTTAGTGCATGCTCGCTTTCCGGTGGCAAGAAGCTGTACCCACTGTCCAGATTCTTCCTAATCATGCTGATGATTCTTTTCGCCTTTTTGCTTTGCACTACTTCGATGATTTCATTGGCACTTTCGGCCAGCTTCCATGTTGTTGTGTCGGGTTTCATGCCCTTATGTAGCATCGAAACTATGTCCGCCGTATCCATACAGGTAAAACACGCTTTATGATTGGAATTAAAGTTTCGTGTAAAGGCACATAATAATCCAGTCTTATGTATAATACTAGCGGATTAGGCATATCCCAGTACCTGTCTAATAAGTAACCTTTCAAAAACTCAGGCGCCTTAAATAACCTACTAATGTTACTTAAACGCTCAAAGAATTCTACATTAACAATATAAAACTTGTCATAATCAACTATTTTACTTATTTGAAATCTTAAGATATCTACATAATCTATTTTATTGTATAAAGTTATTATGTATCCATCGTCTTTATACTCAGGCACTATACCTATCGCTTCGTAGGTTATGCCGCCTAGAACCACATTAAACAACGTTATACCCTCGTCTATGACCTTCTTAGTCTCAATTTTCGTAATATCAGTTATATCATATATATAAGAAGTTATCTCATCATCTAAGTCGCTATTTAACTTTCTTTTTATTTCATCTATTTTACTATTTATATTATCTACGAACTCGTAGTGCTTTATAAGGTCTCTTAAATGCGGATATAGCTTGATCTGTGTAAAATAGCTCTTTACATATTGCAAGTACGCTAATAATCTATATGTCTGATACTCTACATCTAAGTGTTTATCCACAAACCAAAGGTCATTAGAAAACAATGAAGTGCTCATATCAAAATTTACCAAACATAAAAATGTTGTTTTAGTATATTTATACATGTACGCCAAGTCTCAGCAGTACAAAGTATTTGAGCCTAACGAAGAGGTAAAAAGGAAATTCTACAAATTTTTAAGTTTTTGCCAAAATTTGTTGGAAGATTTAGATAATAATAATATCAAATATGTTGTCATTATTCCATACTCCACCAAACTTGAATATAATGCTGATAGTTCCAGATACGAATACTCAATAACCTATGCGTTAATCAATAGTGTAGAGCCTATAAAAAAGGGTGATATTCACAACAAGAGTCACGTGCTTTTTAAGAAGCATACAGACAGTGATTTTGTAGATAAGGTAAAGAAAGCATTGAATTTGAAAGATAACCAGCGTGGTCTTATTTTAGTTTCTGATTATCCTCTTCATGAACAGCTAAAACGACAATTGATACAAGAAGTAAAGTCCAACACAATAAGCATTAACAGCATTTATACAATGGCTTTATATTATCATATAGTCAGTAAATTTAAAAAAAGTAAGCAAGATGAAAAGGTGGATTTGACGGATGTTTGTGTAGATGTATCTTCCGGTAGTAAGGGTTTTAGTCATCGGGATGATGAGAATACTAGTAATCTGATAATGTGTAATACGACTGCTGCGACAATAGCAGGCATAAGGAAGAACGACGCCGTCGCTACAATAAATTTAGCTCCTGAGATAGTGGAAGCTTTCAATATAACTACTGGTGTTCCTATAAATGGTCCTAATGTTATCTTAACAAATGCTGAAAATATAATGGAAATACTACGGCTCTCCACCCGTAAAAGTTTTAGTAGCAGATATGAGAGTCAAAATTATAGACAATATAGTTCAAAAGCGCCAGAAACAAACAAAATTACTATCGACAAAAAAGTAAAACCTTACGTAGAAATAGCACAAAAAGTGGCAAAAATATTTTTTATAAACGTCCCTAATGACCTAAGCGATTTTTTAATAAAACTTGACGAAGATTTTATCGATTTCATAAATAGTTTTTATAACTATTTTTCAAAAGCAAAACCTGATACAATACCAATAAGTAGGTTACTAAATAAAACTGAATATTATAATATTGTACATGACAATGATAGTCTTTTAAAGAAAGTAATAGAAAGATTAGTTACTCACATAAATTTTCATGGCAAAGAACCTTTGGCTAATTTTAGCCCGCCTACTAATATAAGCATAAATTCAAATGCTATTGAGGCGTTTATTTCGAAATGGTTTGAAATTGAAAATCAAGAACAAAAAAGTGTTATAAAATTGGGATTAACAGGTATAGTTTATATGCTTTGTGCCTTGCTATATTATGGCGCTACCAAGCATTTCAAATCGTGGAGCAAGTGGGATGAATATGTCAGAAAGTTAAACGAAGCAATACATAAATTGAAACCCCAAACCATTTCTACTGATAGCGGCTCAAGTAGCTATCCTACCAACGACCCAAGTGAAGATAGCCAACCGAAGAATATAGAGTTAAATATACTAGAGAAAACACAATTTATAGATTGTCACTTATACGATCGTGATAGTGCTGTAAAATACTGCAGCATTTTAATTAATAATAATGAAAAGACGGATGAACACATAAACAACGATCCTTTAAAAACCATACTTGATATTACGGAATACTTATCAGCTTATTCTAACGGTATATTTAGTAATATAGACCAAATTGGCAAGATAAACGAAGCTTCAATACCAAATGTGCCCATTAATTTCAATAAGTACGATATAGAAAATCTTATGTTACTGACCTGTGATCAGAATAGTGAGGCAATTCCGCTTCTATATAGACAGGCTAGAATAGATGCTGAATTTGTTAGTAACAATGTAGCTTTAGATATAATAAATGACCAATTAACGAGCAACAAATACGAATTAAATATCATAATATTTAAGCGTAGTGAGTTAATAATAGACGACAAAATGATTGAATCTCTTAATAACTTAGTCAACGGTTTTGGCGAAATGGTGAGTAAAAAGGTTAAGGCAATGGCATTCGTTAAGAACGGTGTGGATATAAACAACGTTTTATCCAAATATAGTTTCACAGGTAACATTATTTTAATAAACGATTTCCCCTCGCGAGAGCGGGAACAATTAAATGAAAAACTGAACAACTATACAAAAGACTGCTTCAATTTAGTCTATATGATAGATGATCACCAGTATCTACACGAAATGCATATAAATTTTGAAGAAATAGAAAAATATATTGATAAAAACGTTAATTATGACAACATCAAAATACCACTAACTAGTTACTTAAACTATGTATTAGCATATTCTTTGTATTATAGAGATTCGCAAAATCAAAAAAACTTAGCGTACCGAAATACAACAAGATACAGAGTATTAGTAAATGAAATGAGCATTAAGATGGATTTTACTAGATTGTTATCGTATATACATCTCTTATTTGATATAAGTGAGCTTATTTATACCGATAACGGCAAAACGAATAAAATAAACATACTTGAGCCACTTGAAGAAATCTATAAGAAGGCCACACAAGTTCGAAAGATACAATTTAGCAATAAACCTTATACTATTAGCTTAGAGCCTATAACACGATTTATAGCAAATGTTAAAGATAAAACGTGGTATAAGCGTGGCTTTCATAGGTGTAATCCTAACAGAAAAAGAATACTTGAAGAATATTACGAAGCATCTGCTTCTTACTATGAGAATTTCTTAAAGTCAGAGGAATACAAGGATCATGCTCATAAGATTATAAGTGGTTGTCAGAAACCTGGGGAGAATGTTATGAGCGACAGGGTAGGCCGTGTTTATGTAAGCATACTAAAGCCCTATGAATTTGAATATTTGACTAAAAATTCATCTACTTCTGGACCATACTTTGAAGAACTAAACAAGGTCATATCCTATATCACATACAGAATTGAAAAGTTATATAATTCGTTCTCTAATAAGCTTAAAACGCACGACACTCCTGAAATAGACTATAATATTGAAACTGATGTAGTGAGTCACGCCGCCGCCACTAAGGGTAAGAAAACAACTAAAGATAAACTCAAATTTTTGGACAAACTTGATTTAGAATACTTAGAACGCATAGCGTATGTCATGACAGTTTACATGACAAAGAAAATACATGACATATATAAGAACAATAACCAAAATAATGATTACTCTACATGGCTTTATACTCTTGCACCTATATTATCTCAAAAAGATGCGTTCAAACTTCTCAGAGAACACCTTCCCGGCTTTGATGAAAATTCGTATAATAAAGCTTCTGAATTCAGTAAATTTTTTAATCTAACTAGCACAGAATTCGTAATTATGATTTTGACTAGTCGTTATCTTAATTATTTGTATTCTAATAAAGATAAAGACATTGTACAGGATTTTAAAGAAATTGTTAAAGACATAATTACTACAACTGCTTCCGAAACATCGGTATATAGAATACAAATGTTAATTGCAGGTATTAAGATGTTCTTACAAAACTTTATATGCGATCTATATAGCAACTCCGGGGGGAGAGATTTTATGGATGCTAATAGGTTTTCTGATAGACACTTAATTATATGCGAGGACTCTGATTTAGCAGCAGCATTAGCATCCTCCATATCAATCTTACTTCGTTTTAAAGGGAAGACAGACAGGTCGCTTAAAGAAATAGAGACCCTAGCTCGGCAATTTTACTCTAACGTGTTTAAAACACTATACAAAAAGAATAATAAGTGGTATAAAAGAGTTATACACAACATAATAAGCAAAAAGAAAAACGAATACTATAATGAAGAATTAGGAATAATAGATAAAACTTTAACCATACTCGGCGAAGCTCTTAATAAGGCAGATGATTTTATAATTCCAAAAGGAAAATTTGACAAGAACTATCCTTTATACGGTTTGGCTGCTTTATCATTTGTTTTAGCAATTCCAATGACATTATCGTTAGCTATGTCGTTAGGAGATCGTGATAATACGAATAGTATGCAAGGTTTAGTATATAAGTATCAAGATACGATGAGCGCTTATGGGATTACGTTATCTAATAGATACTGTAGTGCTGGTTATGGTATAGGCGAATTGGAATGGCCAGAAGATACTAAAATGTCTCAACTTATAGATTTCCCCGTTTCCACTAATATCGTAAAACCAGAAAATATATTTGATCGTGATAACTACAACGAAGCTATTATTACTATATCCGAGGTTCTAAGTCACAGAGCTAAGAATATGAGTCAAAGATATGGACAAATTATCGTAACCGACGACTACACTAGACTTGCGATAGACATGAACAATATAAATACGATAATTATATTGTCGGGAAGGCGTAGCACCTTCCTACAAGGACAAATTCAGAATACTCGTATTTTGAGCGAAAAAGTCGCTTTGGAGCTTTACGACCAGACCAACCGAAGAGCTAATGTCTACTATGTGGCTTTTGAATACGACGACAGAATACAACACATCATTCATGACACCTACCTAAAAGAGAATCTAAAGCACAATATTATATATGCACGATTAGGTTTGAATCAGAGTATAAACAACTTATATTCAGTGATGTCGCAAGTTCAATCGGTGCAATCTGGCACTGCAGGCAGTTCACAAACACAGCAGGCTTCGCAATTCAACCCTATTGTGCTTACTATAGCTATTACATAGGTAAAAAATATATATTTTTAGTATATTTGCCTTGCTATGACGATTCAAGTAGTACTTGGGTGCGGGTGTGGCGGCACTAAGGGTGGTAAGTAAGAAGAATGCGGGATAAGCCCGCCCGCACCCCCTTCTTTTCTATTTCATTAAGCTGAAGTTTTCGATTAACAGACGTGTTATGCTCTATCCCTACGGTTTCTTGTTGTTTTTTTTGATTGTACTAAACATAACGATATATAATAAACTTAGTGCTATAAATATTGTAATGGGAAAAATTAAAAACTCTTTAAACCGCAAGTTATTAATTCCAGCGCTACTTTTAGAAGTTTCTGGTGTATCGAACAATGCATTAGATTATAAACAATTGTTGCCAGTTGATTCGGGCAGTAGTCAAAACAAGCTGTTCTACTATGCACTCTCGTGGCATTTGAAGCATGAAGGGCTTATAGCGAATCATCCGCTAGATCCTGGTGGTTTTACTTACGCAGGCATTTCGCAGAATGCGCATGTCAACTGGGAAGGATGGAAGTACTTTACTAACGGTAAGCCCATACCTGAAAGTATGATTGTATCGTTTTACGATTCTCTCGTTTGGAGGCCAATGATGTGCGATTCGGTACCACCAGCCATAGCGTTCTATCTTTTTGATACCGCCTGCCTCATAGGCACTCCATACACAATCTATCTACTACAAAAGAGTCTAAATATAAAACCTGACGGCATCATAGGACCACAAACACTACAGGCTATTAGAAATCAAAACCCTAAAGACTTACTATCCAAATTACATGCTAGTAGAATCTCGTTGCATAATAAAATAGTGCAAAAATACCCTAATCTAAATGTGTTCTATAAAGGATGGGTTAGAAGGGCTAATTTGACATATAGTCAGGCCAGCAGACTGCCAACTGTGAAAGGTTGAGCAGTCCGTGAAGTAATTGTTTTTCGACTTAAACATGTTATCCTAAGTGAGATGGAAAGATTAAGCGAGATTTATAATTATGAAGTGGATATGTTTTCTAGTAGCCTAGTATATAATGATACTGAGTATAAAAAGTTGAGTTTCTTAAAAATGTTGCGAGGAGGCAAGAAGAAGTACAAACGTTATATAAGTTCTCCTTTACGTTATGCTGGCGGTAAAAGTTGGGCGGTTGGGTATATCGTAGAGTACCTTCCATCTACAATACAGCGTCTCGTCTCACCATTCATAGGTGGAGCTTCAGTAGAAATCGCAGTAGCAAAAGAAATAGGAATACCTGTAATAGCCTATGACATATTTGATATACTAGTTAACTACTGGCAAATCCAAATAACAAAACCACAAGAAATATACGAAGTACTAAAACAACTAAAACCTAATCATGAAACTTACACACGGATAAAACAAGACCTCAGAGAACACTGGTTAGATAACAAAGAACTGGACAAAGTCACATTAGCAGCCTATTATTACTTTAATCACAATCTTTCTTACGGCCCTGGTTTCTTAGGCTGGCTTTCATCTGTATATGCAAAACAAGATGTTTACGACAGAATGATTCAAAAGGTTAGGGATTTCAGAGTTGATAAACTTTGGGTTGAGTATGCTGATTTCTCGGAAGTTATAGAAAACTATAAAAATGAATTTTTATACTGTGATCCACCTTACTATATAGGTGAAGATAGTACTCTGTTTAAGGGTCTGTATCCACAACGCAACTTTCCCATACATCACGACGGCTTTAAACACGAGTTATTGAGGGATTTATTGCATTCACATCAGGGCGGATTCATTCTTTCGTACAACGATAGCCCGACTATTAGGGAATGGTACAAAAATTTTGAGATCATAGAACTACCCGTGCATTACACTATGGGACAGGGAGAAATAAGAGTCGGAAAAAACAGAAGTAAAAAACAAATAAAACATGTAAAAAAAACTACGGAACTGCTAATTATAAAGAAGTGAAATAAGTTATTTCTGGCTTTTTGTTATAATTATATTTATCGGTTATAAAAGATTCAGCCCTTATTTCTTTAGATCGCGATTATCCAATAGACACCATACCCTAATGGCATTCTAATCCCAAGAAGCAAAGCCTTAAGAAGCAAAAGCTTATAGATAAGGCAACATCTTTGTCTTAGTTATATTTTGTTATATAGGCCAAGTTCCCCTTTTACACTCACAGCGGTGAATAAACTTTGAAAATGGGCAGAACAGGTTTTAGCATATAGTATATTTAGTTATGTTGATTGAATGTACGAAAAATCAATTAAGATGCAAAATGGCTAAGTTTATAAGAGTGCCATTAATATCCCATATGATGAAAGAAAAAACCAATGATTGTCTTATTGAATATAATACAGTGGTAATAGAGCCAATTCATGTCTTTGACTTTAAATTGAACGAGCACAGGATCTTATTTTATGTCAATAAAGATAGTATAAACTATTATCATTATACAAAACAAGATTTGCGTAGATTTGAAAAAATATCACCAATATACGATTACAAAAGTAGGAAGTATCATATTATCAAGCATAAATTTATTAGTGATGATGAAGCCGACAAGTACACCGACAAGTTAGAAAATGGTTACTTACACTACGACAAGATAGTAAGAGCACCAAATGGCCACCTATATCTAGTATTTGGCGTTTATCTAAACAATATGTTACATAGTGACTATATCGCTCTAAAAAATCCTGATTTGGTGTATATATACAACCATACAAGACGAAAAGTAATATATAAAGAAAGGCGCTATGTTACTCCACCTATAGGAAACGCATTTATAGTTGCTTACGACAGGCGAGAAACCAATATATGCGTCGACGTGATTAACTTAGTTGATGGGAATGTAGATAGTTTTAAGTACGATTTGAATGAATATTTTAAATACTTGATAACTTCAAAATACGCGAATGATAAAAGTTTAGTCGAGTGTTTAAGAGAAGACTACGAAAAGCAGGAATACTACATATATTATAAGAGAAGTGACGAAGTGTTAAACTGGCATGAAGGCGATACAATATTTATTGAAAGGTACGGAGTTTATCTTAGACCCTCCTTAAACTGCAAGCACAAAGTTATATACAATACAGAGGAGACTTTGTTGTTATATATGGACTTCAAACATGATACATTATATTTTAAGATTGTTTCCTGCGATAATATGCTGCCAGATGAGGGAACTGTTTTAGTTTATAAAGAATATAAAATACAATCAAACTCTGATTTGTCAAAGTCCCATTATTATGCAATACGTAAAGTAAGCAAAAACTACATAATTAAAGAAAGTAATGTAAAGTACAGGGCTAGATATAGAGCTATCCTAATGTTAGATCGAGAAAGCGGTAAATACCGTGGTTTTGAGTTTAAACCTATTAATTACGATAACTTTATTTTGTTACGTATAGGTAAAAGTATTGTTACTAATGCTGAACTATTACACTTCAAGAAAGATGAACATCGTCTTGTATGTGGAATATATGGTCAACACATTTATCTAGTAGAAAGAGAATGTAATGAAAATGACAAAGGAAGGCAGATTACACTATTAAATGTAGGTAAAATGATTGAAAGAATACGTGACAGGAATTATGGGAAATACAATTTTACAGGGTCTCATATGAACGAGAATGAGTTTATGGATGTGTCAGAATGCATAACACATATAGATATTGATGCAATAGTTAGTGATTTTATATGTAAGCTATATAAAGAAGAGTATAATGATATATCACAATACTTTTATACATACTACTTAGACGAGTATAAAGGCGAAGTATACATCTTTATAAGGAATAAGCATGGGGAAGATCAAAATTATAATGACGAAGAAAAACTGGTAATTTCTAAAGAAAGTCTGGTGATTTTAAAATATAATCTATCTAGAAGGCAATACCAAATAGTCGCAAGAACAAAACCATACTTATCTAGTTACACTGGTTTTTTTCAACGCTTTATTGACAAAGAATATCTAAGAGAAGCACTATCTATAGTTACATTTAATAGCTTAACAAAAAAGTTTCTTGCTCTTATTCTATGTACACAAATTACAATAAATATAACTCATAAGGCCACACACATATATAGTTCATTCCTTTACAAATCAGAGTTACTTTGCTGCCTTTTTTATACAAAAACATGTATTTGGGACATTAAGTATAACAGATTTCTAGCTTTTAAAAACTGCTCTGTCAGTCAAGATGCCATTACTATAGAAAGTGAATATGTCGACGAGTATCTTGCTATAAATCTATCAACTGACTTTTATGGCAGATGCTTAATATGGTATGATAGTAATCAATACTGTGACCCCGGAAGCGATGACTACGTAAGTGATCTATCAAGCAGATACATATTCGGCGTGATAATATTCTCAGAAATGGAACTTGTAAAAGCTTTATCGCGGACCACTCAACTTTTTTAGTTGAGCTTCCTGTTTCGTCGCGTGATGGCTTTTTAGGTAGCCCGTAGGGACTACGGTCATCCACCAGAGCACGCTCCACAGGCGTAACTTCGGGTCGTCCTAATCCTAGTTGCTTGGTTTTCGCTTGCATAAAATACTGTCGAAACTAACAAAAATTATGCTTTCTTAGTGTAAGGCTAAATTTTTCAAGTTCGAGTCTCTTGCTCTTATTTCGACAAACTTAGTATATTTACGTAAAATGCAAAGCAAACCGACACTAAAAGCATACAAGTATCGCATTTACCCTACTGATGCGCAGGTGGTGTTCTTTGCAAAGACTTTTGGATGCTGTCGGTTTGTCTGGAATAAAATGCTGGACAAAAAACTGCATGCTCACAAGAAGAAAGAACGTATCCCAGGAGTTACACCTGCCGAGTACAAAAAAGAATTCCCGTTCCTCAAAGAAGTGGACAGTTTTGCGCTTTGCAATGTGCAACTGCAACTTGAGAAAGCATTCAAAGACCACTTCAGAAACCGCAGACAATTCAAACTCCCAAAGTTCAAGAAGAAAAGAGACAAACAATCGTACACTACAAACAATACACACAACTCCATAAGGGTAGATTTTGAGAAAAGTTTGTTATATCTGCCTAAAATAAGGGAGGGCGTAAAGATTGAATTACACAGAAGGTTTGATGGTAAGATTAAGTCTGTTACCATAAGCAAAACAAACGACGGCAGGTACTACGCTTCCATTTTAGTAGAAACTGAGAATCCGAGGAACAAAGTCGTAGAGCCTAAAAGCAAAGCTTGCGGAATAGATTTAGGACTTGAACACTTTGCGACTGTTACCAATGACTTCGGGAGCTACAAACTTGAACACCCAAGGTATCTTCGTCTTGGAGAGGAAAGACTAAAGAGACTTCAGAAATCTTTCTCAAAGAAACAGAAAGGCTCAAAAAATAGTGAAAAGGCGCGATTGAGACTTGCCAGGCAGCACGCGTACATCAGTAACGCTCGTAATGACTTTCTGCACAAGCTGTCCAAAGCCATCATTGACGAAAACCAAGTCGTGGTGGTGGAGGACATCAACGTGAAAGGCCTGTTGAAAACAAGACTTGCCAAGTCTGTTGCCGACAGTGGGTGGTCAAGGTTTGTAAACTATCTCAAGTACAAAGCCGATTGGTACGGAAGGACTTTCATTCAGGTAGACCGTTTCTTCCCATCCTCAAAGCTTTGCCATCGCTGCGGTTACAAAAACGAAGACTTGGCGCTACATGACAGAACGTGGTGCTGCCCAGCGTGCGGCGAGACAAACGATAGAGACGTAAACGCCTCTATTAATCTTTATTATGTAGGGCTAGGACGGCCCGAACTTACGCCTGTGGAGCAGGCTCTGGTGGATGACCGTAGTCCTCATGGGCTACCTAAAAAGCCATCCTGCGTCGAAACAGGAAGCTCAACTAAAAAAGATTGAGCAGTCCGCAGAATCTTTGTCAAACTCACCCGTAACAGAATTTTGTTTTCCTTTTACTCTTATGCCATAGGTTTTTTGGCGGATAATATTTTCCTTCAGTTGTTCAAAAAACGCCATCAGGGTGGAGATTTTAATG
>Ga0308411_10001395_pt1 | contig 16448 bp, 16 predicted proteins | sample HotsprottomLayer_2_FD_203530 | JGI IMG/M metagenome (GOLD analysis project Ga0308411, IMG submission 203530) | Hot spring phototrophic mat microbial communities from Octopus Spring, Yellowstone National Park, Wyoming, United States -... | ecosystem: Environmental > Aquatic > Thermal springs >...
ATCCTCCAAAGGTTGAGTTGCTCGCTGCTGTGGCTGTAAGGGTCACAGAAGTGCCTGAGTTAAATGATGCTGTGCAGGTGCTACCACAGTTTATACCCGATGGGCTACTCGTTACAGTTCCACTCCCTGCACCAGTCTTTGTAACCACTAAATTATAAGTTGTCGTTGAAGCCTGTCTATAATTTGCAACTATATCTTTTGTTAACCCAATAAGTCTCGCATTGTCTCCATCTTGTGCATGCCCTGCAGTTGTACCTTGATATGTAATCAAAGGGCTTGAGAAAAGTGGGGCACTTGTATAGGAATTGCCATAGCCATCATTGCTATATGCCATAATTGTATGGTATCTCGTCCCATTAGTCCCCGTAAAATACCAACCTGCCGAATATGGTGCAGATGGATTTGTAAAACCTGTGTTAGGTCCTGGGTCGCTTGTCTGATGCTTTGAATGATGGGCACCAAGGTTGTGTCCTACCTCATGAGTCAATGTATGTGATATCGCCACTGACCTTATCGCATTTGTTGTAAAGGCATAACTCGGACTGCCTGCCCATGTAGTGAGTAGATATCCTAATCCCACATACCCATAAGCACTACCTGTATCAACAAACATGGCTACTAAGTCTGCCTTATATGTCTCCCTCGCAGTATGTACATCTGCATATACACCGCTCCCTGCCCTAAGTGAGCTAAGGGCATTACTTAAGTCAGTCTCTGTCGTGTTTACTGTCATGGAGTGCACTAACCTAAAGGTCAGATTGATACCGCTATTCTGCATAGCCTGATTCATCCTGTTAATCACATCTTGCCCAAAGGCAGTCATGCCACCATTACTGTTTACCCATGTGGTAGCGCCGTTTTCATATACAAACATAATGTCTATCTCAGTCCCTTCTGACCTAACTACACTAAATGCCATTAAAAATAAACATATAAGAAAGATATTCATTAGCCTTTTTATGCCTTTACTTGACTTAAACATCTCTTTACCCTCCTTTTTATTCATTCGTTGGTGGTATTAAGGGCGGAAGATTAATCATTGGTGGTATCTTCTTCTGATCAATCTCTGTAACCGTTCCAATACCTGTCAATGTATTGCCAACTACTCGGTATATGGTTGAGTTAGGCATGTCTTGTAGGTTGATTATGTAAAAATCAGGAGTAATGGTTACAGTTACCGTGGATATGTCTAAACCAATGACTTTACCAGATAATAGTATCACATTGTTATCAAGCCTGTTTTCTCTTTCAATCATTACATTAAAGCCCTTTTGGGGGAAAAAATTTAATTGCACGGTCTTATCCTTCATCAATACAGGTGAGTTGTTATTAGAGAGCGTATTTTCAGCAGCTCTCTGGTAAAAGGCCCTTGTATCAAGGCTTACAACACCCTTTCTAACTTCATATACCTCATTATTAGATGCCACCTTCTTTTCTAATGAGGCATTCTCTACAGGCCTTAAGATAATCATTGACACCCCTTCACCTGATAATGCATTGGTATTACTCATTAAAATCATTACTAAGCCTAATAAAAAGATTCCAACATGTCTCACAACCGATAACCTATTTAAGATTACCAACTCACATCCTCTTGATAGTCTTCCCATTTTTATCCTCCTTTAAAAACTTTTTATTAAAAATTATCCTAACTCGCCCTATAATGCAACACAAATCAAGCACTGTGTCAGACCTGCCCCTCATTCCACTTGCTTCCAAGAGAATATAGAAAACACAAAAGGTGAGACATGGCCACCCACCCAACACCACCCACTCGCCTCACGGAGACACCCTCTTGCATCTGGAAGTAGTGTTTAGGCTAAACACAAAAAAGGTGCCATAGGTTATACAACCAACACTTATAAAACGGTGAGTTTAAAGGGGTTGGGTAGGCCTCCCTACACTGTGACTGAATTTTCCGGCTTGACAAAGGGTCTGACGAGATGGACATTCATTTTCCCATTGAGAGGCTTATCATGATGTGACCCACATATAAATCACGATGTAAAAAAATATTAGCCCAAAAGAGATAAGTACACCCACACCAAGGGGGCGTCTTGGCATCTCAGTCCCATAATACCTACCTGTTGCCTTAAGGGACCTCAGATGTTCTAACTTTGCCTCAAGCCTCTGGAGCCTCTCTTGGCTCCTTTGGTTTTCCTGATTGCTCAGGGCCTTGTAAATACCCACTTGGGCCCCCTTTATGATTAGCTCTGGCACCAAGAGTGGGTCTGTGGCAAACTTTATAGAGGCATTGACCACATGGCTTGAAAACCCCGATATTGCTTCTCTTAATGCCGTAAGGGGCCCTTCGCATAAACGCACAAAGAGCCTACCAAGTCTTCTATAGAACCAGTCCACATCAAGGTTTGTTGCCCTCATCTCCGCAGGGAATATGCCATATTTGACAAGCACTATATAGGCAAAGGCTCCAAAGCTCAGGAGCTGCATAGTGGTTACCACATGGGCTGCGGTGTAGGGCTCAAAGTTCACAGGATAGGGCAATAGGGCATACAGAAAAGAGGGAAATACGCCTGTGAATATGCATAGAAACGCTGTAACCCCCATTGCAATGAGCATGTGTAGAGGAGCCTCTTTAGTCCTTATGCCTGAGTCATGGGCAAAGAAGGCATGAAAAGGAACCTTTATACCTGCATGTTCTAAGACACCTACAGAGGCGAACATGAGCATAAACCATATCATAACCATTGCCCCTTGTCCTGCAGCATCTACTACCATCGCTTTACTAACAAAACCATTAAATAGTGGAAAGGCTGAGATGGACATCGCCCCAATTATGCATAGCACTGCAGTTATAGGCATACTCTTATATAGGCCTCCAAGGTCTGTGCAGTTTATCTTACCAGTCCTATATATGACAGCCCCCATTGACATGACTAACAGTGCCTTATAAAGGATATGACAGAACACATGGGATATAGTGCCATTTAGTGATAATGTAGTCCCAATACCAATCCCACATACCATGTATCCAAGCTGGTTAATCAGGCTATAAGAGAGCACTCGTCTAAGGTTGTTTTCAACCACTGCAAAGAATATGGGGAATACGGTCATGGTGGCACCAATCCATATAAGAGGTTCAGCACCTGGAAACCCCCTTGCAAGGGTGTAGATTGCTGTTTTTGTTGTAAAGGTCCACATAAATACACCACCTGCAGGGGTTGTATTAGGGTAGGCATCAGGTATCCAGGTATGTAGCCCAGGCCAGGCGCAATTTATCCCAAAGCCGATAAATATGAGCCATGAGCCTAACCCCTTAAGCCCTATGTAGTTAAACTCCACAGAGCCGGTCTCAAGTACGGTTATTACAATCCCGGCAAGGAGGAATAATCCGCCTAATAAATGAAATAACAGGTACCTAAACCCTGCACCATAGGACTCCTTAGTGCCTGCATCCCACACAAGGCTTGTAGCAGCAAGGGCCATTATCTCCCAAAATACAAAGAGGCTTATAAAATCACCAGCAAAGACTACACCTAAGGCAGAACCTGCATAGATAATAGATGCCATGAAGTGCAGATTGCCCTTTACATGAAGGGAATAGATCAGGGAGATGAGGGCAATAATGTGGTAGATATAACCAAAGAATATGCTCAACTTGTCATGCCTGTATAGGACTATATTGTGCTCCAAAAACCTAAAGCCCCACCATGCACCCTCAGGCATATTCATCATGCTTATGAAGCTTATTACAGGTATAAAAAGTGCGTATATACCCTTTGCCTTGCCCTTAAATAGGGGAACAAAAAGGGCACCTAAAATGAATACTAGTGAAGGTGGCATTGGGCTAATCATAGTAGTCTTCCTTCCTTTTAATAAGGGGCCTCAGTATGTGTTTTGCAAATAGTATCATAAAGACAAAGGCAATGAAGCCATAGAGTGCATAAAAGAAGGTAATATCTTCCCATGGAAAGTAGCTATGTTTGTGGATAAAAAACTCTGCTATCAATAAAATGGCAAGATAGACACAAAATATAGTGAATAATCTTGATGCCTTCTTAGGACTGTCGCCATAGGGATTATTGGACATGATCACCTGCCTCCTGAGACATTTCTTACTGCCATACTTACTAACTCTGCGACCTCATTTGAGAAGACTGTTACCAACAGTGCCCCTATTGCAGTCAATACAAGGGGCACAACCATCATAAGATGGGTTGCCTCTAAACCTCTTGAACTATGACTACTGCTGTGAGATGTGGCATGGTTTGTATGATGGACCGCCTTTGGTTCTTTAAAGAAGGCCGCATATATAATGGGCAAGAAGTAACAGCCATTAAGTATGGTGCTTAGTGCAAGCACTATTATAATTGGCAACTGATGGGATTCAATAGCACCTAAGCTAAGATACCATTTGCTGATAAATCCACTCATCGGCGGCACGCCTATCATGGATATTGCACCAAGGCTAAAGGCAGCCATTGTAAAGGGCATCTGCCTGCCAATGCCGTCAAGTTCGCTCACATTGGTCTTGTGGGTTGCCACATATATTGCACCTGCCACAAAAAAGAGTGTTATCTTGCCAAAGGCATGGATTGTAATGTGCATAAGACTACCCGTTATCGCCGATGGTGTAAGAAGCGCCACACCTAAAACTATGTATGACAGTTGACCGACCGTAGAATAGGCAAGCCGCCGTTTGAGGTTGTCCTGCGTAAGGGCAATGACTGATGCCATTATTATCGTAAAAGATGCAAAATAGGCAAGGGGAATTCCCAAGCCAAGCCTTTCTAATAGGTCAATGCCAAAGATATGGAGCACTACCTTTACTACTAAAAATACCCCTGTCTTAACTACCGCCACCGCATGAAGGAGGGCACTAACAGGTGTGGGTGCCACCATTGCAGCAGGCAGCCAGGCATGAAAGGGCATCATGCCTGCCTTTGCAATGCCTGCAATGTAGAGGATAAATATGGCTATTAACATACCTTCTGAGGCCTTGCTACCCTCAAAGACGCCCCTATATGAGAAATCTAAGGTCCCTGTGTAGTTGTAAGTCATTATAATTGCCGTCAGTTGAAATGCCACAGAGGTGGCCAGGAGATAGGTTATGTATTTCTTTGCCCCGCTTAATGCCTCTTTTGTGCCCTTGTGGGCTACCAGAGGGAATGTGCTAAGGCTCAGGATTTCGTAAAATATGAAGGTCGTAAACATGTTTGCCGAAAAGGCCACTCCCATTGTGGCAGATAGGGCAATGGCAAAACATGCAAAGAACCTGGTCTGAGACTTCTCGTTATTACCCCGCATATAGCCAATACCATAGAATGAGGTCAGTATCCACAAAAACGACGCAGTCAGGGCAAAGAGCATCCCAAGGGCATCTACCTTAAAGGCTATTGAGAGCGTGGAGGTGACCCTATAAACCTCTTGCTCAATAACCTTGCCATCTATCACCACAGGCAGCATAGAAAGGACAAGTGCAAACTTAGTGACCGATGCTGAAATAGTCCAAAACTCCCTAAGGTTTCTGTTCCTTTCCCCTGTAATGGCAATGAGTAATGCAGCCATAAGGGATGTCAAAAGTGTAAATAGGGGCGTATCAGAATAGACCACTTGCATCCTATTTAAACCCGTGGGGTACAGTGTGTTGAATCACTGCATTGATTATATCACCGCTGAAAAAGCCGATTACCATTATAGCAACCACCGACACATAGATAGGGCCAAGCATACTTAAGGGGGCCTCATCTTTAAGAGATGGCCGCTCGCTACTGGTGGAATAGATAGATTGAAGAACCCTAAAGCCTACAATCGCACTCATAAGACTGCTCAGCAAAAGGGCTGCTGTATAAATATACCTGCCTGCCTCAATTGTGCCTAAAAGCAAATACCACTTGCTGAAGAACCCACAAGTTGGTGGGACGCCTACTACAGAAAGGGTGCCGACCAAAAAGGCTGCTGCACTTAGGGGCATCCTTTTGGCAAGGCCCCTGTAATCGTCAATAGTCTTGGCGCCTGTCTTAAAGGCTACAGCGCCTGCTACCAAAAAGAGGCATACCATCATAATGGCATCGTTCATTATGTGTAGAACCGAGCCTATAAAACCAAGCCTATTTGCCACGCTAATACCTACCACAATATAGCCTACCTCAGCAATGATGATATATGAGAGGAGCCTTTTTATCTCCCTTTGTGCAAGGGCAAGGGTGCAGCCATACATCATTGCCCCCACAGAGAGCCATCCAAGCAAGTCCATCACTGGAAAGACCTTTAGGGAATATGATGGATCAAAGACCGTAAACATGACCCTAATCATCACATAGGCACTTACCTTTGTGACTGTAGCAGCCATAAAGGCACTGACCACATCGGGCGAATGGGTGTAGGCATTTGGGAGCCACCCATGAACTGGGAAAAAGGCCATCTTAATGGCTATACCTACCATAAAAAAGGAAAAGGCTGCTACTATGGCGTTAGTGCCATATACCGTTGGTAATATCTTTGCAATATCAAGCATGTTTAACGAGCCAGTCATTATATAAAGATAGCCAACGCCGAGCAGGTAAAAACAGGCTCCCACAGTGCCGATTATAAGATAATTGAAGCTTGCAAGGGGTGATCGGTCATCGCCCTTTGCAATAAGGGCATAACAGGAAATTGAGGTGATCTCAATAAGTACATAGAGGTTAAAGGCATCGCCTGTGATGGTCATACCAATTAGCCCTGTGGTCAGTAATAGAAAGAGGCTATAAAACTGCGGTATCCTTGCAGGCATTACCCTCTCTATTGGCCTAAGCGAAAAGATCGCTGCAAGCAGGGCAATTGCAGTAACAATAACCAACAGATAGGCATTCAAGTGATCCACCATGTATTCAATACCCCATGGCGGATCCCATCCACCAAGCCTGTAGCTTATTTTGCCACTATTTATCACCTGCTGAAGGAGGCCAATGGCAGAGATGAGGCTTACAGATACGGTGACAACGGTAAGATAATAGCAACCCTTCTTGGACAGTATGCCCATAAGATTCATTAAGATTGACATCACAAGGGGTGCAACTATGATGATGGCTGGAAACTGTTTCTCTATCACTGGTCCCTTTACTCCGAGAGCCTCTCAAAGATCTCGTCCTCATCAAGGGTGCGAAAGCATCTGTAAAGCAAGATAATTAAGGCAAGGGCTACACCTGTGGTGCTTACACCAACTACGATGGCTGTTAGCATCAACACATGGGGAAGTGGGTTTAGGTAGAGCGATGGATTGGCCACATCAATTGCCTTATCCAGTATTGGTATAGTAGCGCCCCCTGACTTGACACTGGTTGATATGTAAAATAGGATTATACTCCACTGAAAGATATTGAGCCCCAAGAGCTTTTTTACGAGGTTCTTCTTTGCCATCATGGCATAAAAGCCCACCATCATGAGAGCTATATATATCCAGTAGTTGTATTTGGCGACTATGTACTCAATCACTTGGTGGTGTCCTTTTTGACGATCAAGAGTTCAATAAAGATAGTTAGCATGATAGACATAACGGTAATACCAACGCCCACCTCAATGGCAAAGGTACCGAAGTACCTTGCCTTTATAGGGTCAACGGGGAATAGATTGCTGAGCCCCGCATAGTCTAAGTAATTGGCACCTAATAGGAGGCACAATAGGCCTGTGAAGGCATAGATAAATACCCCGAGACTGTTCATTACTGTTTTTTTGAACTCGCCAAATCTCAGACGGGTGGCATCAATACCATGGGTGGTGACAAGTAAGATGTAACTTGCCGCGAGGATACACCCACCCTGAAATCCACCCCCTGGGCTACCGTGTCCGTGGGCTATGACATAGAGACCAAACAGTTGGATGAACCCTACGAGGTAATTGGAAATGTTTTTCAGAATGATATTCTCACTCTTTTCAATCATCCCTGTTCCCCCTTAGCAGAAAGACCACCGTTATGCCTGCGGAAAATATGACAGTGGTCTCAAAGAGTGTGTCATAGCCTCTGTAATCGGCAAGTACAGCGGTGACCATATTGGGTATAGAGGTCTCCTCATAGGTCTTACTGATGAATCTTGGAGATAGGTGCTTACTTGCTGGGGCATTGAGGTCACCCCAGGCAGGGAAGTCCTCAGCGGCATAGATGAGCATAGCCCCCGTCATGACTGCCACTATTAAGGATAGTATCTTCAATCTTTACTCCTCCGAGTGGTCTGATATATGGCAGCCACGAAGACGGCTGTACTGACACCTGCCCCAACGGCGGCCTCAGTAAAGGCCACATCTACAGCCCCCATGCCTGTCCACAAGAGGCACATCATGAAGCTGTAGCCACCAAACAGTATGGTGGCAGTAAAGAGGTTCTTTGTCTGCACAATAGCGATGGCAAACACGAGTATCAGCGTGAGTATTATGAGGTCAAGTTGCCAGATCATTTAGTTAGTTGCCTCCTTAGCCCTCTTTTCATCTAAATCAATCTCTGTAATGCCATCCTTTGTCCAGGGTTTTAACCCTGACTGATATGCGGAACGGGCAAGTGCATGGGTGGTAGTAGGGTTTGCAATAAGCCAGAATACGGCCATGGTCATTATCTTTAGGCTTACCAATATGTTTGTCAGAGTGAAACCACCTGTGAGATTGTATAAAGCGACACCAGACAGGCAGAGGACTATTCCTAAGGTATCGGACTTGCCCACTGAGTGCATCCTACAGTAAAAATCAGGTAGCCTTAAAAGCCCCACTGTCCCTGCTAAAAGTAAAAACAGCCCGAGCACAATTAGTGTTGCCGATAGTATTTCTATCATCCTAAAGGACCCCTTTACGGTTAAAGTATTTGGCAAAAAGTAGGGTGCCTACAAAATTTATAATGGCGTAACAGAGGGCAATATCAACAAACATATCAAGCCTCTTGTAGATGAGCCCCATTAGCAAGAGTAGTATCACCGTCTTTGTGCCTATGGCGCCCACACTGATTATCCTGTCAATATCAGTGGGGCCCGCAACCGCACGGTAAATAGTCATTACCGCCATAAGTGAGATAACTATTGCGGCGCCTAAAAAAAAGTCTTCCACTTTAATTCTCCAAAAATACATGACCTGCCCTCTTTTCCATCTCCCCAGGAAGGTCAGCCGATACATGTTCGTCTATAGCATGGACATAATATACCCCCTCTTTTATGACAATAGTTACAGTGCCGGGTGTTAAGGTAATTGAGTTTGCAAAGGTCACAAGGGAGGATTCCTTCTTGAGACTGCTTTTAAACTTGACGATCTTTGGATTTATCTTCTCATACATGTCGTGTGAGAGGACGATCTTTATTATGTGTATATTTGAAAGGATTATTTGATAGAAAAGCCAGACTAAATATGAAACAAACCTTATGGCCTCCTTAGGCAGGTCCTTAAATTCCCTTCTCTGAAACATTAGGTCGCCGCTCATCAGGGTAACAAGAACGCAGGAGATGATACCCAAAGATAGATGAAATGCATCAAAGAGACCTGACCAGATAACCCAGTGGACAAGAAGAATTAGAAAGACAACAATGTGTCTCAAAGACCTTTTAAACCCCCTTATAGGTTAAAGTGAAAGAGTATACACTTATCAGTGAGAGGATGTCAATATTAAAAGGCCAATGAGCTCTTCTGATCTATTGATTTAACGGTCTCGTTTATGATAAAAGGGCAATTGATCGTCTCAAAAAAAAATGGAAAAGCATAGACCCCTTATAGTAGCCACAATAAGCGACACCGATGTGGCCCCATCAAAGGTCAGTCAGATGGCCTATGCCGATGTGATTGAGCTCAGGGTTGACCTCTTTGAGGATAGCAAATCACAGCATATCAAAGATGCCTTCCAAAGGGCCCGGTCACTTTTTGGGAAGCCTCTATTAGGCACCGTTAGGGACCCATCGGAAGGTGGAAATCGGTCATTTAAAGATAGGGAAATCATTTATGAATTGATTATTGAGCATTGCACATACATTGATATAGAACTCGCCTTTGAGGGGCTTATTAACACTGTAAAAAACATGGCATGCCAAAAGGGGGTAAAACTGATTGGCTCCTATCACAATTTCACAAAGACCCCTGATAATGCCACTTTGGAGTCTATCCTTAAAAAGGGCAAGTCTCTATCTACAGATATAATAAAAATAGCAGTAATGGCGTTAGATAGGGAGGACTTAATAAGGCTGTTACTTTTTACCTACAGGCACAGGCAACAGGATTTAATAACCATTTCAATGGGAGAATATGGGTTCCCCTCCAGGGTGATCGGTGGCCTATTTGGCTCACTCATGACCTATGGAAATATCGGTCTTAATGCAGCACCAGGACAGGTAGAGGTCACTACCCTTAAGGCACTGATTGATAGTATCTATAAGTAATCCTGTCTGGATGCCTTAGAGATGGTGTCTAAGTGCCTGAAGACATGTACAACACCTGTGGGACTAGATAGGCCACAAGATCCCTGTAAGAAACTACCCCCACAACCCTGTCGTCTTTTGTAACAGGTAGGTGCCTAATCTTCCTCTCAGACATTAGGTTTACTGCAATACCTAAGTCAGTGCTCACATCAAGGGTAATTGGGTTTTTGGTCATTACATTGTATATTGGCTCATCTTTTAAAGATATCCTCTTTGTAAAACACCTCATAGCATCCCTTTCAGTAAATATGCCCACCAGGTTGTCATTATCGTCAAAGACCAGTATTGAGCCCACCTCAAGGCTATCCATCTTTATTATGGCATCAGAGACCTTACAGCCTAAAGTACATTTGACAATACTTCCTTTCTTACCTTCAATTAGGTCCTTAAGCTTTATCATTGCCCTACTTTCTAAGAGTTGTAGGTCTTCCTCAGCTACCTTAAACTGCTCCTCAAGTCTGGCTATACTCTGTTTTCTTATCTTTACGGCCCCTACTGGACAGGCACTGTAACAGGCCTTGCACCTCGTGCAATACTCCAACTCTATAAAGTACTTCTCCGCAGTCTCTTTGACCGCATCAAAGGCGCAGGCCTCTTTGCATATACCACAATGTATGCACTCGGACTGATTAATAATATAAACACCTGTGCCCTGACAGACATGGGCCCTACAGTAATTGTCATAGACATGTTCCTCAAACTCATCACGGAAGTACTTCAGTGTGCTAAGGATTGGATTTGGGGCAGTCTTGCCAAGTCCACATAGTGAACCCCGCTGGATCATCTTACCAAGTTTTACCAACTTGCCCATATCCTCGTATTTGCCTTGTCCGCTGGTGATCCTCTGCATTATCTCAAGCATCTGATAGGTTCCTATTCTACAAGGTGGACACTTACCACAACTCTCTGACTGTGTAAAGGCAAGGAAATACCTTGCGACTTCTACCATGCATGTCTCTTCATCCATTACCACCATTCCACCTGAACCCATCATTGAGCCAACACTCGTCAGGGAATCAAAATCCACTGGTAAGTCAAGATAGCTCTCTGGGATACATCCACCAGAAGGCCCACCAGTCTGAACTGCCTTGAACTTTTTATCTCCAATTATGCCGCCACCAATGTCATAAATGATCTCTCTAAGGGTAGTACCCATTGGGACCTCAATAAGGCCTGTATTTTTGACCTTACCTGTAAGGGCAAAGACCTTTGTACCGGGTGATGTCTCAGTACCAATTGACCTAAACCACTCTGCACCATTTTCAATAATCGGAGGCACACAGGCAAAAGTCTCAATGTTGTTTAGGTTTGTAGGGTAGCCCCATACCCCACCACCAGGCTCTGAATGGAGGGGTGGTCTCGGACGGGCAAAACCCCTCTCACCTTCTATGGAAGCAATTAGGGCCGTTGACTCGCCACAAATGAAGGCCCCTGCACCTTCTCGTATTGATAAGTGGAAGCTAAAGCCTGTTGAAAGGATGTTGTCCCCTAACAGACCCAACTCTTCGGCCTGTTTGATGGCATGTCTTAGATTCCTTACCGCTAATGGGTATTCATGTCTGACATATATAAAGCCATACTTTGCCTCTATGGCATACGCACATAGTAGCATGCCTTCAATAAGGCTATGTGGGTCGCCCTCCATGATTGAGCGGTCCATAAAGGCGCCGGGGTCGCCTTCATCACCATTGGCAATTACAAAACGTGCCTTGGTCTTAAAGCTCTTTGCATGGCGCCATTTAATCCCTGCTGGGAAACCTGCTCCCCCTCTACCTCTAAGATTGGCCTTGTCAACCTCATTTAGGACATCATCAGGTGTCATGGTTGAGAGTGCCTTTTGCAGCGCCCTGTATCCACCGACCGCAATATAGCTCAATATATCAAGTGGGTCTGTCTTATCATTATTTCTGAGTGCAACCCTGAATTGCTTTTTGTAAAAAGGCACATCCTTTGTGTGGACTATGGGTTCTGATATGTTTGTTTCCCTATAGAGGAGCCTTCTGTATGGTGCCTTCAACTGGAAGGTATAACTGATAATTGAGGCCGCATCATCAGGCCTCACCTTTTGGTAAAAAAAGTCCTGCTCTCCTACCCTCATAATAGGGCCTTTCTGACAGAGGCCCTGGCAACCTGTCTTTACTATCCGAATTGGCAAGTCCTTCTTTTTTGTCTCCTCTTCAATGGATGCAATCACCTTGTATGCACCTGAGGCCGCACAGGCAGTGCCGCAGCAGGCATTTATTGTATTTGACTCATGAGTGTTTAGGTACACTTCTCTAAGCGATAACTTTAATCTTGCAAACTCCTCAAGGTCCTTTAGTCTTTTCAATTTCAATTTTTGTGTCTCCTTTTTTCAAAGAGTTAAAAAAACTACTCCTGCTGTAACTCCTTAATAGTTATTGTGGGAAAAAACATGGGAAGCAGTCCTAAACTTCAAGCGTAGATAACAATTGTAGCACAATAATTATGAGAAAATCAACACCAATCAGGCCTGACTCTATATCAAATGCAGCATTGTGCCGCACAATATACTGTACGACCACACGAAGCAGAGATATAAAAACCTTAAAGATGGCAGAACAATTGGTGCCTCTAATAAGACTGTCAGGCAGAAAAGTCACAATAATCTGCCTGTCCCTTCAACTATAAGTAGGCAACAGTATTTGTATCCCCAACAATGGGCAGCCTAAAGGGTTAAACGAGAGTAAAGACTAAATACTTGACAAATTTACTGCTATAGTGCAATTATTAATTGCATCTACAAGGCGGGCCTTATTATTTTAGATTATAATTCAATCAGTTACAATTTGGTAGAGTAATTGCGATTTAATTAGCATTAACAAATGCCATACAGGAGGATAAAAATGCACTATACAGAGACCTTAACTTTAGTAGTGGCACTATCTTTAACCTTGTCATTACTCTATGCCTTTCCAACAATTTCCTGTTCGTTGTGGCAAAACATCCATGAAAGGATTGAGTCCTATAAAAAGACCTTTGGTTTAAATAGGGCCATACCTGAGGACAAAAAATATATTGAGATTGATGTAAGGGGGCTACATTAGTTGCTCAAACAAGTGCCAAATGCTAACTCTGTTGTAAAAGGGACAGAGAATGCATAGGTCTACTGTAGAAGGTTGTAAGTTGGGTCAAGGGGTAGGATGAAATATACACACACACCACCCTTGGCATCTCCTCTATCTCTGCAACAGATTTTACCCCTATGGAGTTCCACGATACTTTTGCATATGGTCAGACCAAGCCCTGAACCATCCTTGTTTGCCTTACCCTTGTAGAATTTTTCAAATACCTTGTCTTTTTCATCGTCATCTATTCCTTTGCCTTCGTCGGTTATGGAAATCTCTACCCCTTCTTCTGTGAATGCTGATTTAATAGTGATCTCTCCGCCCTCGGGGCTATATTTAATTGCGTTGGATAAAATGTTGATCAAGACCTGTCTTATCCTATCCTCGTCAATATATACATTTATTTCTTTGGCAAGGCTTATTGAAAAGATTATGGATTTGTCATCTGCCTCAGGCCTGAGATACTCAACCGTTTCTTTTATCAGTTTTACAATGTTGCTATAGACAAAGTTCCCCTCAAACACCCCCTGCTCAATCCTCTCAAGGTCAAGCATATTGCTGACCATTCGGATCAGCCGCTCGCTGTTTCTCCTGATTATCTCACAAAAGGCAGTCAGCTCTGCGATAGACCTCTCTTGGGATTGAGAGTTTGAAAGCCTGCTTAAACTTGTAACAATATAGTCCATAGCCCCTTTGATAGTAGTCAGAGGGGTCCTCAATTCATGGGATGCCCTTGCAATGAAGTCAGACTTCCTTGTGTTGAGTTCATTGAGCCTTTGATTTAAATCTCTCAATTTGTTATTTGTCTCAGCCAGTTCATTAGTTGCTTCCCTTACCTTATCCTCCAACTCTCGGTGATAGCCACTTATCTTTAAGGCCATATCAGAGAAGACCTTATAAAGTTCCTCAAACTCATCGCCCGTCCTTATGGCATCTAATCCCTGATAACGGCCCTCTGAAAAGTCTGAGATAGACCTTTTGAGCTTATTTATTGGATTAAGAACCATCCTCTGGATGATTATATAGAGGGCAATAATCAGCGTAAAGGTCGTAAAAAATGCGGCGATATACATGTTTTTCTTATTTTGATTAATAGCGGTAATAGTCTTTTCAAGAGGTATCATAACGCTTATAGCCCCCCTCACATCACCAACTTTATAGCCCTGTTTCTTATGACAATTAAGACAAGACCTTTCCACATAAAGGGGAGACATATATCGCAGATACTTGACAGAATCAAGTTGTTCAATCCTTATATACTCCTTTGTAAGGTTCTTTTCAAAATCCATGAGTGCCTTTGTCTCAAAATCGTCAGGCCTGTTTTCAGGATTTGTAAGTTTCAGGCTCGTTATATGAAACCAATAGCGCTCTTTGCCCTTTGCATACTTTGATATCTCTTTTGTGACCATTGCAGGAGATGATCTGAGATACTTTCTGCCCTGAATGTCAATAATCTCTGACTCTTCAAGATAGGGATTGGGTCTCATGTCTCCCTTCTGTTCTACAAATATGCCGCCGTGGTCGGCAATCCACTGTCGTGTAATCACTACCTGCCTGAAAATGGCCCTTGCCTCGTTTTCTACCTGCTCTATTAACATACGCTCTTGTATATTAGTAATAACATAAAAGGCACAACCAAGGGCTATTATCAGCGTCATGGCACAGCAGAGAACTATTTTGGTCTTGAGTTTCATAGGGTAATTAAATTTAACCCACAAAGGCAACTGTCAAAATAATGCAGTATTGTTTAAGCCTTACATGCCTCCCACTTAAAACCCTCTATATTCCTCTTCTTTCGGTCAAAGTCTATCCCAATCAGATATATCGGCCTCTTTAACACCTTATACTTCTCTGCATAGCCCTTTATCTTTAATTGCTCAATGGCTGATAGCTCTTTCTTCTTCTTTCCCTTCCCTATCCCCAATCTCCTATCCCCTATCCCCTTGCCTCTAAGACACTTAAATTCAAATATCAATACCTTATCTGCCATCACCACCGCCATATCTACCTTACCATGATTGGTTGAATCCTCTGCCTTTACCTCTATCCCAATTGACGCAAAATAACTATAAAACACACTCGCATAATACCCCTCATATTGGTCAATATTATTCTTTCTATACCAATCATGAGGGATTGAGGCAAAGTGGGATTGCATGATTGTCTTAATCCCCTCAATGTCTCCTTTTATCAGAACTCCCTTTAGGTCTCTCTGATGCCTTGATACGCCTACCCTGTCTGGACTATAACTGTATAGTAAATACTCATTAAGAGACCTCTTTACCTCATGATTTGGATACCCTAATTTATACCAAGTAGCACTACCATCAAAATCCACATCTTCAATGGTAAGATACCCTGCCTGGAAGAGCAGGTTCTCAGGCTCTATGAAGTCTATGTCAAAACTGCCTATGATACTCTCCCCTACCTCAAGGTTCTCTAACTGAGGGATGTAATACCTCTTTTGTTTGAATAACTCTATCAAAAATGTAGGCGTCCCACTCTCAAACCAGTAGTTCCTGAACTCTCCCTCACTCAGATAGTTCAATATACTAAAGGGATTATACACCCTCTCATCTCCTGTCCAACTGTAGCCATTATACCAATGCCTTATTTCTTCTATGTCTTTATCTGCAAGGTGTTCCTTGAAACTCTCTATTAACTCTGACTCTGTATATCCACAGATGGATGAATACTTCTTACTGATTGTAATGTCCTTAAGGTTGTTAAGTCCTGAAAATATTGATACCTTACTGAACTTGCTTACACCTGTAAGAAAGACAAACTTGATATAACTGTCATGGTCTTTCATCACCGAATACAGGTTCTTTAACCCCTCTCTCATTACCTTCGCTATCTCTGGTTCTGTGATGTTATCTAAGATGGGCTTATCGTATTCATCAACCAGTATAACCACAGGGGCATTATACCTCTCCTTTGCACCTACTATGAGGTCTGAAAAACAACCCTCTACATAGGT
>Ga0308411_10001396_pt1 | contig 16446 bp, 16 predicted proteins | sample HotsprottomLayer_2_FD_203530 | JGI IMG/M metagenome (GOLD analysis project Ga0308411, IMG submission 203530) | Hot spring phototrophic mat microbial communities from Octopus Spring, Yellowstone National Park, Wyoming, United States -... | ecosystem: Environmental > Aquatic > Thermal springs >...
CGAACACCGGGGCCCACGCCAGGCCGAAGACGACGATTGCTGCCGCTACGCGCTTGGACATCTCCATCCTCCCTTGGTGGCATGTGCCGGACCGGCCGGCAGTGGCGAGACTAACGCTCGCCCGGGCCGCCCGTTGACCGCCGCGCCGCCGCGTCGCGATCGAGCTCGCTCTGCTGGCGCAGCAGGAACTCGCGCGTGCTGTCGTAGCCGCGGATCTGCAGGATGTGGTTGCGCACCGCGGCCTCGAGCAGCACCGCCAGGTTGCGGCCGGCCGCGACCGGGATCACGACCTTGCGCACGGTCACGCCGAGGATGTCCTCGGCGAGCTCGTGCAGCGGGAGCCGCTCGGCCGGCGCCGCGATCGAGGCCGCCGGGCGGTCCAGGTGCACGATCAACCGCAGGTTCATCCGGGGGCGGATCGCGGTCTCCCCGAAGATCGTCCGGATGTTGAGCACCCCGAGCCCGCGCACCTCGAGGAAGTCCTTGAGCAGCGGCGGGCAGCGCCCCTCGAGCTGCTCCTGGCCGATGCGCGAGATCTCGACCACGTCGTCGGCGACCAGGCCGTGGCCGCGGCTGATCAGTTCGAGCCCGAGCTCGCTCTTGCCGACCCCGGAATCGCCAGTGATGAGCACGCCGAGCCCGAGGACGTCCATGAAGACGCCGTGGCGCGTGGTCGCCTCCGCCAGCGTCTTGGCGAGGTAGCGGCGCAGCTTGTCGATCAGCTGGGCGGCTGGGAGCGGTGAGGCGAGCACCGCGATCGCGCGCGCCTTGGCCACCTCGAGCAGCCGCGGGTGGCCGGGGACACCGTCGGCGAGGATCACCGCGGCCGGCTGCGAGTTGAGCCCCAGCTCGATCAGCCGCGTCAACCGCAGCGGCTCGAGCGCGTCGATGTGCGCCTGCTCGTGCCGGCCGAGCACCTGGATGCGGTTGGGATGGATCAGGTTGAGGTGGCCGACGAACGCGGCCGACTCGGTCGGATCCTGGCGGACGACGGCGCCAGCGCCCGCCTCGCCGCACACCCAGCTTAGGGCCAGCTTCTCCCGGTTGTCCTCAACCAGCTGCGCGACGCTGGTCTGCAGCATACGGCCGCCAGGCGCTGATCAGCTGATGCAACGCACCGGCGTCGGCCGTCGCCCCGAGGCCGGCGCGCAGCTCCTTGTCGCTGAACATCTGCGCAAGCTCGGACAGGATCTCCAGGTGCTGCTCGTTCGCCTGCTCGGGGACCAGGAGCACGAACACCAGGTTCACCGGCCGCCCGTCGGGCGCGTCGAACGCGACCGGCGACTTCAGGCGCAAGAACGCGCCGATCGGCTCCTTCAGGCCCTTGATCCGGCCGTGCGGGATCGCCACCCCCTGGCCAAGGCCGGTCGAGCCGAGGCGCTCGCGGGCGAACAGGCTGTCGAAGACGAGGCTCCGCGCCACCCCCTGGTGGTTCTCGAACAGCAACCCGACCTGCTCGAACAGGCGCTTCTTGCTGCTCACCTCGATGTCGAGCAGGATGTTCGACTGCGGCAGCAGTCGGCTGATCAGGTTCATTCGGCTGCGAGATTGCGGTCGTCGCCCAACACGCCACCCGGCCGCGCCGACGACGGGTGCGGCCCGGACGGGTACTGCGAGGAGCGCATTCTAATGCCGCCGCCCGGCCCCCGTCGGGCGCCCTAGCCGCCGTTCTGGTGCTTGAGCGCGTCGTGGGGACGGCTGTTCGCGCGGTCCTTGTACTTGAGCACCTGGCGGTCGAGCTTGTCGGCCATCGCATCGATCGCCGCGTAGAGATCCTCGTGGTCGGCCTCGACGAACAGATCCTTGCCGCGCACGTGCAGGTTCGCCTCCGCCTTCTGGCGCAGCTTCTGCACCGACAGGATCACGTTCACGCCGCTCACGTCGTCGAAGTGGCGCACGATCCGTTCGAGCTTGGTCTCGACATAGCTGCGGATCGCCGGGGTGACCGCGACGTGATGGCCGGTGACGGTGAGGTTCATCTGACGCTCCTCCAGTAGGGCACGAAGGTGAGGCGCGCCGGCGACCGCGGGGCTCAGAGCGCCTTGCGCAGGTTCACCGGCGGGATGTGCATCGATTCGCGGTACTTGGCGATCGTGCGGCGCGCGACCACGATGCCCTGCTGGCCGAGTATCTGCGCGATGCGCGAGTCCGACAGCGGCTTCCTGCCGTCCTCGGCCGCGACCAGCTGCCTGATCAGCGCCCGGATCGCGGTCGCCGAGCAGGCGCCGCCGGTCTCGGTGGCCACGTGGCTGCCGAAGAAGTACTTGAGCTCGAAGATTCCGCGCGGAGTGGCCATGAACTTCTGCGTGGTCACTCGCGAAACGGTCGACTCGTGCAACCCGAGGGCGTCGGCGATCTCGCGCAGGACGAGCGGGCGCATCGCGACCTCGCCGTGATCGAAGAAGTGCCGCTGCCGATCCACGATCGCCTGCGAGACGCGCTGGATCGTCTCGAAGCGCTGCTGGACGTTGCGGATCAGCCAGCGAGCCTCCTGCAGCTGCGCCGAGAGTTGACCGGCGCAGCCGCGGTTCTGCTGCAGGATGTCGGCGTAGATCCGGTTCACGCGCAGCCGGGGCATCGCTTCCGGGTTGAGCGTCGCGACCCAAACGTTCTTGACCTTGCGCACCACCACGTCGGCGACCACGTACCGGGTCTCGACCTGGGCGAACTCGGCACCCGGGCGCGGGTTGAGGCTCTGGATCAGCTTGTGCGCGGTGCGCAGCGCCGCGTCGTCGCAGCTCGCGAGCTTCTTGAGCTTGGCGTAGTCGCGCGCCGCGAGCAGCGTGAGGTGTTCGCGCACGATGCGCAGCGCGAGCTCGCGGCCGGCGGTGAGCTCCGGGAGCGCGAGCAGCTGCAGCTCGAGGCACTCGGCGAGCGAGCGCGCCGCGACACCGGTCGGATCGAAATTCTGCAGGTGCTTCAGCGCGATCGCGAGCTCGTCGGCGTCCACGCCGAGCTCCGGCGGCAGCATCGCGGCGATCTCGTCGAGCGGCTGGGTGAGGTAACCGTCCTCGTCGAGCGCCTCGACCAGCAGCCCGACCAGCCGCCGGTCGCGGTCGGGGAGCGGCGTGAGCGAGAGCTGCTGCAGCAGGTGGTCGCGCAGCGTCGGGGATTCGGCGGCGAGCTGGGGGTAGTCGCTGTCCTCGCCCTCCTCGCGGCCGCCGCCCGCGGCGGCGCCGTCGAGGTACCAGTCGAGCTCCGCCGGGCGATCGTCCTCGCCGGCTGCGCTGCCCGGGTCCGCTCCCTCGGCGCCCGCGCCGAGCTCCTGCGCCGGCGTGGCGCCGTTCAGCCGGATCGCGGGGGTGTCGAGGTCGTCGTCGGTCTCCTCGCGCTCGAGCAACGGGTTCTCGGCCAGGAACCGCTCGAGCTCCTGGTTGAGCTCGAGCGTCGAGAGCTGGAGGAGGCGGATCGATTGCTGCAGCTGCGGCGTCAGCGTCAGGTGCTGCGAGAGCTTGAGCTGCAGGGTCTGCTTCATGCCGGGAACGGGGCCTGGGAGGCGGTCAGACGCTCTTCTGTCGGGTGCGGCCGCGGGGCTCAGAGACGGAAGTGCTCGCCGAGGTAAACGCGCCTTACGTTTTCATTGTAGACGATCTCCTCCGGCCGCCCCGCAGCAAGAACCGAGCCTTCGTTAATTATGTACGCCCGGTCGCAAATTCCCAGCGTTTCCCGGACGTTATGGTCGGTGATCAGGACCCCGATGCCGCGCTCCTTGAGAAAGCGGATGATGCGCTGGATGTCCAGCACCGCGATCGGATCCACCCCGGCGAACGGCTCGTCGAGCAGGATGAACGCCGGCTGTGTGGCGAGCGCCCGGGCGATCTCGGTGCGCCGCCGCTCGCCTCCGGAGAGCGACAGCGCGGTGGCGTCCCGCAGGTGGGCGATATGGAGCTCCTCGAGCAGCTCGTTCAGGCGGCGCGTGATGTCCGGCTCGCTCATGTCCATCAGCTCGAGCACCGCGCGCACGTTCTCCTGGACGGTGAGCCGGCGGAACACCGACGCCTCCTGCGGCAGGTAGGACAGGCCGAGCCGGGCGCGGCGATGGATCGGCAGGTGCGTGATCTCCCGCTCGTCGATGTAGATCCGCCCGCCGTCGGCCGCGACCAGACCGACGATCATGTAGAAGCAGGTGGTCTTGCCCGCGCCGTTCGGCCCGAGGAGACCGACCACCTCGCCGCTCACGACCTCGAGGGAGACGTCGCGCACCACGGTCCGCTTCTTGTAGCGCTTGTTGAGCTCGACGACTCGCAGGCGGCTCATGGTGGGCGAGGGGGCCGGCGGCCGCCTGCGGCGCGGGGGCGCGTGCCCCGTCAGTTCTTGCCGATGCCGGTGGCGGGCTTCAGCTCGAGCGGCGCGGCCGGAGCGGGCGCGGTCCCGTCCTTCTTCTTCGGCTGGATCACCATGCGCACCCTGCCCTCGCGCGAGGCGGGCTGCGCCTCCTTGGCGCCCTGCACCCGGAACACCTCGCTGCGCGTGTCGTAGGAGATGTAGTTGCCGCGCACCTCGTCCTTGTCGCGGTTGATGCGCGCCTTCTCGAACAGCTCCACCAGCTCGGCCTTGCCGTCGTACTCGATGCGCAGCGCCTCGCCGTCGATCCACTCGTCGACCCCGTCGCGCTTCTGGCGGAAGGTGGCCGGCGAGCCGACCGCGACGCCCGACTGGAAACCGGCCGCGTCCTGCCGCACGGTGAGCTTGTCGGCTCGCAGCACGAAGGTGCCCTGCGTCAGGACCACCCGGCCCTCGAACACCGCGGTTTGCTTCTGTTCGTCGGCGGTCATCCGATCGGCCTCGATGTTGATCGGCTTGTCGCGGTCGGCGCGCTCGGCGAGCGCCGGCGCGGCCACGAGCACCGCGGCGACCGCGAGCAGGCGAAGCTGGGCGTGGCGGGTCACTTCTTCTCCGGCTCGAAGGTGCCGCTGACGCGCGCCTTCAGCTCCAGGCGCTTCGCCTTGTTGTCGTAGTCCAGGCCGACGCCCGACAGCCGCGACTTGCCTTCGGTGATCAGCACCGGCTCGGGGGTGCGGAACACCTCGGTCTTCGGGAACACCTGCAGGTAGGTCGTCTCGATCCGCAGCTCCGGGCGCTCCTTCGAGGCGTCGCGGCGCAGCACCACGTCGCCGAACAGGCGCACCTCGTCGTTCTCGTGCGACAGGGTGCCGCGCTCGGCGCTCACGCGGTACGGAGGGCCGTCCGGGCGATAGCGCACCAGGCTGGGCGCGTCGACCTCGGTGGTCGCTTCGTCGGCGAACCGCACCATCCGCCGCGCCGACATCCGCGACTCGAGCCGGCCCGCCGCGTCGAGCGTCGTGGCGCGCACGTTCTCGGCGACGTAATCGGGGACGCGCACGCCGGCCGGCGGCTTCGGCGCCGGTGGCGCCTGCGCGGCGCGCTCGAGCCAGAAGGTGAGCGCGGCGAGCCCGGCCGCGATCGTCAGGGAGAAAAACGTGTTCGCGCGCGCCTTCATGCGAGGTAGCGCGCGAGCGCGGTGTCGAGCGCTCCCTTTGCCCGCAGGATCAGCTCGCAGACCTCGCGCGCCGCGCCGTGGCCGCCCGCCGCGCGCGTCACGTAGTGCACGCGGGAGCGCACCGCCTCCGGGGCGCCGGGGACCGTGGCGGCGAATCCGCAGCGCACGAGCACCGGCAAGTCGGGCAGATCGTCGCCCATGAATCCGCAGGCCGCCGGCGCGAGGCCGCGCGCCGCGCGCAGCCGTTCGAACAGCGCGAGCTTGTCGTCCACGTCCTGGTGCAGGCCGCCGATGCCGAGCTCCGCCGCCCGCGCGGCGACCGCGGCCGAGCGCCGTCCGCTCACCAGCGCGAGCTCGACACCCGCCTCGCCGAGGAGCTTGAGCCCGAGGCCGTCGAGCACGCTGAACGCCTTGAGCTCGGTGCCGTCGCCGGCGTAGTAGAGCGTGCCGTCGGTCAACACTCCGTCCACGTCGAATCCCATCAGCTCGATCCGCCGCGCCCGATCGAGAGGCTCGCTCACAGCACTTTCGCGCGCAGCAGGTCATGGATGTTGAGCGCGCCCACCAGGCGACCGTCGGCATCGACCACCGGCAGCTGGGTGATGCGGTTCGCCTCCATCACGTCCACCGCCTCGGCGGCGAGCGCATCGGGGCGGATCGAGCGCGGACCGCGCGTCATCACCTGCGCGATGGGCGTGGCGCGTATGTCCACGCCGCGCTCCAGGCTGCGGCGCAGGTCGCCGTCGGTGAACAGGCCGGCGAGTCGGCCGTCGCCGTCCACCACCGCGGTCATGCCCATGCGCTTGCGCGAGATCTCGAGCACCGCGTCGGCGAGCGAGGCGCGCGCGTCCACGCGCGGAATCGCCTCGCCGGTGTGCATGATGTCGCGCACGTGGGTGAGGAGCTTGCGGCCGAGCGAGCCGGCCGGGTGCGAGCGCGCGAAGTCCTCGTGGCCGAAGCCGCGGGCGTCGAGCGCGGCGATCGCCAGGGCGTCGCCGAGCGCGAGCGCGGCAGCGGTGCTCGCGGTCGGCGCGAGGTCGAGCGGACAGGCTTCCTTCTCGACGCGCGCGTCGAGCACCACGTCGGCGAGCGACGCGAGCGTCGAACGGGTGTTCCCGGTGAGCGCGACGAGCTTCGCGCCAAGACGCTTCACGATCGGCAGGATCGTGCGCAGCTCGTCGCTTTCTCCCGAGTACGACAGTGCGAGCACGACGTCTTCGCGCGTGATCATCCCCAGGTCGCCGTGACTCGCCTCGCCCGGATGCACGAAGAACGCGGGTGTGCCGGTGCTCGCGAGGGTCGAGGCGATCTTGCGGCCCACGTGGCCGGACTTGCCGACCCCGGTCACCACGACGCGACCCCGGCAAGCGAGCACCAGACGCACCGCGGCGACGAACCGCTCGTCGAGGCGCGCGGCGAGCGCCGCCACCGCGGCCGCCTCCGTCCTCAGCACCTCCCGCGCGAGCTCGAGCGAGCGCTCGGCCGAGTCCGCCTGAGGCGCGCTGGGCGCAGTCGCTATCATCGGGCAAAGTATATCAAACGGCCCTCACGGCTCCGTCGCGCCGCAACCCGATGACCGAAGCGCTCGAACTGGTGCTCATCCTGCTCGCGAGCGCGGTGCTCGTGGTAGTGGTGTTCCGGTCGCTCAACCTGCCGCCGCTGCCGGGGTATCTGATCGTCGGCGTGGCGATCGGCCCGCACGCGCTCGGCTGGGCGCCGGACGCCCCGGCGACGCGCCAGCTCGCCGAGTTCGGCGTGGTGTTCCTGATGTTCACGCTCGGGCTCGAGTTCAGCCTGCCCCGCCTCGCGCAGATGCGTGGCCTGGTGTTCGGCCTGGGCGGTGCACAGGTGCTGCTCACGATCGCCGTGCTCGCGCCGCTCGCCGCCGCCTTCGGCGTGTCCTGGCCGGGGGCGATCGCGGTCGCCGGCGCGCTCGCGATGTCGTCGACCGCGATCGTGATCCGGATGCTCGCCGACCGGCTCGAGATCGAGACCCCGCACGGCCGCGACACGATCGGCGTCCTGCTGTTCCAGGACCTCGCGGTGGTGCCGCTGCTGATCCTGATCCCGGCGCTCGCCGGCAGCGGCGAAACGCTGGCGCGCGATCTGGCGCTCGCCGCGGTGAAGGCGGTGGTGATCCTCGCGGTGGTGCTCGTCGTGGGCCAGCGCGTGATGCGGCCGTGGTTCACGCTGGTCGCTCGCCGGCGCTCGCACGAGCTGTTCATCATCAACGTGCTCTTCATCACGCTCGGGCTCGCGTACCTCACCGAGCTCGCCGGGTTGTCGCTCGCCCTGGGCGCCTTCGTCGCCGGCATGCTGATCTCGGAGACGCAGTACCGCCACCAGGTCGAGGAGGACATCAAGCCGTTCCGCGAGGTCCTGCTCGGGCTGTTCTTCATCTCGGTGGGGATGCGATTGGACCTCGCGGTGGTCGCCGGCGAATTCGGCCTGGTGCTGGCGGCCTTCCTGGTGCCGGTGCTGCTCAAGTTCGCGCTGGTGGCGGGTCTGTCGCACCTGCGCGGCGCTGCGCCCGGCACCGCGCTGCGGACCGGCCTCGCGCTCGCGCAGGCGGGCGAGTTCGGGCTGGTCCTGGTCGGCCGTTCGCTCGACGTCGAGCTGGTCGAGCCGGCGGTGGCCCAGGCGGTGGTGGCCGGGATGCTGCTCTCGATGCTCGCCGCGCCGTTCCTGATCGACAACAGCGACCGCATCGTGCTCCGGCTGTCGGCCTCGGAGTGGATGCTGCGCTCGCTCGCCCTGCACCAGGTCGCGGTGCGTGGGCTCGCGACCGAACGGCACGTGGTGATCTGCGGCTACGGCCGCACCGGGCAGAACCTCGCCCGGTTCCTCGAGCGCGAGGGCGTGGGCTACGTCGCGCTCGACCTCGACCCGGAGCGGGTGCGGGAGGCGGCCGCGGCGGGCGACGCGGTGGTGTTCGGCGACGCCGCGCGGCGCGAGATGCTGATCGCCGCCGGGATCGCCCGCGCGGCGGTGCTGGTGGTCACCTACAACGACGTCGCCGCCGCGCTGAAGGTGCTCCACCACGCGCACGAGCTCAACCCGGGCCTGCCGGTCATCGTGCGCACGCGCGACGACAGCGGCCTCGAGCGGCTCGAGCGCGCCGGGGCGGCCGAGGTCGTGCCCGACACGTTCGAATCGAGTCTGATGCTCGCTTCGCACGCGATGGTGATGCTCGGGGTCCCGCTGCGGCGCGTGCTGGCGCAGATCCGCGCGGTGCGGGCGCAGCGCTACCGTCTGCTGCGCGGCTTCTTCCGCGGCGCGACCGACGAGCCGGCCGACCTGGACGAGAAGGGCCAGGCTCGGCTGCACACCGTAATCCTCTCGGATGCCGCCTACTCGGTCGGCCGCACGCTCGCCGAGCTCGGCCTCGCGGCGCTCGGCGCCGAGGTCACTGCGGTGCGGCGGCGCGGGATCCGGGCCGACGACCCCGGGCCCGAGACGCGGCTCGAAGCGGGCGACGCGGTGGTGCTCCTCGGCCAGCCTGCGGCGCTCGACGCCGCCGAGGTCCGGCTGCTGCAGGGATAAGCGCGGCGGCGGCCGGCCGTCAGTCCAGGCGCCGGCAGAGGATGTAGAAGTCGGCGTCGCCGCTCACGTAGCTCGTGATCGTCGCGTCGGCCGCAGCGAGCGGCTGATTCTCGACGCTCTGCTTCGCGGCCCGGATCAGGCCGCGCCGCGGATCGCCGTCGTCGAGGCGGTTGTCGATTCCGAGGGCCACGTCGCCCGGCAGGTTGGCGGTGCACACTGCGAGCCGCGGAAAGCCGAGCGCGCCCCACTCGACGCCGGTCACGCCCGAGAAGAAGTTGAGCGGCGGGGCGACGAGCGAGATCACCGGCGGTGGCGAGATGATGAGCTGCGCGAGGCGCAGGTGCCACCAGAAGTTGAGCGACTCGCCCTGCAACGCGTTGACGACCAGCGCGACCAGCGGATCGCCGGGGGGCGGGGGGTCCTGGTAGGAGCCGCTGATCCGGCCGTCGCCGGTCCCGTTCTTCGCCCGGCTGGCGCCGACGCCGTCGACCCAACGCCCGTCGGCGCGCGGATCGTCCCCGGGCAGGGCGCCGTAGCGATCTTGATAGGTCAGTACGGCGGTGCGCAGCTCCTCGAACTGGTTCGCCATCGATCGGATGCGCGACTGCACGAGGATGCCGTTGCCGAGCACGAACAGGCTGGCGAGCAGCCCGATCAACACCAGGACGGTCGCGATCTCGGCGAGGGTGAATCCGGCCTGGGTGTTCGGCGCTGGCGGCGTTCCGGGTCGCTGCGTGACTGGACTGCGGTGGAGCATCGGGATCGGATCGACTGCGGGCATTGCCAATGAGGCGCGACTCTCGCTCGGTGGGGCGTGCCCCTGCGAGGAAAAAGTCCCGCGGGCGGAGCTGCCGTCTCGAGCCCGTGTCGGAAGCTCGACGAGGCCACCAACGAGCGCCGTCGATCCGGTGCGGGTGGCCGTCGTGGCGAAACGGTGGCGGTCGGATGGGCGACCGGCAAAAAGAAAGCCCGCCGACATCGGCGGGCTTTCCTCGGGAACCTTCGTCGCTATGCGCTTCAGACGCCCTTGCACAGGAGGTACTGAAGCGACCCCGTTTCCTGGTAGGCGGTCGCGGGCGTGGCGGTGGTGTCCTGGTTCGGGTTCGTCGTCGCGATGGCGCGCAGGGTTCCCGTTCCAGGGTTCTGGTCGTCGATCTGCGTATCGACGGCGTTCGCGATCTTGTCCGGGATGTTCGCCGTGCACACGACCAGGCCGCTCAGCCCCATGGTCGGCAGCGCGGGCGCGGTCGCGCCCGCCGTCTGAACTCCGACCATCCCACCCACGGCGTTGGTGGGTTGACGGGCTGCCTCCGAGGCGACGGCCGTCGCGCCCGGAATGAAGCCCGCTTGCCGCAGGTGCCACCAGAACAGTCGCGACTCCGGTTCGGGCGTCGCGGAGGCAGCGTTGTACTTATCGTCCACCACGCCATTACCGGGCGTGGACGGAGTCGCGCTCGCCGCCGGCAGGGACCAGCGCGCCAAGGCCCCCTGGTCGTCGCCAGGGATGGCGCGGTAGCGATCCTGGTACGACGCGTACGCCGCCGTGATCCCGTTCAGGTCGTTGATGATGTTCTTGATCCGCGCCTGGGTGATCATCTCCTGACCCTTCAGGATGCCGCCCAGAAGCAGGCCGATGATCACGAGCACGATCGCGATCTCGACCAGGGTGAAGCCGGACTGCCGTCTGCGTTGCATTGTGTGCTCCTTGCCAGGGGGGCCGCCGCGGGCGGCGTGCCCGAGAGGGAGCAACTTCGGTGCCAGTGCGGGGCCGCGCTATGTGCAGGAAATCACGCCCCTTCCCGCGCGCAGGGTTGTCGAGATCGTGGCAGGCGTGACAGCGCCCCGACAGGCGTGCGCCGCGCGAGGCGGCTACTTCGCGCCGGCCTCGGCGCGCAACCGCTCCTCGATTCCCTCCAGCCGGCGCTGCAGCAAGCGCAAGTCCCGCTCGTCCTTCACCTGGCCGCTCGCGATCAGCCCGCCGATCAGCACCTTGGCCGCCTCGAGCTCGTTCATGTCCTCGAGGATGAACGGCACCATCTGCCGCGCCCAGAGCGGGGCGTCGGGGGTCGTCGTGTGGTCCTGCAGCGCCTGCGCGTACTTGAGCGCGAGCTCGAGGTCCTTGAGCTGGTGCTTGGCGAGCACGGTGGCGTGCGCGAGCCACGGCCAGCGCCGGTTCGGGTCCTTCAGGTACTCCCGGTACACGAAGTCGAGCATCTGGCGGGTCTTCGCCGGGTCGGGGACTTCCGCATAGAGCCGGCTCGCCTGCATCAGCGGATACTGGCCGGGCGGGTCGAGCTCGAGGATCCGCTCGAGCCACCCGATGAGGCGGTCGTAGTCGAGGTCGCGGTACGGGACCCGAGTGCCGGCGCGATAGTCGAACGCCTGCAGATAGAGCATCAGCACCTTGGCGAGCGCGGCGGGCTCGCCGAGCGCGGCGAGCCGCAGGCCCGCCGCGCTGGGCGGGGCCGGGAGGTCCTCGGCGCGCGCTTGCGGCTGCGGCCGCGCGAGACCCACCCCGATCTGCAGCGCCAAGGCGAGCACGAAGAGCACGACGACTGATCGCGGCAGCTGACCGATCGGGCGCTCGCGCATCGCTAGAAGTTCTGACGGTGCAGGTCGAACTGCGCCGCGGCGACCAGGAGCAGGGTGTAGACGGCCGTCTGCCCGAGCACACTCGCCAGGGCCGCCGGCCCCGGGAACGCGCCGAGGAGCCAGTCGGCGCGGGTCATCAGGTCGAAGCGCGGCAGCAGCACCGCCACGGCGGCGACCAGCCAGTCGGCGGCGCGGTCGGTCCAGCGGGTGGAGGCCTCGGCCGCCGCGGCCATCACCTGGATCGCCGCGATCGAGCGCCCGAGCAGGTAGAACCCGAGCACGGTGGCGAGCGCCGCGACGACGTGGGTGAATGTGATCACGCAGAACAGGCTCATCGCGGCGACGATCACCAGTTCACAGGCAAGCGACAGCGTCCACGGCCACAGCCGCGCGGCCGGGACGAGCGCCGCGAGCGGCAGGCTGAGGAGCACCGCCAGGACCAACGCGGTCGTCGAGAAGCCGACGAACTTGCCGAGCAGATAGACGCCGCGCGGCCACGGCCCGGCGAGCATCAGCTCGAACACCTTGTCGTTGAATTCCCGGACCATCGCGATCGCGACGAACGCGGCGGTGAGGAATACCGCACAGCCGCGCAGCACCGCGGCGACGACGGCGACCTGCACCTCGGTCGACTCGATGATCGCCACCTGACCCAGGAACCCGGCCAGCCCGAGGCTCGCGAGCGCCATCGCGGCGACCAGCCACAGGATGCGGCTGCGCCGCGCCTCGAGCAGCGTGGACCGGGCAACCGGCCCGATCACGCGTATCATCTCCAACTCGCCCGCATCGATGTCGTTGGCATGGAACCTGCGATCCATCCAAGCCTAAGGTCCGTGCGCCCCCCATGCAAGCCGCTAGCGATCGCCCGCTGATTGCCGCCGCGGAGGCCGCGTCCGCGCAGGTGTCCGGCCGCAAGGCCCGCCTGCTCGTGATCGCGATGCTGGTCTGCCTGCACTTCGCCGCGATGCGCGGCACCGAGGACGTCTGGGCGCGCGGACTCATGATGGCCCACCTCGGCCTGTTCATGATCTGGCAGCCGTTCATGCAGGGCGGCCAGCGGCTCAAGCCCACCGAGGTGCTCCTGATCGCGCTGGTGACGATCGGGATCCTCGCCTTCCTCAACTGGTGGATGCTCGGGCTGTGGGTCGCGCTGCTGTCGGGCATCGTCGGCGGGAAGGTGTTCCTGTTCCAGGCGCGTTGGCTGCGGGTGTTCTATCTGACGGTGTTCGCCTACCTCGTGGCGCTGCTGCTGCTGTGGATCGTGCCCAACGGCTTCCCCGACTCGCGGCTCGAGGAGCCGATCGGGCTGATCGCCTACTACGGGCTGCCGGCGCTGTTCCTGGTCATGGCGCTGATGCCGGTGGAGTCAGACACCGCCGAGCCGCAGCTGATCGACTTCTTCTACGCGAGCATGATCTTCCTGCTGCTCGTGGCGCTCGTGCTGGGCAGCTTCGCGTTCATGACCGTGGGCAAGAAGGGCTACGCGTTCTCGCTCACCTACAGCCTGCTCGTCATAGCGTCCTTCCTCCTGTTTCTCAGCCTGGTCTGGAACCCGCGCGCCGGCTTCTCCGGCCTGCAGATGGTGTTCTCGCGCTATCTCCTGTCGATCGGCCTGCCGTTCGAGCAGTGGCTGCACTTCCTCGCCGATCTGTCGCGCACCGAGTCCGAGCCCGATCGGTTCCTGCGCCGGGCGTGCGAGGCGCTCTCGCGGCTGCCCTGGGTGACCGGGGGCGCCTGGACCGCCGGCGCCGCCGCCGGCGAGTTCGGCGCGCCGTCGCGGCACACGGTCGAGTACGCCGGGCAGGAGATCTCGGTCAGGCTGTACACCCGCCAGCGGCCGAGCCCTTCGCTCGTCTGGCACATCAACCTGCTCGGCCAGTTGCTCGGGCAGTTCTACGTCGCCAAGCAGCGCGAGCTGAAGCTCAAGCAGCAGAGCTACTTGCAGGCGCTGCACGAGACCGGCGCGCGGATGACCCACGACGTCAAGAACCTGCTGCAGTCGCTCAACGTGCTGTGCTCGGCCGCCGAGCGGGATCCGAGCGGCGATCCGGCCGCGCTGCACGCGCTGATGCGGCGCCACCTGCCCACGGTCCTGCAGCGGCTCCAGCACACGCTCGACAAGCTGCAGCGGCCGCAGACCGACACCGGCCGTTTCGCGCAAGCCGACGCATGGTGGGACGCGGTACAGAAGACCTATGTCCCGCGCGGCGTCGCGTTCGCCGCGGCGGGTGCGACGAGGGGCACCCTGCTGCCGAAGGACCTGTTCGACAGCGCCGCCGACAACCTGATCCAGAACGCCCTCGACAAGCGCAAGCTCGACCCGGCGCTCCAGGTGAAGGTGGCGCTCGACTGCGGGAGCGACATCGTGCTCACCGTGACCGACAACGGTCGGCCGGTATCGCGCAACGTGCTCGACGGGCTACTCAAGGGCCCGGTGCCGTCGGAGACTGGCTACGGGATCGGCCTGTACCAGGTCGCGCGGCAGGCCGAGCTCGTGGGGTTCACGCTGCGGCTGGTCCGCAACGACCCGGGCGAGGTCGCCTTCGAGCTGCGCGGCGCCGTCCGCCGCGGCGAGGTCGCGGCGTCGGACGCGAACCGCCACGCCGACGCCGCCGTCGCGCCGGCGCGCGACGCGGCCTGAGCCGGGGCTCGCCCGGGCGCGGCTACGCTGCGGCTTCCTGCGCGGCGGCCTTGCGGCCGCGCAGCGTGTAGACCGTCGTGTCGCCCTTGCCCTTGAGGTAGATCGTCCGCGGCGGATCGAAGTCGAACTTGTTGCGCAGCCGCCGATAGGTCGTCACGTCCACCTGGATCATCCCGGGCACGCTCTCGGAGGTGATCCGGCTCGCGATGTTCACCGTGTCGCCCCACAGGTCGTAGATGAACTTCTTCTTGCCGACCACGCCGGCCACGACCGGGCCGGTGCCGATGCCCATCCGGATCTCCAGGCGGTGGTCGTTCACCGACAGGTCGTTCGCGAGCAGGTCGCGCATCTCGATCGCCATCGACGCGATCGCCTCGGAGTAGTTGATGCTCGCCTCGTCGTTGAGGCCGCCGGCGACCATGTAGGCGTCGCCGATCGTCTTGATCTTCTCCAGGCCGTGCCGCTCGGCCATCGCGTCGAACGAGGAGAAAACCTTGTTCAGCATCGAGAAGATCTGGTTCGGCGACATTCCCTCGGCGAGAGTGGTGAAGTTCACGATGTCGGCGAACATCACGGTCACGTCGGCGAAGCCGTCGGCGATCGTGCCGTCCTCCATCTTCAGGCGCTCGGCGACCGGGCCGGGCAGGATGTTGAGCAGCAGCCGCTCGGAGCGCTCCTGCTCGGCCTGCAGCAGCCGGTGCGCCTCCTCGAGGCGCGCTTGCGATTTCTCGCGCTCGATAGCCGCGTAGCGAAGCAGGAAGTACACGACGCTTGAGATCGCGACGAAGTTCAGGGCGAAGAAGACGACGATCGTCTTCGGCGGGACCGGTGGCGGCTTGGCGCCCTCGGAGAAGAGGTAAAAGTCCGCGCCGGCGGCCGCGACGACGAGCACGATGTAGGCGACGAACCAGGGGATCGAGTCGCGCGGGCTGTACACCAGGATCGCGCCGATCGGCGCGAGCAGGCCCCAGAGCACGAAGCCGCTGGCGGTGATGAAGTCGCCGATCTGCCACTGCAGGACGAACGGGAAGAACAGGTACAGCCCGAGCTGTAGCACCCGGAACAGGTCGAAGTTGCGGGTGATCAGGTAAAGGATCAGGGTGCCGAGCGAGACGAGCTGGTAGCCGAACGGCACCGACGCGGGCAGGTTCAGCCCCATCATCCAGTACAGCGCGAGCCACAGGACCGGGGCCGCGATGGTGAGCCCCATCGCGAACATCAGGAGCGATTTCTTCAGCTTCAGCTCGTCCGAATCGTCCGGCTCGATGCCGGCGGTCCGCAGACGGTGGCCGAGTTCGCTCAGATAACTCATCGCGGTGGGCAGTGTGCGCGCCGGATGAGCGCGAGCGCTCATCCGGGGACGGGTCATTCTACGATGAGACGGCGCGGCGAACGGCGACGCGTGCGCCGCGATGCGGAGGACTGCGCAATCGGGCGGCGGCCGCCCGCATGCGCGCGGCGCGGTCAGACCCCGCCGGCGGTCAGCAGCCGGTTGAAGAGCACCGCCGGCGGGATCGACAGCACGATGTCGTCGAACTCACCGTCGGCGTGCCCAACCGGCCTTGGCGTCGTGTGAACGAAGGTCCGGTCGCCGACGGTCGCCACGTTGGCTGCCTCGTCCGGGCTCGGGGTGCCGAAAGCGAGATTCTTGCCCCCGGACCACACCACCGCCGGCGTCAGCACCTGCGGCCCGGTGCACGCCGCCTCGGTGCACACGCGCAACAGTCCGCCGGCGTAGGTGCTGGGCGCGCGCGCGAAGCCGACCGCGAGCAGCGCGTTCGCGGTGGTGAAGACCGGGCAACGCATGAAGTCGGGATTCGCGGTGTTCGGCGGGCACGTGGCGAGATTGAATCCGGCCGAGCCGACCGGCAGCGCCGTGCTGACCGCGTACCGCACCGGGTTGCCCCACGCGTCGAGCAGATAGCCGTACCGGTCGGTCGGGCCGATGCCGAGCGTGAGCGCGGGCAGGAACCCCTCGTCGTTCGCGCACCTGAGATCGGTGCTCGGGACGCCGGCGCCGGGGTTCACGAAAGCCTCGAGAGCGAACGACCCCGGCGGCGTGGCGGGTGGCGGGGGCGCGGGAGCGGGGCAGGGGAGCCGCCCGTTGGCGACCGCGAAGCCGAGCACCGCTTCGCGCGCGATCTCGAGCGTGCGCGTGGTGTCGCGCACCTCGCGCACGGTGTTCTGCGCCGCCAAGGTCATCAGCACG
>Ga0308411_10001398_pt1 | contig 16439 bp, 18 predicted proteins | sample HotsprottomLayer_2_FD_203530 | JGI IMG/M metagenome (GOLD analysis project Ga0308411, IMG submission 203530) | Hot spring phototrophic mat microbial communities from Octopus Spring, Yellowstone National Park, Wyoming, United States -... | ecosystem: Environmental > Aquatic > Thermal springs >...
GCGGCCCGGGCTTGCCCTTGCCGGCTCCGGTGACCCCGACCCCCCTCTTTGCCCAGGACCCGACCGTGACGGTTCAGCTCGTGAACGAGAACGCACGCTGCTGGCGCGCGACCTTCCTCAGCGCGCGCAGGAACACGGGCCAGACCTTCAGGGCAAGGCTGCACTGAACGAGGACCGCAGGGCGAGAGCCGCCAGCCCGTCTCAGACCCGCGCGAAAAGCTCCGCCCAGTCCTCGATGGCGGTCTCCTGGCCCGGCACGAGCTGGATCGCGAGCTGGTCGTAGCCCGCTGCTGCGAGGCTGCGCACCCAGTCGCACAGCTCGTCGCGCGCATCGCGTCCAGCTCCGCCAACGCCAACGGGAGGAGCGTGAGAAACGTCATCCAGCCGTCTGCCACCTGCGCTGCCAGGGCACGGGCCTTTGGACCGAAGGCCGAGAGATGCACGGGAATCGGGTTGCAGAGATTCACGAGCCCCGCTTCCGGATTGAGAAAGCGCACCAGGTGCGTGCGCCCGGCGTGGCGCCAGGGGACGGTCTCGCCGGCAAGGATGCCGCGGACGGTGCTCACGTAGTCGCGCAGATCGGCGAGCCGCACCGGCCCGTGGCGGATACGCTCAGTGCGCGCTGCCGCCAGGGCCGCAGCGACGAAGACGTCCGCGCATAAGGAGCTGCGTGTCGTACAGCCAGGCGTGCGAGAAGCCCAGCTCCTCCGCGCGACGCACCCATCGCCACGCATCGACTCCCGGGGCCAGCGCTATGCCGAAGTCCATACCCTTCCCCTACGCTGCGAACGCTGCTGCCTCGAGCAGCTCCGCGCTGCGGTGTCGCGGCTGGCCGGCGCTCTGCTAGAAGAGGAGCGCCATGCGGCCGATCGAGATCGAGACCCCGGCCCTGCGGTTTCACGCGCTCGAAGCGGGCGCTGGACCGCTGGCCCTCTGTCTCCACGGCTTCCCTGACGATGCTCGCACCTGGCGCCACCAGGTGCCGGCGCTGGTCGCCGCGGGGTACCGCGTCGTGGCGCCTTTCATGCGCGGCTATGCGCCGACGGAGCGGCCGCGCGATGGACGCTACGATGCCGCCGTGCTCGGCGAGGACGTCGCAGCGCTCCTCGACGCCCTGGAGGCCGAGCAGGCGGTGGTCGTTGGCCATGACTGGGGCGCGGTGGCCGCCTGCCTGGGTGCGTTGCTGGCCGCCCCGCGCATCCGCAGGCTCGTGACGCTGGCCGTGCCCTACGGGCCGGGCTTCTTCCGCGCGCTGCGGGAAAGTCACGCCCAGCAACGGCGGAGCTGGTACATGATGTTCTTCCAGCACCAGCTGGCGGCCGAGGCACTGGCATACGACGACTTCGCGATGATCGAGCACCTGTGGTGCGACTGGTCCCCCGGGTGGGTGCCGCCCCCAGACACCCTGGCGGCGGTGAAGGCGACCTTCCGCCAGCAGGGCACGGTCGAGGCGGCCCTCGGCTACTACCGTGCGAGCATCGGGCCCGTGCTCGACGCCCCGGACCAGCGGGAGGCCATGCTGCAAGCGCTGGCCATGCCCATCCCGGTGCCAGCCCTCCACCTCCACGGCAGCGAGGACGGCTGCATCGGCGTGGAGCTGACGGCCGGGCTGGAGGGCTACTTTCCTGCCGGGCTGCGGCTCGAAATCGTCCCGTCGGCCGGACACTTTCTCCATCAGGAACGGCCGGCCGAGATCAACGAGCTCCTGCTGGATTTTCTCCAGCACTGATCGCCATTGACACCCCGGGGGGCGCCCGTTAGGGTGCGTCGCTTCTCCCTCGGGATACCCTCTGATACCCTGCGCTCATGTTCGACACCCTCGGTGACAAGCTCGAGTCGCTGCGGCGCAAGCTGCAGGGGCACGGTCGCATCACCGAGCGCAACATCGAAGAAGCGCTGCGCGAGGTCCGCCTGGCCTTGCTCGAGGCCGACGTCCATGTGGGCGTCGTCCGCGATTTCATCGACGCGGTCAAAAAGGACGCGCTCGGGCAGGACGTGCTGCGCAGCCTCACGCCAGAGCAGCACTTCATCAAGCTCGTCCATCGCGAGCTGATCCGCCTGCTCGGGGAACAGCCCGCCACGCTCGACCTCGGCGGGGCCTCGCCCGTCGTCGTCATGCTGGTCGGTCTGAATGGCGCGGGCAAGACGACGACCGCTGCGAAGCTGGCGCGCTGGCTGCGCGTCGAACGCAGCCGCAGCCCCTATCTCGTGCCTGCGGACGTCTACCGCCCCGCCGCCATCCAGCAGCTGACGACGCTCGCCCAGCAAGTCGGCATCGCTGTTCACCCCACCACCGCCGGCACGGATCCCGTCAACATCGCCAAGGGAGCGATCGCCGCGGCTCGCGCCGCCGGCCACGATACGGTCATCCTCGATACGGCCGGTCGGCAGACGATCGACGAAGAGCTGATGGGCGAGCTCGAGCGCATGCACGCGGCCGTGTCGCCGCGGCACGTCGTGCTCGTCGCCGACGCGATGACCGGTCAGGACGCCGTCGCCACCGCGCAGGGATTCGCAGCGCGCCTGCCGCTCACCGGCATCGTCCTCACGAAGATCGAGGGCGATGCCCGGGGCGGGGCTGCACTGTCGCTGCGGACCGTCACGGGCAAGCCCATCCTCTTCGTCGGCACGGGGGAAAAACCCGAAGCTCTCGAGGCGTTCTATCCCGACCGCATCGCGTCCCGGATCCTCGGCATGGGCGATGTGCTGTCGCTCGTCGAGCGGGCCGAGAAGGCCTACGACCGCGCCCAGGCCGAGGCCCTGGGCCGTAAGCTCCGGAAAAACGAATTCGACCTCGAGGACTTCCGCGAGCAGCTCCGCGCAGTGCGGCGCATGGGCTCGGTCACCGAGCTGCTCGGCATGATCCCCGGCATGAAGAAGCTCTTCCGCGGTGCCGACCTCGGCGATGCCGACCAGGAGCTGCGCCGGGTCGAGGCGATCATCAACTCGATGACCGCCGAAGAGCGGCGCAACGTGCATATTCTGAACGCCAATCGCCGCAAGCGGATCGCGCTCGGCAGCGGCACATCGGTCGCGGACGTGAATCGTCTGCTCAAGCAGTTCACGCAAACCAAGAAAATGTTGAGGAAACTCGGCTCGGGCAGCCTCCCGATGAGTGGCGGCCTCCCGCGAGGAATGGGTCCATGGTGAAGATTCGTCTGGCTCGTCACGGCAGCAAGAAGCGTCCCTTCTACCGGATCGTCGTCGCGCATTCCGAGGCCCCGCGGGACGGCCGCTTCATCGACCAGGTCGGCTACTACGACCCGCGGCAGTCGGGCGCCGAGGTGCACGTCGATGCGGAGAAGGTAGCGGCGTGGCGGGCACGAGGAGCACAACCCACGTCGACGGTCGAGCGGCTGTTGCGCCGGCATCGGCCCGAGGCCGCGACGCCACCATCTTCCGCATGAACTGAGCCGCGCGGGGCCGCAGCAGGCCCCCGGCCTCCACCTCCAGAGGAGCGGCGCGTCCCATGAAGGATCTGGTCTCGTATCTGGCCAAGCATCTCGTCAATCACCCCGAGGCGGTCGAGGTCACGGAAACGGAGGGGGAGAAGGCCTCGGTGCTCGAGTTGCGCGTGGCGAAGGACGACATCGGGCGTGTCATCGGCAAGCAAGGCCGCACCGCGAAGTCGCTCAGAACGATCTTGAACGCCATCGCGTCGCGCACGAACCGGAGGGTCGTCCTCGAGATCATCGAGGAGAAGTGACCTCGTGACCTCCGGCCCGCCCCCGCACCGGCGGACGACCTGCGCCGTGGGCGAGGTCGTCGGGGTCCACGGGCTGCGCGGCCTCCTGCGCGTGCGTCCGTACCATCCACCGGCCCCGAGCATCGCCCCCGGACGCGAGGTGCTCCTGGAGCAGCCCGGCGGGACGCGGCGCGCACGCGTGCGGAGCGCGGCGCCCCACGGCGGGGTGCTCCTCGTCGGCATCGAGGGGATCGAGGACCGCAGCGCTGCCGAGGCCCTGCGCGGGGCGCGGGTCGTCGTTCCGCTGGCCGAGCTGCCCCCGCTCGGTCCCGACGAGTTCTACTGGCACGAGGTCGAGGGGTTCGCGGTCGAGACCATCGGCGGCGCGCGCCTCGGCGCCATCGCCGCGACCATGACGACCGGCCTTCACGACGTGTGGATCGTCCGCGACGGCGCACACGAATATCTGCTCCCGGTCGTTGGCGAGGTCGTCCGGAGCATCGACCGCTCGGCCCGGCGGGTCGTCGTCGACCCGCTGGACGGGCTCCTCGACTAGTGCGCATTCACGTCGTCACGCTGTTCCCCGAGTGCTTCGCCGGTCCGCTGGCGTGCGGGCCGCTGCAGCGCGCTCGCAGCATCGGGGCGCTCCAGATCTGGTTGCACCAGCTTCGCGACTACGCGGCGGGGAAGCACCGTCAGGTCGACGACGTGCCCTACGGCGGCGGGCAGGGCATGGTGCTCAAGCCCGAGCCGCTCGTGGCCGCGATCGAGCACGTCGCCCGCGTGGACCAGCCCCACCGCGTGCTGCTCTCGGCTCGCGGGCGCCGGCTGGCGCAGGCCGATGTGGCGCGGCTTGCGCGGCAGGACAGCGTGCTCCTGGTCTGTGGGCGCTACGAGGGCGTGGACGAGCGGGTGACGGAGTGGATCGACGAGGAGGTCTCCATCGGGGATTACGTGCTCAGCGGGGGAGAGCTCGCGGCCGCCGTCCTGATGGACGCCATCGCGCGCCTGCTGCCCGGCGTGCTCGGCAGCACCGCCTCCGCTCCCGACGATTCCTTCGCCACCGGGCTCCTCGAGCATCCGCAGTACACGCGACCGTGGACCTTCCGCGGACGAAGCGTCCCCGCCGTGCTGGGCTCCGGCGACCACGCAGCCATTCGCCGATGGCGCCGCCGGGAAGCCCTCCGCGTGACGCTCGAGCGCCATCCCGACCTGTTGACCACGGCCGTGCTCGACGACACGGACCGGGAGCTGCTCGGCGAGCTGGCACGCACGAGCGACCGTGGCTGAGCTCTACCTCGCGCTGCTGCACCATCCGGTGTACGACAAGCACCGGGCGGTGGTCACCACCGCGGTGACCAACCTCGACGTCCACGACATCGCCCGCGTGGCGCGGACCTTCGACGTGCGCGGGTATTTCGTCTGCACGCCGGTGCCGACGCTGCGTCGCCTCGTCGATCGCATCATCCGGCACTGGGAGGTCGGCCCGGGCGCGGCCTACAACCCGACCCGCAAGGCGGCACTCGCGTTGGTGCGGCAGGTGCCAGCGCTCGACGACGCGCTCGCGGAGATCGAGCGGGACACGGGCTGCCTGCCCTTCGTCGTGGCCACCACGGCCCGCGACGCGCCGGGACGCTTGACGCATGCGATGCTGCGCCAGCGCGTGAGCGCGGCGGGTCCCCCCGTGCTCCTCGTCTTCGGCACGGGCTGGGGGCTCACTGACGAGCTGATCGCCCGCTGCGATGCCGTGCTCGAGCCCATTCGTGGCGTCGGGGAATACAACCACCTGCCCGTGCGCGCAGCCGTGGCCATCGTCCTTGACCGAATCCGTCACGGACGCTAATGGTTAACGCTTCGCCATGAACCCCATCGACCGGATCGAGGCGGAGCAGCTTCGCAACGACATTCCTCCGTTCAAGCCCGGAGACACCGTGCGCGTGCACGTCCGGGTGGTCGAGGGCGACAAGGAGCGCATCCAGGTCTTCGAGGGCACCGTGATCGCTCGCTCCGGCGGCAGCAATCGTGAAACCTTCACGGTGCGCAAGATGTCCTATGGGGTCGGCGTCGAACGCATCTTCCCGGTCCATTCGCCGCGAATCGACCGCATCGAGGTCACGATGCGCGGTGCCGTGCGACGGGCAAAGCTCTACTACCTGCGCAAGCGCACCGGACGCGCTGCGCGCGTCGCCGAAGACACGCGAGAGCAGGCGAGCGAGAAGCGCTAGTTCGAGACCCACCCGGACCGGCCGCTTCCCCTCAGAGGGACCAGAACCGGGCCGCGTTGTCGTGGACGATCTTGCGCCGCTCGTCCTCCGGCACATTCACGAACAGCGTCTCGATGGTCTTCCGCGAGTAGGGCCAGTCGTTGCCGTGGTGCGGGAAGTCCGTCGACCATGCCATGTTCTCGACGCCTACCAGGTGCCGGATCGCGACGCCGCTCATATCGGTCATGAAGGTCGCGAGGCAGTGATCCTTGAAGTACTGGCTCGGGACCTTCTTCACCTTCGTGTTGGTCCAGTGCCGGTTTCGCCAGTAGCGGTCATCGACCATCTCGAGGAAGTGCGGGATCCAGCCCACCCCCACCTCGACGAAGGCCACGCGGAGGTCCGGGAAGCGGTCGAACACGCCCTGGAAGATCAGCTCGATGAGCGTCGGCATCGTGTACATGAACGCCGAGGCGCCGATGGCCACGCTCCCCTTGCTCGAGGCGGTCATCTTCGTCTGCTGCGCCGACAGCAGGAGGTGGATCGAGACGGGCATGTCGAGTCGCGAGGCCGCGTCCCAGAAGGGATCGTCGTCCGGGCGCAGTGAGTCGCCGCCGGAGGGCCACGCCGAGAGCGCGACACCCTTGTACCCCTCCTTCTTCGCGCGCTCGAGCTCGGCGACCGCCGTCTCGATGCCGACATTGGGCATCTGGAAGATCCCGACGAGCCGCGTCGGGTCGGCCGCGCAGAAGCCCTCCTTCAGCCAGCGGTTGTAGGCGCGGATCCCCGCGAGGTGTGCCTCCCGGTCCGCCTGTTTCATGAAGGTGAGCATGGCGCGCTGGGGCGGGTAGAGGATCTCGACGTCGACCCCGTCCTCGTCCATGAGCTCGAGGCGCTGGGGGCCGCGGTAACAGCCGGGATGAATCTCGCGTACCCCGGGACAATCGGAGGCACCGTAGCGGGCTCCGGTCCACCGGAGCTCCTCGGGCCGCGTCCCGACACAGGTGACCAGACCGAGCGGCTCCGGCGTGGTGGCCCCCAGGTACAGCCAGGCATGGCCGCCATCCTTGTCTTCGACCAGCTTCGGCGCCGTGTCCCGATACTTCGCCTCGAGCCACTCGGTCCAGAGATCCGGTGGTTCCACCACGTGCGCGTCCGCCGAGATGACCCGATGAGAAGTCGCCATGTCGTGAGCCCTCCGTCTCGTAGCTAACGGCGGTACCACGAGCCCAGCTGCGACGTAAAGGACCGGCGGGCACGGCCCGCCCGTCCCGCCCCCGCCGTGGCACCCTACCGGCGCCGCACGGCCCGCCCCCGTCGCTGCCTCGGCGATTCCCGCCTCAGAAATCGCAAGACCACATCCTCCTGCAGCCGGGCGTTTTCGACGAGGTGCGCGACTTCGTCGCCGGGAAGGGACGCCACGGCGAGGGGGTGCCGCGCGACGGGGCATGAAGGCTGTAAGGATGGCGGACATCGGCTTCGTTTCCACCGCACAGCTCGGCGAGGAGAGCGATTCCGTGGTCTCCTTGACCCGGGGCAGAATGGTATTCGTGGCCAGCGAGCCGATCGTTAAGGCCTGGCCCCGGGGACGCCATCGCTCGCGCCCTACCGGGGATCCTGCCACCGCATCCCTCGAGGTCGACCGAGCACTCCAGCAAACGCACGTCGCGCTGGAGACGCTGCAAGCGCTTCCCTCGATCGCTGTCCGGCTCGGTCCGGCGCCGATTGCAGGGCGGTCCCAGACCGCGCTACGAGGTCCTGCCATGGAGCTGCCGCGCTGGGGCGTGTTCGCGTTCCTCGACGGCCTCGGCGGCGAGGACACGATCGGCTTCGCGCGCGAGGTCGAGCGCCTCGGGTACGGCGTGCTCTGGCTGGTGGAGGCCCTGGGCCGCGACGCCCTCGCCCACGCCGCCGCGTTGCTAGTGCGCACCGAACGGCTCGTCGTTGGCTCCGGCGTGGCCAGCATCTGGGGGCGCGAAGCGTCGCAGGCGATGGCCGCGGCCCGCACCAATGCCGAGGTCTCGGGCGGTCGCTTCGTGTTGGGCCTCGGCGTCAACAACCCGACCTCGGCCGCCATGCGCGGGCTGCCCTACGACCGCCCGGTGACGGCCATGCGCACCTACCTGCGTCGCCTCGGCGAGACGCCCTACGGGGCCCCGCCGCCCGCCGAGGACCCGCCGGTCGTCGTGGCGGCGTTGCAGCCCCGCATGTTACAGGTGGCGGCTGCGCAGGCGGCAGGCACGCTGACCTACCTCATGACCCCCGCGCACACGGCTCGCGCCCGCGCCGCATTGGGAACGCGCTGGGTGTGCGTCGAGCAGGCGGTCATCCTCGAGACCGATCCGGTCCGCGCGCGTGCGGCCGCGCGCGCGTACCTGGGCTTCTACCTGCCCGCCATCGCCATCTATACACGCACGCTCGCTACGCTCGGCTTCGAGGCCGCTGATTTCGCCGGCGGGCTGAGCGACCGCCTGGTCGACGCGCTGGTCGCCTGGGGCGACGCGGCGCAGATTCGGAGCCGGCTGGAGGAACACGTCCGGGCGGGGGCGTCGCACGTCTGCATCCTGCCGCTCGATCCTTCCGGCGGCCTCGCGCCGGATCGCCGCGCGCTCGCCGTGCTCGCGCCCTACCTCGAGCACTGACCACTGCGAACTGGGCAGCCACCGGGACGTCGCTGCTATTTCACCAGAGCAGGGGACCACCCTGCCGCTGCGGCCGGCCTCGCTCCTGCTCGAGAGCTCGGGGGCGGGGGTGCTGGTGCAGGCGTACAACAGCGCCACCGCGACCTGCCGGACTGAGGCGTCTCTACGCTTTCCCGCTGGAGCCGGCCTCCATGTCTCGCACGATGGCAGCAAAGCGCTCGATGGGTTCGAGGTCGTCGAGGGCCTCGACGACACGATCCATATCGAGCGCCACGTACTCGTGGACCAGGACGTTGCGGAAGCCGGGAAGCTTTGCCAAGTGCTCGACAAGGTCGGCGGGAAAGCGCGCATCGCCAGCGAGACAACGCACCGCCTCCGTATAGTCCTCGAAGCGCTCTCCCCGACGTGCGCACAGCTCGCCGGAGATGTCGATGACGAGCTGACACACGGTCAGCAGTGAAAAAAGCACGTCGTTGTGAAGGCTCAGGTCGCGCCGCAGCGACTCGGCACCGACCACGCGTGGCCGTACGGCGCGGAGATGATCGAGGTGGCGCCGCAGCTCGGCGAGGCGCTCGACCAGGTACGTCATCGCGCGAGAGCGGCCAGTTTTCGTGCGCGCGTCCGTTGCAGGAAGGGCGCGACGTCGGCCGCGCGCAGTTGCACGTCGCGCACGAAGGCGTGCGTACGCTCCTCATCAGTGCAATAGATGCGTCGGCCCTTCGTAACGATCGCACGCCCGAGCTGCGGCGGCACATCGTTGAGAATCACCACGTCGGCGTCGCGGCGAAGGCGCCCCGCTAACACGGCAGCAAGCCGGACGCGGACATCGAAGCGTTGGCGAGCCGTCGGGTGCACCCTCCAATCGAGCAACACGCCGATGTCGACATCGCTCTCCCGGTGCGCGCGTTCCTCGCCGAAGCTTCCAAAGAGATATGCCGCGACCACACCTGAGACATGCGATTCGGTCAGAGACTGGCCGACAATCGCAGCGATGTCGGTCTGGGGTTTCACTCGCAGTAAGCCTATCATGCCGCAGCCGCGCTTTCACGGTGACGAGCCGGCCGCAGCCGCCAAAGCAGCCGCCGCGCCTGCACTGGCCGTCCTACGAGGGCTCGTGGCTCCTGCCGGAGAGCGGGCGGAGGCCCGCGTGCGGCGGCAGGTGCCCGCTACGACCGGATTCCGGGCACCTTCAGGTGCATGCGATAGCGGCTCGTGCGCAACGAGGACGCTGCGGTTTCGCAAGCGCAGGTCGATGCGATCGTAGCCCTCCTCGACGCCCTCCGGCCGATCGCGAGGCGTGCGCTCACCGGCGCCATCAACCGTGGCGGCAATCGCCCGGGCGTCGAGACCTGAGCCAGGATCACGGTAGCCGAGGCGTTCGCCCTGCTCGACCGGTTCACGCGAACCGCCAAGGCGACGTATGCGTCTGTCACCCCCTGGATCGACGACCTCGGGGAGGTGCTCGACGAGGACGGTGCGGAGCGGCGTCTCGCGAACCGGCTGGCGAAGCTCCTGCGCGCCCGGCGGTGAAGGCGTGATCTTTCACTCTGACCATCCAGGCAGTCTACCACCGGCGACGCCGTCACTCAGCCATCGCCATGCCGAGTCCGGTCGACTACGACGACCCGTACTGCGATCGCCGTGCGGCGGCTCAACGCAGGTGTCTGCTCGAGCGGGGCAAGACCACTTCCGCTGGGCGGCGCAGCGCTCGCAGCCCCAACCGCAGGGCTGAGCGGATCGTTCCGGCGCCGATTACAGGGCAATCCTCGACCGCGCGACGAGGTCTTCCCATGGAGCTGCCACGCTGCTCGTGCGCACCGAACGACTCGTCCTCGGCTCCGCCGTGGCCAGCATCTGGGGGCGCGAACCATCGCAGGCGATGGCCGCGGCCCGCACCAATGCCGAGGTCTCGGGCAGTCGCTTCGTCTTGGGCCTCGGCGTCAACAACCCGACGTCGGCCGCCATGCGCGGGCTGCCCTACGACCGCCAGGTCACCGCCATGCGCACCTACCTGCGGCGCCTCGCCGAGACGCCCTACGGGGCCCCGCCGGTCGTCGTGGCGGCGTTGCAGCCCCGCATGTTGGAGGTGGCGGCTGGCCACGCTGACCTACCTCATGCCCCCCGCGCACACCGCTCGCGCCCGCGCCGCATTGGGGACACGCTGGGTGTGCGTCGAGCAAGCGGTCGTCCTCGAGACCGATCCGGTCCGCACGATACGCCTACGCCTCCTACTGCCCGGCCCCCAGGCGCCGCACGGTCCATGCTCGGCGCCAGGGATCGCCTCTCCCTGCTGTACCGGCGGTGTCATCTACCTGGCCTCCCTCGAGGCGTAGAACTCTTGGGCGATCCGGTGCCATTCAGGGAGACGGTCGATCATGCCCAGGCGCTCGAGATAGGCCTCGTCGAGAGGCTCACGGACCTGCGTGGCGGCGCGATGTGGCGCGGCCCAGTACTCGTACGCCAGGCGGTCGGCGACGTAGACCGCGCCGAGAATGCCGAAGCTTTGCTGGGGCACCCTCGTCGGGGTGTGGTGGTGGGCCACCGCTTCCACGATCGGATACGGCAGGCCCCACAAGCCGAGCAAATACGCGCCGACGGGACCATGCGAAACCCCAAAGACTTCTTCCTCGACGAGCTCGAGCGGCCGGTCCTGGGCCACGCTGGCGGCCAGCACCGAGGCCAGCTGCTCCCGGCATGCCGACGCCAAGACGAGCGTGCCGATCTCGTGCAGCATAGCCGCCAGGAAGGCATCTTCGGCATCCTTCTTGTCGCTAAGGAGACGGCTCGCCAGATGGGCGGCGACGAGGCTATGCTCCATCAACGCCTCGAAGTCGAGTCCCGGGATTCGGGTCGTCTCCCAGGTGCGAAAGGCCTCGACCGAGAGCACCAGTTGCCGAACCATCTTCATGCCGAGATAGCTGATCGCCGCCTCTATACTCGAGAGACGCCGAGGGACGCCGAAGAAGGACGAATTCACCAACTGGAGAATCTTCGCGCACATGGCGACATCGTGTTCGACGAGTTCCGCCACGCTCCTCACGGCTACATTCGGCTCCGCGAGTACCCTTGAGATCTCCTGGTACACCTTGGGCTGCGACGGGAGCGCCTCCATCCCCGTGATCACGCGTCGGATCGCGTCATCGGCGAGCAGCGCATGGAGACTGCAGGCTCGCTCGACCACGTCGGTGAGTACCTCGCTGGGGCAGGGCTTGCTGAGGAACTGGTGGGCGACCGACACAGCGCGCAGCGCGGCCTCGACGTCGCTATGGCCGGACAGAATGATCCGTACCGTGCTCGGGTACTGCACCTTGACTTGCTGGAGGAGGGACGTGCCATCCATACCGGGCATCCGCACATCGGAAACGATGACGTCGAAGTGGGCGCGTTCGAGCTCGCCGAGCGCGCTGCGGCCTCCATCGGCGAACACCATGTCCCACGCACCGCGACGTCCGTGCAAAGAACGGCGCAACGCCTCCAGCACACGTGCTTCGTCGTCGACGAAGAGGATACGCTTCATGCCGCAACCTCCGTTCGAGAGATCGATCCCCCCGTGTGCCCTCAGGTGTACACCCGCATGCCCGGGCCGAGCGCGATCTCAACGGTCAACCCGCCCCCCCTGCGTCCGGCCCACCGCCGCACGCGCGATGATCGCAAGCCTGTCCGCCGCACCATACCCGACCTTCGCCGTCGTGAAGCACTGCTCGAACCGCGGGGAACCGGCGGCTTGCTCGATACCATTAACATCGGCGGCAGCGATGACGTTGGGATCGAGTCTCTCGAGACCCATCCTCACGATGACGGCCGCACATCCAATCCCCACGTGGTGGCATTGCAGCGCCCGACACACCGCCCGACACTGGCCGAGCGCCACAGCCGCGAGCACGAACCCGACCACCGTCGCGGTGTTCACGGGTCTACCGTCCGCGAGCCACCCAACGGGCCGCCTGCTACCGATCCCCAGAACCTGGACAGTCGCCGCTTTCCCCGCAACCGCGAGGGGACCCGGGAGGATCCACAGGACCTGACCCCTGCTCAAGAAGGGGGCGTGTCGTCTCGCGGCCATAGCTCTCTCGCGGCTACGCTACGCCGCCTGTCCACCTACGGTCCCATCGGACTGTGCCCCTGCTGGAGCCTCTCCGCGCGGCAACCGGAGGATGAACGTTGCCCCGTCACCGACGTCGCTCTCGACGTGGATTTCCCCCTTATGCTTCTTCACCACGACATTGTACGCGATGGCCAATCCTTGTCCCGTCCCCTTGCCCACCTCCTTCGTGGTGAAGAAGGGATCGAAGATCCGCCCTCGAATCGCTTCGGGAATACCCACTCCGGTATCGCCGATGCGGATCTCGACCCAGTCCCCGTCGCGCCGAGTACTCACCGTAATCCTGCCCTTGCCTCCTTCGAGGTCCTTCCGCTCGCTGATCGCATGCGCTGCGTTGACCACGATATTCAGGAGCGCTTGGTTCAGCGGCCCAGGGAAGCACGGCACGGACGGGAGTTCCGGATCGAGGTCGAGGGTCAACTCGGCCACGTACTTCCATTCGTTCCTGCATACCGTAGTCGTCGCGATCACGAGCTGATTGAGGTCGGTCAGCTCGACTTCGCTTCCATCCGGATGGGAGAACTCCTTCATGGCCCGTACGATCTCCGTGATGAGCCGGATCCCTTCGAGCGCCTGGTCGAGTGCTCTTGGAATTTCCTCGCACAGATACGCCACGTCGACCGCGGTGCTCGTCTCTGTGCCAGCGGGCATATCCACTAGACCGGCGATGTCCTCGAACGCATCGCGTACAAAGCGGACGTTGTCCCCGATGTACTGAGTAGGAGTATTGATTTCGTGCGCGATTCCCGCCGCGAGTTGGCCGATCGCCTCGAGCTTCTGCGCCTGCAGGAGTTGCGCCTCGAGGCGTCGCCGCTCGGCCATTTCGGACACCAGGCAATCATTCGCCCGCTGCAGATCCGCGGCCTGCATCTCGAGGTCACGCTGCAAGGACCGGACCTGCGTCAACACGATGTTGATGTCGTTGTACATCACGGCCACCTCCCCCAGCTCGTCGCTGGTGTCCAACCGGAAGGTAGCCGTGGTGCCTGCAATCAGCTCTGCCGTAAACTTGCGAAGCTGGCTCACTGACTGGCGGATCGACAGATACAATGCGGAGGCTACGTAGACAAGTAGCACCGTCGCCCCAAGCACCGCCAGCAAGGCGTAGTTCAGAGTGCTCTGGTAAGACGCGCTCCGAGCAGCCAACAGTTTGTCCAGCTCGCCGCCCGTGGCATCGTGCAGGGCAAGCAGGCTGTCGAGCGCTATCATTGCGGGTTGCAACAGCTTTTCGGAGGCGTGCGAATCCACGGCCGTGTGCGACGAGCGCAGAACGTCGAGAAACATCCGCGTGTCCCGGAACGCGCGCCGCTCGAAAGCCATAAGGATCGAAGCGATCTCGCCACCTTGAGCGCTGTTCCAACTGTAGGCCGTCTCCAGGTTCATCTCGGCGTCCGCGAGACGCGTTGCGATACCAGCCTCCAGGAGATCTCCCTTCAGGCTCGTCGAGGAAGGTGCGGAGCCTGGGACGTTCGTGGTGGCGGCGAGCGCCTCCCCCACGGCGAAGGTGATATGGCCGACTATCGACGGGATTCCCCTCGTGAAGACGTCCATCAGCCAGCAGCTGTCGACGTCGGTATCGGAAAGCAAAAGCGTGGCAGCGGAAACGCTCGCGATCCACTCCGCTACCATCCCTGAGAGCGCCGGGAGCACCGCGGCTGCCCTCGGGGACTTCTGCTCGAGAAGTATCCCGTGTACGAGTTGCTTGAGGTCCGCCCACACTTGGCTCGGCACGGACCTGCCATCCGAGCCGCGGAACTCTCGCTCGTACTTGTGGTGAAGCGAATCGACGAGCTTCAGCAGCTCCTCTATCCGGTCTGTCGCGGCCCTGCCCACGCTGGACGGAGACAAGCGACTTGAGCCCCCCCCGCTGGCCTCGACCCGCGATTTCACGACCTCGTGGAGCAAGTGGAGCAGTGGCGCGATGACTTCGATGCCACGGCGCTTCCGTTCGCTCATGTCGCGCAGCAGTATCGTATCTCTCATGGAGACGCCCGACGCATAGCCGAAGGGAGCCAGCAGCAGCAGGCCGACCAACAGGAACTTGGACGCGAACCGCAGGCGGTTCAGTGCGCGAACGGCTGGACTTAGGACGGTGGCCAGGAATTGCCGCCTTGCCGAAGAGGGCGAGTCTTGGGCGTTCATGATTGTCCCCCGAGGGGTACCGCTATCGTTCGCTTCGGTGCACACTCATGCCCGACCTTTCGCCAGCAGCAGCGCTCGGCCGCGGCGATGTTCCCTGGCGTTTTCGCCGCCAGTCTCTCCGGCTCGACAGGACCTCCCTCCAGGAGGTCAGCGCTACGTTCGACCTCCCGAATCGTGATTCCGCGGTCGCCCTGGCTTGCGAGGATACTTCGCATCCCGCAGCCGTGGCGGGGCTCGACCGCAGCGACGAGCTGCATGCCGAGCGCCCGCGTCATCCGTTCGGCGATCTTCACGGCATCGACCGGACGCTCGGCGAGTCGGTGGTGCGCGACGATGGGCCCCCGCGCAACGCTAACGGTGTACGGTGAGTGCCGCGGTATCCGAGACAGCGCCGCGAGCAGGTCCTGCTCCCCGGTGACCTGAAGCACACGCGGGCGCGTGGGCGTGGGCATCCTTCCCATCCTTAGGTGGCTACCGTCGCGTCGACCGGCCGGGGAACGATCACCCGCACGGGCTCCACCACCCCGATTCGTTCGGAGAAATTTCGGATGCGTTCGAGAAAACTACTCCTCACCGCTTGCCCGCGTGCGATAAGCAAAATCCCGTTCTTCGCCATAAGGTCTTCGGCGAGGATCATGCCGACGCGCAGGTCCCGGAGGCGTACTTCCGAGACGGTGACACCGCTGGCGGCCCGCCCCAGAGCGGCCGGGAGCGCTTCGAGAAGGGCTGGATCGTACCACCCGGTTCTTCCGCGCAGGATGTCGAGGATCAGCGTAGGCGGCGTGCCCTGCGTTTCGAGCGCATCGTAGTCCAGCACGATCTTGAGCAATCGGGCCCCGAGCGGAATCCGGTCGCCGGCCACCGTGTTCCTGGGAGTTCCAGACCCATCGTAGTGCTTGTTCTGGTACGCGAGGATGTCTCGGATGGGTTCGAGCCGAGGGATGCTGGCGAGCAGTTGGGCAGCCGCTGCGGGCAGACGCTCGACCATCTCCGCCTCGCCCGAGCTCATCGGCTGGCCGTGGTAGAGCTTTGCCTGCGTGGCGGGAGGGAGCGTCACACACCCGATCTGAGACAACATTGCCGCCACTTCGAGTTGCCAACGGTTGCTGGCGCCGATCTGTTCGGCCAGAAGGACCATGTACTGCTTTACGCGGTTCGAACGTCCGAACGCTTCCGGGTTCGCGAGTGCCAAGACGTCGGCGAGTGCCTGAACGCATCCGCGCAGCGTCTGTTCGAGGAGGTCACGCTCGACGTTGACCAGCCGATACTGTTCGACACCCGCCCACAGTGCTTGAATGAGCACGTCAGGTGCACAGGGTTTGGTGAGAAAACGGAAGATGTTGCCGTGGTTCACGGCGGCGATCGCGACGTCGAGATCGGTGTGGCCCGTGAGAAGCACGCGCGTCGTGGCCGGGATGCGTGCCCGGACGTGCTGCAGGAACTCGGCCCCGTTCATCCCCGGCATCCGCATGTCGGACATCACCACCGCGAACGGTGCCTGGGCACCGATGGTTTCGAGGCCGGCCTCGCCGCCGGGGGCAGTGGCGACAGCGAAGTGGGGACGGAGTTGCCGCGCGAGAGCTTCGAGGACAAGGGGCTCGTCGTCGACGCACAAGATGCGCGGTTTCCCTGTTTCCATCGTTACTTCTGGCCCTCCCTCTCCG
>Ga0308411_10001399_pt1 | contig 16437 bp, 18 predicted proteins | sample HotsprottomLayer_2_FD_203530 | JGI IMG/M metagenome (GOLD analysis project Ga0308411, IMG submission 203530) | Hot spring phototrophic mat microbial communities from Octopus Spring, Yellowstone National Park, Wyoming, United States -... | ecosystem: Environmental > Aquatic > Thermal springs >...
AAAACCTTTCTCTTTTAAAGCCCTCATCAAATGAAGCCTAAAGTTGTATAGACTGAAGGCAGTGTTTGAAGATAAAACTATTCTTTTCCTTTCCTTCTTCTCCATAGTTCTATAGCGGTAGAATAGATAACCGCAGACAATAGCATAACATACCCATATCTTTTTCTCACTATTGGTCCCACGTTTGGCTCCGCTACCACATGAAGCCATATAAAGCCTAAACAAATCAAAAATACAAGCCAAAACCACAGCTTTTTCCTGTGGAACCAAAGGGCTATAGGTAGTAAAAGCCATGCGAACCACAGATAGATTGCTTCAAAGGGCGTTATATACCTTGCTATTGTCCCACCGGTTGTGGAACCTTTTCCAAACCAAAACTTTGGAAAAGGAGAGAAGAATCCAACTGTTAAAGCCCTTGGAGTATATTTAATAAAATCCCCCACACTTCTAAACTTTATATCCTCATCAATAGCCCCTGGACGACCGCTTAAATACTGTGGCCAAATCTCATTTCTCAATACCGCAAGAGTGTAAAAGAGATTTTCTACTTTATCGGGTATGTAAGGGTTCCAATACCATTGTGTTTGTGTTTGTGTTTGTGTTTGTGTTTGTGGCTGAAGCAGTCCATAGGTTACGAAGATAACAAAAAATACAAAGGCAGTTTTTCCATACCTTAGAAATGATTCCTTTCCTTTCCAAACCAAGTTTATGGTAGCTGTTAAAAGAGAAATTGACAAAAAGAGGGCATAGAAGTAATAGACAATCTTCAGGGCATACTCGCGACCTACTGTAAAAAATACAAAAGCACCTACTACGCCCGCAAGTATGGAAATTAAGTTTTTCTTTATCTCATTGGAAAACGCCAAAGCCAAACTTAAGAAGGTTAAATACATTCCAAGTATGTATAGCCCATCTTTGTGTATTTGGGATACCCATGTCAGAGAAGTAGGGAAAATAATAAAGGGAATTGTAAAAATAAAGGCAGTTTTCTTAGAAATGTCTAAAAGTCTAAGCAGTATGTATAAGATTAGTCCAGCGGAAGCATGCAAAAAGGCGTTAAAAGGTAGCAATACCCAAGGCTTGTGAATTCCTGTAAGGGCATAAAAAAGTCCCGCAATGCCAGACATGGCTTGCCCGCTAATTGGATGCCTTAAAGTCCATACACTCCATCCTTCTTGCTGTACTCTTTTTGCTATTTCTACTCCTTCCGTGTGAAACTGGACCCAGTCCCCACCCACCATAAGCCCATCTTTCCAGTGGGCGGATGGGAAAATTATTGGCAAAATCACAAACTGAACTAAAAGCCCTACGGTTAATGAGTATATATAAAAGGCAAGCCAAAGCTTGATGTAGAACTTATAATCTCCAATATATGAAACCCAATCTTTCCGCATCTTTCCTATCAAAAACCCCCTTTATGTCAAAAAGTATTGATGGCTCACAAGACAACATTTTAAACTCTTCTAAAGTAAATGTTTCAAGGAATACCCTATGCCTTACCGCATACAAAATAGCATCGTAAGGAGCTTTTTCTTTGTAATCCTTTTCAAGCTCTATATCAAACTCCTCCTTTACATCCTCCTCCCTTGCTATTGGATCATAGACCACAGGTTCAATTCCAAACTCTTTAAGTTCTTTTATAACTTCAAAAACTTTGCTGTTTGTGACATCAACCCCCACAAAGCAGATTTTTTCTTTGCTGGCTTTCAAATCTTCAAGGAGGGTATTCATCTCAAGACCTCCTTCCATTTTTGAACTATCTTTTCAATTCTAAAATCCTCAGCCCTTTGCTTAGCTTTTTCTGAATAGTTTTTTCGCAAGCTTTCATATTCAAGTAGTTTATCTATTTTCTCAATCCACATTATTTCCCTTTCTTCTAAAGGCTCGTTTGCAGTTTTATATTTTACCCCAAGTTGACACTTTCTTGAGGTACTCTGCAATGCTAACTTCTACCATTAACTTTTTTTAGAAAAGCCTCAAACACCATATCCACGGTTATTCCTTTAACTAGTTTTTCATCATAGTCTCTTCTATAAAATGCTTCTTTCAAGAATGGGTTTACTATTTTCACAACTCTACCATAGTCATATATTTCCCATGGACTAGTGCATAAAAATAAAGCGATGACTTTCTTTGTAAGATATATACCTAAATGTATAGCTAATGTATCGCCACATATCAAAATATCAGCTTCATCTATATCTCTTATATACTCAATTAGTGTGTCTCTTTGTCTTAAAAAAATTACTTCGTATCCTTCTTTTTCTATTTTAGCTTTTAGTTCATCATAATAAGGCCATACCTTCATTGGCCAAACCTTACCCGCGCGCTTCTCTATAGCTACAACTTTACGGTCCTTTTTCTGTATAGGTAAGACTTCATAATTTAATAGATACTCTTCTCCGTTAAATTTTTTTCCGATCATACTAAATAAGATCTCTTGATATGTTTTTTTGTTTTCCCATTTTAATAAATCAGCCTTTTCCTTTCCGTATTTTGAAATTAAACTCATATCATACCAATCTTTACTCTCATCAGTGTATGAAAGTTTGTTACTTTCAAAATCGTAATAAACACCTATTAGTTTTTTGTATCTTAATTTTGTTAAAAATTTAGCCAACTCCACATCTTCTTCAAGGTTTAAGACTAAATCAACATTTATATTTTTCAAGACATCAATTTCATTTGTTGTTAATATTTTTAAAGTCTCAAGCCTGGGTAATAACTCAGCAGCTTCTTTAGAGGTAAGCCAAAATATATTTCCATTTATCACTCTCAATATAGGAGTAGTTCTCACAACATCACCTAATGCGCTTGTTTTACAAATCAGAATATTACTTATACTTATAACCTCCTTTTTGTGTATAACTTTTATATAACATAATTGCTTTTCTCATTATACTACTCCATTTATATAATTCTCCTATCTCTTTTGCTTTCTTAGCCATTTCCACAACTAACCATCTATTTTGATAAAGAACTTTTATCTTCTCGGCTAAAGTCAAATAATCATCTACATCAATCAGAAAACCATTTACACCATCTTTGATATATTCACTAAAAGAACCTACATTAATTGCTATTATAGGCACACCATACGCTAAAGCTACGCTTACCATTCCAGACTGCGTTGCATTTTTGTAGGGAGCAACTAAAACATCACAATTTTCAATCAACCGACATAGCTCTTCGTTGGAAATCCAATAGTTTTTGAAAATAATATCAAGTTCATTAATTTTATTTTCTAAATCTTTATCAATTTTTCCTCTTCCAGCAATCGTTAATTTAATTTCCAAGTTTTCTTTTTTTAAGATCTCATAAGCTCTTACCAGCGTATCTATTCCTTTGTAGTTTTCTATTCTTCCAAAGAACAAAACATCTAAACTTTCCTTATTTGAATTGAATTTTTTCTCAAATTTAGGACAAAGGTCGCTGTGAATTCCCAAAGGTAAAACTTCAATTGTCTTGTTTTGAACATACTTTTTTATACTTTCTTTCATGAAATTGCTATAGGTCAAAATCAAGTCTGCCTTTTTGACAAAGAATTTTTCAAAAAAGTTCATCAAAAAAACAGATTCTTCTTTAGGTTCGAAGGGATTGTCATGCACTCCGTAAAAAATTTTGTATTTAAAAATGGGACGAAGAAGATAAAGAAAAATACACCACACATGAAAGTGAGTTATATGAACAATATCAGGTTTAATTTTTCTTAAAATTTCAATTAGCTTTATCCATCTAAAAAGCAAGAGAGTGCTTATTAAAAAACTAAAATATTTTGAAGCAAAAGTTTTTATTTTAATAACTTTTCTGTATTCTGTATCTGTAAATCTATCGCTAAGCTCATTTCCTTCCGAGATTAAAATGTAGTGAAAAAAATTATTTTTCATCAAGGCATTTGATATTTCTAAAGAATCAATGGATCCACCACCAAATTTTTGTAAAGATAAGAGCAAAACCTTAGGTGAGTTAGCTTTTACGAGTTGTACCGAATCCATACTTGCATCCCCCATACTTTATTATAGCATTTAGAAATACCTCGGATGAGAAATTATTTAAACAGCCAAGACTTCCTGAAAAAAACTATACCCAAGATACAATTTCAATCTTGTTATCATCTCTTGGCTCAATCGTGAGGTTTCCTTAGGAATGCTAAGTATGAAACCGTCTATAGATGGTTAGCCTCCTTTATTGTCATTTATACGATCATGAACCTAAAAAGTTGACATCCTCCTCATTTCATTCCATCAAGCACATTATATAACATTTCATCTAAGTTAGCCCTAAAATTATATCTGAATTCGAGCGCTTTCAAATAATACACAAAATACTTTCTGCTTGCTCCGTGAAATTTAAGAAGTCTTTCCTTAGCATAACTCCAAAGCCCTTCTATGCCATTAATATAGACCTTTCCGTCTTTTCCTCTCTAGTATCTCAAACACTGGTATCTTAGCCTTTGCTCCTTTCTCCCTCTTAACCTTCCTTCTGCCTCCAAAATAACTCTCGTCTATCTCTACTTTTCCACTTGCTCTTAAAAACTTCTCTGCTTTCTCTTCACACCTCTCCATGCTTTATTATAGCATAGATGGATAATTTTTAGTAATTACTAAATTTGGTTCCTTTTATTTTTCCTTTTTCTATATAAAATAACAATACTTTTTAACCCTATTTTTTCTAAAAACTTCCTTATGTTTAGCTTTAAAATGGTAAAAAATGAAATAATCAATTCTTTAAGTTTAAAGCCCAAATATCTTTTCCTAATTAAAAAATCTTCCCATCTACCTTTTATCGATTCAGATAAATTTTGATTTAAATCATATTTTATTAAAATTGAATTATGCGTTACTATTTTTAGTTTATTCACCAATAACCTAAAATAATATTCATGATCGCTTCCTAACCTATAATCAGTAGAATATAATCCTAAAATTTTGTGCGTTATTTTTCTATAAAAAAAAGCTTGATGATTAATATGCCATCCTGGTTTTTCTAACATTTTATATGGATCGGGCAGATATAAAAAGATATTACCTTCATAGTCACATACCCAACTACCAGCTATTCCGTAAACATCCGTATCTATTTCTTTTGTATAAATATTTTCTATTACCATAGAGTTATAATACAAATCACCACTGTTTAACATATTGAGCCATTCTCCGAATGAAACAACAATTCCCTTATTCATGGCATCGTATATTCCTTTGTCAGGCTCGCTGACCCAGTAATCTATATAATCCTCATACTTTTTTATTATATCAATGGTTCCATCTGTTGAGCCACCATCTATTATAATGTATTCAACGTTTGGATAGGTTTGATTTATTACACTTTTTATTGTATCTTCTAAATACTTTGCTCCATTGTAAACTACTGTGATTACCGTAATAAGTGGAAAAGAAGTGAGAGGTGAGAAAGTAAGAGGTGAGAGGTGAGAAGTGAGAAGTGAGAGATGAGAAGAAGGAAGTGGGATTAACGGATTTCCATAAAAATCACAAATATACCATACATCTCCACTCTCATTTATATTTTTATCATTTCTTTCCAAATCCTTTCTCACTTCTAACTTCTTACTTCTCACTTTCTTATAATTAAATTTAAAGAGTCCTTTTGTTCTAAGTCCACCTTCTGCAATTCTATTTGAGTTTGGGGGCAAAAATAGCATCGTTTCAAATTTATCTCCTGGGTTAGGTATAAATTTAGAATCTTTTATTTTTAGCTCTGGAATGTTTATTTTATATTTAAACTCTTCCTTAATTTGTCCAGCTGAGTCTAAATAATCGTCTGGTATGAGTTTGTAGTGTAAAGAATGTTTATCCATTTTAACCTCCTATCAACATTATAACAAGAAATGCAATCATAATTTATTCTCCAATAGTTCTTTATAGAGCTCTATATACCTTTTCGCAACTATTTTACTATCAAACTCTCTTAAAACTTTTTCTCTTGCATTCTTACATAATTCATCATAATTCGGAGTATTTAGAACCCATTCAATACCATTTTTTAAATCATCTGTATCAAATGGTTTTGCTAAATAACCATTCTTTAAATGCTCTATCATATCGCTATTACCACCAACATTGAAAGCTACAACTGGAGTTCCGCATGCTAAACTCTCCATTATTGTATTAGCTAAATTCTCTTGTAAACTTGGAACTATCACTACATCCACAGCATTATATAAAATGGTAAGACTTATATCATCATGCAAATGCCCTAAATAATGTGTTTTGAATCCAAAATTTGGCGGATTTTTTGGCTTGCTACTACCGAAAACTACAAGTTCAATATTTTTTTTGTCGGCAATTTTATATAAAGCTTCGCTAAGATCTTTAAATCCTTTATTAATATCGTTTGTAGCACTTGCAGCTCCAAAAGCTATTAGTTTTTTATCTTGTGGTAAATTCCAAATTTTTCTTGATATACTTTTATCAACAGGCTTAAATAAATCTACGTCAATAGGATTTGGTATTACTTTATGTCTTTTATCTTTCAATAGACTACTTTTTTTAGAACAATCATATAGCCACTTGCTTGGGCTAACTATTACCATATTTATTTTTTTAAAAACCTTATTTTTTCTAATCCAAACTTTTTTACTTAGATCATATTCTTCATTACTGCCAAGAACTGGGCAGGCTCCACAAGAATTCGTGTATTTCTCACAACTCCATTTGATATGACACCCACCTGTAAAAGCCCAATCATCATGTAAGGTCCAAACGATGGGTTTGTTAATTTGAGGTAAATCTTCTATTCTAATCATACCTCCTGCAACCCAATGTAAATGAACTATGTCAGGATTTATTTCGTTTATTTTTTCTATAACTTTAGTAAAAGGAAGCCATGCTGGACTAAAAGGTGTTTTTATTCTATTTTTGTAAAATTTTAACGGGATTTGGTCTAATGTTGGCCTTATTAAAGAAAAAGCTTTACCAATTTTACTATCTCCATATACAGGAATGACTGTATAATCATCACTTTTCTTAGTTTGAACAAGCATTTTACTATCTATACCAGCTGACAGAAGAGATCTATGCAACCTATAAGCAGCCCTTGCAGATCCACCCAATATATCGTATGTGTTTACAATCAAAATTTTCATTTTTTCCTAAATACCACTAAAACAGTATGTCCATTAGGTAGCATTTCTTTTTCTAAACCTCTCACCAATAATCTAAATAATAAGCTTGAAAACTTGCTCACTATCCTTGTAAAAATAGAAGTAGAAATAAGTTTATAACCACACAAGGATTTAAAAACAAGTGTATGTAAATACCACCTTTTATGAACATCTTGTAATTTTTCATGATAAATTGTTTCTATATCCAAGTCATACTTAGATGCAATATACTCAAACTTAGCATCACTCCACCTAGTTACATGATGTGGTGGCATGTTTAAAATACCATTTGTGACATACTTTAAAAATGAATCTTCACTAGGGACTGCAATGATTAACCTTCCACCCTTTTTTAAAGCATATAAACTTGCTTCAATAAAACTTTTTGGATCTCTTACATGCTCTAAAACCTGAAAACTTACCACTACATCAAATTCTTCTTTGTGTTTGAGTGCATAATCTTCTATCGTTTCATTTTCTATGTTTACTCCATTTTTAGCAGCCATCTCTTTTGCATTTTGGCTAATATCTAAACCTATGTAGTCTTTGGTAGCAAGATGCTTGGCAAATGCTCCCTTACCACTACCAATTTCTAAAACTTTGTCATTTGGACTTATAAATTTTGCTGCATATCGATATTCTTCCTTATCATCCATGTAGTACCAATCGAACTTTTGGAGAGAATTGTAAAATTTTTCATCTCCTGTTATTAGCGGATTATAAAATCTTAACTTACAGTTTTCACACTCACAAAAATCAATATCATGAACTATCAGGTAGCTAACATCTATATTCAACATTTTTCTATACAATCTAATAATATCATCTTTATTTATAGTTTCCAATATAATTATATCCTTTCCATTACACAGTGGGCAGTTCATTTTATTAATCTCCTCCAAATATATACTATTTTATATAGCATCAAAGATTTTTGCGTTTTAGATTTACATATTTTACAGTTCATTTTAAATTTTCCTTTATAAAATTTTTGATTTTTTTAGGCACAACTTTGGAAATAAGGCGTACTAAACTTATCCATACAGGTTCGTGAAAATTGCGATAATAAGTATACATATCAGCTTCTATATCTCTTTCGATCTTGCTTGGATGCTTACTTAGCATTAAATCTTGTACGGGTAGCTTGCTAACTCTTTTATCTTCATACAATGTATGAGTCGCATCCTGACCAAAACCAATATTTGAAACTAAGTTTACATTTGGTAAAATTGCTAAACCTTTATAATACCACATAGTAAATGTCCATTGATAATCCCATATATCTATTTTAGGTTTAGGGTTTTTCATGATCCAAAAAATTTTTTTCCAATATTTCAAAGCAGAACCTTTCCAGTAATTTTCAATAAATCTATCATCATTGATATTTTTTAACTCAAAATCAAAATATTTCCATCTATTTGCCCAACTTGCCCATCCCCAAACATGATTTAGTGCAGAAAAATAATAATCTCCATCGCCCCGTATTTTACCATCCTGAAAATTATTGCCTCCAATATGCCAAATTCTCATATCGTCCTTATATCTTTTCAAAAGTTCTTCACAAAACCAAAAGAAGCTTTGTGAAGGTAAACAATCATCTTCTAAAATTATACCCATTTCTTCATTTTCAAAAAACCATGTAATTGCTTCACTAACAGCCCTTCCACAGCCAAGATTTTTTTCCCTAAATAAAGTTTTTACTTCACAATTCCAATCTATATTATTCAGTACATAATCTCTAACAGCTTTAACTTTTTCTAATTCACCTACCTTATGTTCTCTTGGTCCGTCTGATGCTATATATAATCTTGGCGGTTTTGCTTTTCTAATTTCTTCAAAGACTTTTTTTGTTGTTTCAAGGCGGTTGAATATTAAAAACAAAACTGGAGTTTTTAATGGAGAAGGTGGAATAAATTTTTCTATTTTCATGTTTTACCTCCTTCCATTATTTGAATATTTTTAAAGCCTTTTATTGTTTTTAAATATTTTCTAACTTCTTTAACTTTCTGTTCATCTTTTTCTGTTTTTGGACAATCTGAAAATATAAAAATATGACTTTGTTCTGCATATAAATTATTTTGCAAAGCCTCCACTGTCTGTTTTGTATGCCATGGTCGGTTGTAAGTAAAGAGGACTATGGGAGACTTAATAGAATTCATTTATTCTACCTCTATGATTGTTGCAAAATCTGGATAAATTCCGGGGTGTGATTCAATTTTCTGTTTCCAACCAAACCAATACTTAGGGAAAATAACTTTTTTTCTATTCTTCATTATATAAGCACCCCACCAAGAAAAAGTACTATTTGAACACACTCCATATTCACACAAACTCATTAAGGCTAAATCAACTCCAACAGAATTATTAGAAATGTACTTTGGTTCAATATTCTCATAACAATCTTTAACGTAATCAGGATCATCGGAAACAAATATATAAAATGGATTTCTAACCTCTTTATTTAGTTCACTAATTGCTTTTAAAAAATATGATTTTGGTAAAACTTTTCCCTTTTGCCCTAAAAATACTAAATCAACATAATCACCTCTTCTTATATGAATAAAAACTTTTTCAGTTTCTTTTGGAAAAGAATTTATAATATTTTGCGCTTCTTTTACGTATTTTTCTTTAATTTTCATTTTTCCCAAGATTTCTTTCCTAAATAATTTCTCACTTTGGTAAAAATCAGGAGCAACATATTTGATTGGGACATATCCTTTTTTTACTATATATTCAGGTAGAGGAAATTTATTTGCATCTCTTTTTTGCTGATATAAAGTTATAATTTTAAAATTTGCTAAACCTTTAAAAATCTTATCAACTGCGGGAAATATTGCCTTTCTTATTAAAAATCTAACATATCTATTTTTTACGGAGAAATTCGTAATATTACAATTATCGATCTCAAATATTTCAAAAAATTCATCCATAAAAAGAGTCAATATCCCTTCATTTGAATTTGAAATACTACACAAAAATACAAATTGGAAGATTTGGTTCCCTAACCTGCCATCAGAAAAATATATTATCATCTTTCTATATCCTCAAGGATTTTTTTAGATATTGCAACATAATTTGAATAACAATAATTTTCCATGAATGGTTTATAATCTCTTGTTTCTAACCCCTGTGGATATATTTTTGCAATTATAAAACCTCTATCTTCTAAATAGCTATAGATATCTAACAAACTTGTTTTTGAATCCAAATTTGCACCACCATATTCAAATTGAATAAAGTCTATAAAATCTCCGTTTAAGTATTCTCCAAAACCAAAAAAAACATTAAGTTCATGACCCTCTACATCAATTTTTATAAGATCAATTTGAGTAAGTTTTTTTTCTTGTACATAACTATCAGCTCTTTTTAGTAATATTTTTTCTGATTTATCAAAATTGATTTTATAGTTTTTTAATTTTCTTTTATAAAGACATGCTAAACCACTTCCTTCTTTATCATAAAATATGTGAGTAATGGCGTTTTCATCTGATAAACCAAAATTATTTACGTAGATATTGTTTAGGTTTTTATATTTTTCTTGTAATATAGTATATAAACTTTTTTGTGGTTCAAATAAATGAACAAAAACGTTAAGCTCTAATTTATTAGATTCTTTTATAATTACATCAGTATAACCACCCATGTTAGCACCAACATCAAAAATAACCAATTTCTTGCGTTCTTTTATTTGATTTAATTTTAAAAAGTTCTTTATAAAAGTTAGTTCTCCGTTTTTTTCTATATTTGCGTTATTATTATTTTCCAGATAGTTGAATACTTTCCAACTAATACTTCTTAAAAATTTTTTATATATTGGCAATTTATAAAACATTATATTTAGCCCTCCTTTTTCCGCAATAGAAATAAACCTGTTCCAAATCCATGTTCTGGTAAATACATATCATATATATTACTCCCATAAATGTACTTTTCATCTAAAACTTCAAAACCTTTAAAAAGCTCAATAAGATAATCTCGAGTAAATGCCCTATGTGCATTAAAATAAATTTTGTTTTCATTGTCTACAGGAATACTTAAGTAAAGTAATCCCCCTTTCTTTAAAACTCTTTTTAATTCATTTATAGCTTTTTCTGATCCGTAAAGATCTATGGTATCTCCATAACGACCTAAACCTATATGTTCTATAACACATAGACTCGATAATGAATCAATTGACTCGTTTTCAAAAGGTAAATTCAAAATATCGCCTTCTATAAACTCTACATTAGGTGCTATTATGCTTGGAGGTCTTATATCTACAAAAATAACTTTTGTAAATTGTGCAATAATGCTTATTGTTTTGTAGGGGCTTCCAATGTCATAATGAACCTCAGGTCTATACTTAAATAGATGTGTAGCAAACCATACATCTTGCCAAAAATATATAGGCTCAACAGGTGTATAATTAGTTTTGTCCATCAAACATGGATATAATATTATAGAATTAAAATTAGGATTGTTATTTAATCTATTATATTGCTTTATCTGCGAAAAGAACCAGTAATAATCCTTAACGAAGGAAAAAATCCTAAATTTAAAATAATCTTTTATGGGGATCAGTAATAAATATAAATTGTAAAGAAAATTTGACTTTTTTATGATAGATTTTGCTTTCTCTTTAATCATAGCTATAACTCCCTATTCAATCTTATTCTATAAAAAGTTAAAATTGCTTGCATCATAAGTATAAAATTTATTCTTGTTCTACTATAAAAAAAATCAAACAAAAAGATTGTAATAAAAAAAGAAATAAAACTAGATAAAATCGCACCATAACTTTTAAATTGTGGTATAAGAATGTAATTTAGTGTTACATTTAAAATAGCTCCCGCTATTGAAGTTAAAAGAGAGTATCTGAATAAATTTTCTGTAGTAATAAATGCACCTTTTGCAACACCCATATAGGCAAAAAAAAGTCTAAATGCTATTAAACTAATAATTTGAGAAGCAATTTCATATTTGTTTCCATATAAAAATCTTATAATTATATCTCCACAAAAAAATAAAATTATGAACGCTATTAAAAATAAGGAAAACATTAATCTATAGTAATCTAATAGCCTGTTATAATAAATATTCTTAGATTTTTTTTTTGCATCAACAATTGCTGGTAATAAAGATTGATGTAATATCATTGGAACAAAACCTAATACTTCTATTATATTTAAAGCAACAACATAGTTTCCTAATTCTCTAAATCCAATAAATTGTTTTAACATTATCTGATCTATTCTTGCTTGTATCATAATTGTTATACTACTTAATAACAACGGCCAACTATCCTTTAATAATTTTTTTCCAATTTCTATATCAAAATACCTTACAAAATTTGGCAATCCTTGAGACCTATAAATTAACCATCCCATTATAGATAATGATATTATGTCAAAAAGACTAACCAAAACAAAACATATCAAATCAGCACCTGTTAAAACTAAAAATATCTTTATAATAGAAGATAAAATCAGCTGAATAATTCTTCTTATAGAAATATAATTAGCTTGTACTGTTGCTTGATAATAAAAATCGATTACTTCAAAGCTTTGAAAAATAATTCCAAAAGCAATTATTAAAATATAAATGTTCGTTTCAGTGAAAAAGTGAGAGGTAAGAAGTGAGAAGTGAGAAGTGAGAGGTGAGAAGTGAGAAGTTAGAAGTGATTGGATGACCAAAATAATTGTAATGATTAGGAAAGTGATTATGCCGCCAAGGAGTTTTAGCCAAAATGAAGTCCCAAGATATACATCTCTTTTTTCTGGTTCTTGGACTAAGTCCCTAACTACTATTCCATCAAGCCCTAACTTAGCTATCCCTTGAAAGATAGATACAAAAGCCAAAGCATAACTAAACAATCCATACTTTTCCGGACCTAAATACCTTGCAACCCAAACACCAACAAAAAATCCAGCAATTAATCGTAAAACTTGTTCTGTAAAAAGCCATGCAGTATTTATACCGTAGCGAAGAACCCCAGGATGGGACATAAGGCGTGAGAGGTAAGAGGTGAGAGGTGAGAAGTTGTTTTTTGCGGGCTTCATGCAGTTTTCTCTCTGTTTTTTAGATATTTAATTAAACCAATTAATTGAATTTTTAATTTCTCAAAATCATCAAATATATTCAAATCTTTTATATAGCCCAATTCCTTTGCTACATTTAATTGAGTTTCTAATTCTGCAGCAGAACCTAAAGCAATATAAAGAAATTGAATGAATTCCTTCTTACTATTTCTTGCTGCACCTTCAGCTATATTGCTTGGTATAGAAATTGCCGAACGTCTTATTTGAGAAGTCAGTGTATATATTTCTTCTTTTGGAAAATCTTTAGTTAAGATATAAATTTTCTTTACTAACTCAATTCCGTTTTTCCAAACATCCAAATCCCTATGAGTCATAACCACCTTAAACTCCTCACTCATCAAATCTCACTTTCTTACTTCTCACCTTCTTACTTCTTACCTTCTAACATACTCCTCATAAGTCTTTAAAATTCCCTCTTCCAACCTTGTTTTTGCTTTCCAACCAAGCTGATTAATTTTGCTCACATCTAAAAGCTTTCTTGGAGTTCCATCTGGCTTAGTTAAGTCATGCTTTAACTGACTTTTAAATCCTACGATATCTTTAATCAAGATAGCAAGGTCCTTAATCCTAATATCTTTTCCGGTTCCAACGTTTACAAAGTAATCATTACACAGCTTAGCCATATCAGGAGCATCTACATTTTCCATCAAGTACACACAAGCATCAGCAAGGTCATCAACATACAAAAACTCACGATAAACTTCACCAGACCCCCAAATGGTTAGTGAAACCTTGGAGGCAATAGATACTATGCCAAGTTTAGATAAAACTTTTAGAATACTATCATTATCATTAAAATCAATCTCCTTGTCCAAACCAAAGCCTATTGGATATTTTCTAAAATCTTTTTTTATTCCTTCAATGTCTCCTTGTTCTAATAACTTAGCTAAATGAAATTTTCTTATTAAAGCCGGTAGTGCATGAGATGTTTCGAGGTTAAAATTGTCATTTGGACCATACAAATTTGTGGGCATAACAGAAATAAAGTTAGTACCATATTGCTGATTGTAATATCTAACAAGTTTTATAGTAGAAATTTTGGCAATGGCATAAGCTTCGTTGGTTGGTTCTAAACTTCCTGTTAGTAAATACTCTTCTTTCATAGGCTGCGGAGCGTACTTTGGATAAATACACGAAGAGCCTAAATTTAAAAGCTTTTTTACTCTGTATTTGTATGCCGAATTAATAACATTTAAAGCTATTGCTAAATTATCATAAATAAACTCAGCAGGGTAGGTGCTATTTGCTAATATTCCTCCCACTTTTGCAGCAGCAAGAAAAACATATTCTGGTTTTTCGGATTCAAAAAATCTTTCGACGTCTTCTTGTCTTCTTAAATCAACCTCCGATTTATCCTTGGTTATTATATTTGTATAGCCTTTTTCTCTTAATTTTCTAACAATAGCAGAACCAACTAATCCCTTATGTCCAGCAACAAATATTTTAGCATCTTTTTCCATCTAAGATATCCTCGTATTGTAGTCATTCATAGTTTATAATTCATCACATATAATTATGTCGAATGAAAAATTAAAGAAATTATGAGATTCTTCGCTTCGCTCAGAATGACAAAGTATGCTATCCTTTCTCTAATGCTCGATAATCAGACTTTCATGTCATCCTGAGGACGAAGTCCGAAGGATCTCTTTTAAAATTTTATGAAATTTACCAACTTCCCACTCGACGTATAATTTTTCATTAATAATTCATCGTATATCATTTATTATTAATCATAATCTATCTTTCACATAATTTTTCATAAAAAGAATACTCGTGATTAGTCCATCCATAACCAAGCTCTTTGGAAATCTTTATCCCTTCTCCTTTTGGTTTTATTCCATTTTGAAAAAAGTCATAATCCACCATGATTTTAACCAAATGCTCAAATTTTACAACTGGCTCCCATCCAAGCTTCTGTTTAGCCTTTGTTATATCTGCTTGCAAAAATTCAACCTCTGTTGGTCTAAAGTATCTTGGGTCTATTTCTATAACTATGTCTCCGGGTGAGAGATAAGAAGTAAGATGTGACTCCATTGATTTAACTAAACCTTTTTCTTCTACACCTTTACCTTTCCATTCTAACTCTATCCCTGCATAACTGAAAGCAAGTTCAACAAATTCTTTAACGGAATGGCTCTCACCTGTACCAACAACATAATCATCTGGCTCATCCTGCTGAAGCATTAGCCACATCATATGAACATATTCTGGTGCATATCCCCAGTCTCTTTTTGCATAAAGATTGCCCAGATAAAGTTTTTTCTGTTTTCCTGCTATCATGTTTGCTAAGGCTCTTGTTATCTTTCTTGTTACAAATGTCTCTCCTCTGCGTGGGCTTTCGTGGTTGAAAAGAATGCCATTACAGGCAAAAAGGTTGTAAGCTTCTCTATAGTTTACAGTCATCCAATAAGCATATGCTTTTGCAGTTGCGTAGGGACTCCTTGGATGGAATGGAGTTTGCTCATTCTGTGGTGGAGGAGATGCTCCAAACATTTCAGAAGAAGAAGCTTGATAGAATTTAGTTTTAATACCACTTCTTTTTATAGCTTCAAGAAGCCGTGTTGTTCCAAGTCCTGTAATATCACCAGTATACTCTGGCATATCAAAGGAAACTCTTACATGAGATTGTGCACCGAGATGATATATTTCATCAGGTTTTATTTTCCATATTATCTCTGTAAGAATGCCCGGGTCTGATAAATCTCCATAATGTAAAAATAACCTTGCCTTTGGTTCATGGGGGTCAACATATATGTGGTCTATTCGTTGTGTGTTAAATGTAGAACTTCTGCGGATTATACCATGAACTTCATATCCTTTAGAGAGCAAAAGCTCTGAAAGATAAGATCCATCCTGTCCTGTAATGCCTGTTATTAATGTTTTTTTCATAATGTTTTACCCCGTTTCAATCAGTTTTTAAAGCGTTAATCCTTTTAATTTCATCATAGATGGTGTCTTGCATTTTTATCTTTAGATATTTTTCAAGGTAGCTTTTCCCAATGCTCCGCCTCCTCAGTTACATAAGCATAAAAGCAAATGTAACCGAGCAGGATAAAAAAATTAAGCCAGTTCTACTTCAGAGGCTTCTATTTTAACACTTACTGCCCTTTGAAGTATATCTATATTAATAATAAGATAATGCTTTTTTTCTTTGCTTTTAAGTATCCCTGTTACTCCCTCAAGAGCTCCGCTTTTTATTCTTACTATCTGCCCCTCTTTTAAGTATGGATAAGGATC
>Ga0308411_10001404_pt1 | contig 16432 bp, 10 predicted proteins | sample HotsprottomLayer_2_FD_203530 | JGI IMG/M metagenome (GOLD analysis project Ga0308411, IMG submission 203530) | Hot spring phototrophic mat microbial communities from Octopus Spring, Yellowstone National Park, Wyoming, United States -... | ecosystem: Environmental > Aquatic > Thermal springs >...
GACCGCGGGCAGCGGATTTGACACCCTGCTTGCGGTCTATCGGGGCAGTTCAGTCTCTGGCCTGACGTTGGTGTCAAATGGCAGCAACGACGACTACGGCGGCACGGCGCAGAGCCAAGTCACAATCAGTGTCACGGCTGGGGTCGCGTACCAAATCGCAGTAGATGGCCGCAATGGAGCGAGTGGGAACATCCGGCTGACGGTGACGCCGATCAACCCCGTCACGACCCTCACTGTGGACGGCTCACCACTCGACGGCCAGGAGCTCCTCACGGGTCAAGTGCGCTGGTATCGCTTCACTTTGCGCACACGGAAAGCGATCTATGTGGAAACCGTCACGTATGACCTCGATACTACGCTGGATCTGTTCGGTGACGCACCCGATTACAGACACATAGCTACCGACTACGATACTGGAATAGGCTATTCAGCCAAGATCAGCGGTCGAGTCTTGTCTCCAGGCACGTATTACGTTCGTGTCATGCAAGGTAACCTGGCATATAACTCAACAGGTACTTTCAAGATTATGGTCTATTCCCGTACGCCGGAAGCTGTCAACTTAATCGACTGGACCGGCTTGAAAAATGTTTCTGCCGAAATGTATGCATTCTTCTCCTCGTCTGGCGCAGGGATTGTCAAGCTGGCAATGGGCCGACTCAAGAATTCTGCTGACCAAGCGCTGATCAATGAGGCGAAAGACGACCTGAAAACGGCAAAACGCAGACTCGGTGTCTTCCTGCGAGACCCCGCGTTCGATCTCAGCGTTAACGGCTCAGCAAGTGCAAACCTCGGGAATGCAACCGGAATTGGTGATGTGTCGCTGGGGGTCGAAGGATCTGTGAATTTCCTGCCAGGGGTGATAACGGGGCCAAACAAACAACTCACTTTGATGATCGCGCTCAGTGCGGAGGCGACGGGGATTAGTGTCTACAAATCGTGTAACGCCCAGTTGGGCTTGATCTTCGAAGATGCTGGCATTCAGGAGCTTTACAAATGGTATGGAACCGTGCCGCCAAACCTGTGGGAGCAGTTGGTTCGCGACGTTGTTAAAGCAAGTCCGCTGCTCCAGTCTCTGAATCTCATCCGGATTTCAGACGCGGCTGTCATTGAGGTGGGCAGCAGCTCGGGGTATTATCGCGGCGCCAGATTGCCCTACAAATGGGAACTCCAGTGCAAGGTTGGGGCCGGCGTATCCGCCGGCGCAGCCCTCGAAATGGACAGCATAAAAAATGGCATCTTAGCGATTGCAAGGTTGGTGGGGGACGCGATCCAAGGAAAGTCCGGCAACACTGAAGAAGCTGTGAATGACTTGCTTTCACAGCGGTATTTGTCCTTTTACGGTTTGGCATACGCTGAGGCCCGGGTTGAGGCATCAGGCGGGGTACCGGTTCCTCAGTGCCCGATCGCGGCTGCCGGTATCTCGTTGGGTGCCGGTGCGCAACTGAGCTTCTCCCCAAATCAGTCAGCCGACCGCCAAGGACCGCTGATGCGAGCATTGGTCTCCGATCTGGCAGGTTGGCTGGATCAGTGAAGTGGACAGCAAAATCGGAGCATGATCTAGCGTCCGACTCGAATGGCAACAGGCACGCGATTCAAACTCTCAATCTGGCTCGCGCTGCTAATTGTCGGTTGCGCGGTGGGGCTGTACGTCTACTCCCGCAACAGAACTACGTTGCATGGTGAGGAGGCCAGCACAACTGCCCGCGGACAAGAGATCGAGGCGAAAGCCGGCAGTGGCGAGGACGCCAAACCCCAGACCGGCCATGAGCTGGCGTTTGGTGAGTCAATCGGTGCATTCACCAACAGATGGTTCGAATGCATCGCGACGCGCGACCTCGACGGTCTGAAGGCGATGCAGGCATTGATTCAGGCAGAGCCTGGACCGCATCTGGCGTGGCTTGGGGCAGTTCTACGCAACACCGAAACAGACAGTGTCTCGGCAAAAGCGCGTGAGTTTGCAGGGGTGATGTTGGCTCAAATCGGAACGCAGGACGCCGTCCGCCTCCTGTTCAACACATACCAAGAAAGGCGCGGGGCAGGCAGTGACGTGGACAACCTGCTTCGGGCGTTTGACTTCGTCACTAACGCGCAGGCAGGTCCGGCCCTTGTTCAGTGCGCCGTCGCCGCCACCAACGCGGCGGCGTATTCGATCTTGGTGGAAGCGGCAGCCAGATGCACTGATAGCGCACTGGCGCGCGAACTCGCGGCAACCGCTCTTTTCCCTGATTCTGACCGTAGTCAATTTATCGCTGAAAGTGTCCTCCAGAAAGTGCCTGCCGCGCTGCTGGCAGAGGAGTTCCAACAGTTAATTGGCTACGCAACTAATGCAAGCTCCCTTAGCCTGATAGCAACCAAGCTTGGGGATGACGGATCGGACCGGAGTCTTGCCGCATTGCGGGAAGCTCTGAGTTCGGCGCAAACCGAGCGACGCAAAGTGCTTTTGGACGGCTTCTTTCGGGTGCAGTCCAAGGATGCCCTGCCTGCGCTTGAACGATTCATCTTGGAGGATAGAGACTTGGACGTGCGCAAGACCTGTATCTATGCCCTTGGTAATTATGCGGCGGACATTGTCGGTCCCATACTCAGCCGCCTTTATACTGACCCCCGAACTGAACCAGTCCGCAAAGACATCGAGTTTATTTACGGCTTGGTCGAGAAGCAGCGTAATGCTCAAGCAGAAGACGATCCTCGCTAGGCAAGCCAGAACGACCGATTGCTGAGTGGTCGAATTGCCCAGGAAATACGTCCAATCTTGGACGTTATGCAATGAGAGCCAGACCCTGAAAGGCTATCCAGCCACGATCCGGTTTTCCTGTCCGCTCCTGCACGAATTTCTCCCTCTAAGAGGACAAGGCGCAGGATGACCTTGCCAAGAAAATTGGCGTGACGGTCGCGAAGATTAAGCAGCGTGTGAAGGAACTGCACAAGTTCAACCCAATGCTAGGCTTTAGCGGCTGCCGTCGGGGGTCTGGGAGCAGGCAGAGTGGACGAAGGGAAGAAAGTACGCCGAATCCAAAGCGGAGGCAACCGTCCAACATTTCCGATTGGAACCAGCCCGGCTGCCGCGGTGTCAACTGTGTCACCCCCCGTGCGGGGCCGGTACCTCCGACATGGAACCGCTGATCCAGCCGGGTTGACGGCGGCTTGAAAAGCCTAACCCAGAAAACTGGTTTGGGTAGCATACCCGCCCTCTCGGGTGTCACTGGAAGCGCATCGTGTCTAGCACAGGTGGCGCGGGGAGCGATCAAATTGGTGAAAAAGCGGATTGACGCGAAGGCGCGCCATACCGCATGCGGGACGCGTGTGCTCCCCGTGCAAATTCAGTTTGTCGGGCGCAAGGTGCCGTCCCCACCAATGGGGTATTTGTGCCCGAAAGGCTTTGTGCCCGAAACGCTGGAAAAGCTGTCTGGTCTTGTAACCTCCTGCCCGGTCGCGGCTCCGCACCTGGCGAGTGCGTATGAAAGAGCTGCTGATCCTGGGTGCCGGCACTGCCGGCACGATCATGGCCAACAAACTGCGCCGTCAAGGTCATTGACCCGCGCGGGAACGAGGTGCTGCGGGTGCACCGCCGGGTGACCGGTCCAAAGCGGGTGCGAACAGTGTGCTCGTGGCCGTGGGTCAGGCGGGTGAGCGGCTGATGGCAGGCCGGGCCGCAGGGCGGGGGGCGTTGGCCTTGGCCTAGGCGGCGGCCTCGACCGCCCGGCGCGGCAGTTCCCGGGTTGGGCGCCGCACCTCGACTTCCAAGTAGCCGAGGTTTTGATCGCGGGCGGCCACGAACTCTCGGGGGCCGTCTCCAGGCTCACGGCCCGTTCCGCCGCGAGCACGGGCCACACAGCCGGACTCTGCGGCCGACCCCACGAACCAACGGGAGCCGACAAGCAAGGTGTTTTCATGCCGTCGTTCTACCAGCTACCCCCCGCCTTCGCCCGCTCAAAAACTGAAATGCGCCAGGCAGCCGGGCAATTTGTTTTTACCGACTTGGTGGACGCAGACCACCGCCGGGCAGGGGGAAGCGCTTAACCCGCGGTTGACAGCAGGGCTTTCGCGGGCAACTTCACGGCCATGAAATCAATCACTGTTTGCCTCATGGCTCTGACCCTCGCCGCCTCGGCCGCTCTGGCCGGCTCGCTCTACGACATTCCGCTCAAGGACATTGACGGGAAACCCACCTCGCTCAAGGCCTACCAGGGCAAGGTGATCCTCCTGGTCAACGTGGCCTCCCAGTGCGGCTACACCCGCCAGTACAAGCCCCTCGAGGCCCTCTACCGCAAGTACAAGGACCGCGGTTTCGTGGTCGTGGGCGTGCCCAGCAATGACTTCGGCGGCCAGGAACCCGGCTCGCCCGAGGAGATCAAACAGTTCTGCAGCTCGAAGTTCGACGTGACCTTCCCGCTGATGGAAAAGGTCCGGGTCAAGCCCGGGCCGGACCAGCACCCGCTCTACGCCGCGCTGACCGGCAAGGACGCGGCCTTTCCCGGCGAGGTGAAATGGAACTTCGGCAAGTTCCTCATCGGGCGCGATGGCAAGGTGCTGGCGCGCTTCCAATCCGGTGACGAACCGGACTCGCCGCAGGTCATTCAAGCCATCGAGGCGGCGCTGGCCGCCAAGTAGGCGCCGGTCGCCAAGTAAGACGGCGCAGCGCCCTGACCACGCGTTCGGCGTACGCTCGGGAACCGCGCTGCCGCGTGGGGGCGCCTCGCGGTTCAGCTCTGGCTTGACCGGCGAGAAGGGGCCTCACCGCCCGGCCCTTGGGCCAAACCGGCCTTCGGTCTTCGCCTCCCGAAGTTCACCCCGCGTTACCCGCGCCGCCCGTCGTCGTTTCGCCGTCTTCGGGCTCGACCGCCGGCGCGCGCCGCGGGAAGAATGCCGTCGGCGCTGTGCCCGACCCGAAGGCGGCACCTCCGGGAGTTGCCGGGAAGGGGCGCGCCGCGTGACGCATTCCAAGCCATGAGCCTGACGACCTTCGCCTTTCCCACCCGCATCCTTTTCGGTCCCGGCGCGCTGCGCGAACTGCCGGCCCAGCTCGAGCGCCTCGGCCTGCGCCGCCCGTTGGTGGTGACCGACCCGGGCCTGGTGGAGACCGACGCCTTCCGGGCGCTGAGCGCCGTGCTCGACCCCGCCGGCTGCAACCAGCGGTGGTTCCTCTTCGCCCAGGTCCACCCCAACCCGGTCGAGGACGACGTCCGCCTGGCCGCGCAACTGATGCGCGCGCAACACTGCGACGGCGTCATCGCCTTCGGCGGCGGCAGCCCGCTGGACGTGGGCAAGGCGGCGCGCCTGCTGGCCCAGCGCCCGGACTTCCCGCTGGCGCAATTTTACGAACGGGCGGTGGACTGGAGCGGGCTGGCGCCGTTGGTGGCCATTCCCACCACCGCCGGCACCGGCAGCGAAGTGGGCCGCAGCTCGGTCATCACGCTCGAAGCCACGCGCCGCAAGGCCGTGCTCTTCCATCCCGAACTGCTGGCCCGGCTGGTGATCTTGGACCCGGAATTGACCGTGGGCCTGCCGCCGCGCCTGACCGCGGCCACGGGTGCCGATGCGCTCACGCACTGCATCGAGAGCTACACCTGCCCGGTGTTTCATCCGCTCTGCGACGGCATCGCGCTGGAGGGCATCCGGCTCATTGTCGCGGCCCTGCCCCGGGCCTTCCGCGACGGCCGGGACCTCGAGGCGCGCGGGCACATGCTGGTGGCGGCGGCGATGGGCGGGGTGGCCTTCCAAAAGGACCTGGGCGTGGTGCACTCGCTGGCGCACCCGCTCTCGACGCTCTGCGGCCTGCATCACGGCCTGGCCAACGCCCTGTGCTTGGTGGCGGGCCTCAAGTTCTGCGCCGCCCGCAAGCCCGGGCTGTACCGCCGCGTGGGGCTGGCCTGCGGCCTGGACGTGCTGCACGCCTCTGACGCCGAGGCCGACGCGCGCACCATTGCCTTCCTGGCGGACTTCCTGGCCGGGCTGGGCTTGAACCAGCGCCTGCGCGAGCACGGCGTGCGGGCCGACCAACTCGAGGCCCTCACCGCCCAGGCGTGGGAAGACCCCTGCCACCGCACCAACGCCGTGCCGGTCACGCGCGCGGACCTGCGCGCCCTGTACGAGGCGGTGTTTTAAGGCGGCGGCGGAGCAAGCCAAACCGCCGCGATGCGTTCCGCCGTGACCCCCGGGGGTTCGTCCGGCGGCACGTCCAGCCAGTGCATGGGCAATTGGTGGCGGCACCAGGTCATCTGCCGCCGGGCGAATTGCCAGGTCTTGCGCTTCACCAGGGCCAGCGTCTCCGCCAGGCCCCGCTCGCCGCGCAGGTGTTCGACCACCTGCCGGTAGCCGATGGCCTGGAGGGCGGTGCGATTGCCGGCCAGCCCGCGTTCGAGCAGGCGCCGGGTTTCCTCGACCAGTCCCGCGGCAAACATGGCCTCCACGCGCGCGTCGAGGCGGGCACGCAGGTCCGCCGGGGCGCGCCGCAGCCCGAACACCCGGACCGCCCCGCCGGTTTCCGCCCGCCAGACGGCGCGCTGGGCGCTCCAGGGCCGGCCGCTCAGGCGCAGGACCTCGACGGCGCGCACCACCCGCCGCGGGTTGGCGCGGTCAATGCGCGCGTAGGTCTCCGGGTCGCCGGCGCGCAGTTCTTCGAGCAGTGCCGGCAGCGGGGTTGCCTCGAGCGCGGCGCGCAGGGCGGGGTCGGGCGCGGGCGCGTCGCCCAGGCCGGCCAGCCAGGCTTTGAAGTACAGGCCGGTGCCGCCGCAAAAGATCGGCACGCGGCCGCGGCCCAGAATGGTTTCCGCCGCCGTCCGGGCCAGGCGGACAAAGTCCGCCGCGGTGAAGGGCTGGTCGAGGTCCGCCACGTCCAGGAGATGGTGCGGCACGCGGGCGCGCTCGGCGGGGCCGGGCTTGGCGGTGCCGAGGTCCAGCCCGCGATAGACCTGCATCGAGTCCACCGAGAGGATTTCGCCGCCGAGGTGTTCGGCCAGCACGAGGGCCACGGCAGATTTGCCGGCGCCGGTGGGACCGGTGAGGTACAGGACGCGCGGGGCGGCGCGTTCCCTCATAGCGGGCGGGAGAGCGAAGCCTCCTGCGGCGGGCGCGGGAGGAAGGTGCGCAGCAGGAGCAGGCCCACGCCCACGCAGATGGCGCTGTCGGCCAGGTTGAAGGCGGGGAAGCCCACCTCGGCACCGTCGCCGCGCCGCACCAGGTAGAAGCGGAGGAAGTCAATGACGTGACCCACGCGGAGGCGGTCGGTCAGGTTGCCCAGGATGCCGCCGAACATCAGGCCCAGGGCCGCCTGCCCGATGAGGGTTTGCGGCTCGAAGCGCTCGCGGGTCAGGTAGAGCACGACCAGGGCGAGCACGGAGACCAGGGCCAGCAGGCCGTTGTTGCCGGTGAACAGGCTCCAGGCGGCACCGGTGTTGCCCCAGTGCACGAATTTGAAGAAGCCGGCAATGACCTCGCGCTCGTCCCACGGGCCGAGGAAGCGCAGCACGGCCAGTTTGCTGAGCTGGTCGGCCAGGTACACGACCGCGGCGACGGTCCACAGGCGGCGTTCCTCGGGGGGCAGGGACGGCATGGTGCGGGTTACTCGGTGTAGCCGAAGAGGCGGCGCTGCTTGATCAGGCGGGCGACCTGCGGCGGCACTTGCGCCTCCCACCGCGGGTCGCCGGACCGGATTTGCGCCAGGACTTCCTCGGCGAAGATGGGCAGGCAATCCGGCGAATAGTCCTGGAGGGCCTGGATGCAGCCGCGTTCCTTGAGGTAAGCGTGCAGGTGGCGCAGGTGCGCGGCCACGCGGAGCTGGTCGGCGGTCTCGATCCGGCCGCTCAAGGGCTCCCGGTACGGGTACACGTAGAGCTTGAGGTCGTTTTTGAAGAGGCGTCCGAAGGATTCGAGGATGCCGCCTTCGAGGTCGGTGTAGTACTTTTCCTCGAACAGCTCCCGCAAGGTGGGCACGCCCATGACCAGGCCGATCATCTTGCGGGTGTATCGGAACAGGTACCCGGCCAGGCGGTGGAACTCGCCGTAATCGGAGATGAGCACGTCCCGACCCAGCGCAGCCAGCGTGTCCACCCGGTCCAGAAAGTCCCGGTGCTCGATCACGCCGTCCTGGGCCAGGTTTTTGAGGGTCATTTCCAGGAGCACGACCGCCTTTTCGCCCTGGACCTGGGGTTCGTTCAGGAACGCCGCCCGGGCGCACTCGAGCATGTCCACGGTGGTGCGGGTGACCGGCCGGAAGCTGCCGCGCAGGACCAGGATGGGCTTTTTGTAGAGCATCTCGCCGGCCTGCACCACCTCGCCGTCGGCGGTGAAGAGCGCTGCGTCGGTCAACCCGTGGGCGACGAGTTGGAGGGCTGCCAGGCGGTTGTCCACCGCCGCAAAGTCCGGCCCGGTGAACTTGACCAAGTCCACCTCGACGCGGTCGCGGGTCAGGTTGTCCAGCAGGGACTGGATGATCAGCTCGGGCTGGTCGGCATAGAACAGCCCGGCGTAGATGAGGTTCACCCCCAGGATGCCGAGGGCCTCCTGTTGCTGGAGGTTCTCGCGGTCGTGCAACTGCACGTGCACCAGGATGTCCGAGGGCGGCGCCAGCGGGCGTTGCTGGAAGCGCAGGCCCAGCCAGCCGTGGCAATCGTCCGTGCGGCTGTAGCTGCGCGCCGCCACGGTGTCGGCAAACACAAAGAAACGCGTCGTCTCGCCGCGCCGGGCCACCAGGCGGGCGTGCAGCAGCTCGTACTCGTGGTCGAGCATCCGCTGCAGCCGCTGCCGGCTCACGTACCGCTCGCACGGGCCGTAGATCGCGTCGCTCACCGTCATGTCGTAGGCCGACATGCTCTTGGCCACGGTGCCGGCGGCGCCGCCCACGCGGAAGAACCACCGCGCCACCTCCTGCCCGGCGCCGATCTCGGCAAAGGTCCCGAAGCTGGCCGGGTCCAGGTTGATCTGGATGGCCTTCTCGTGCGTGCTGAGCAGCGGCCGGCTCGGCGCGGCCGCCGGCGGTTTGCCCCCCGCGGCCGCCGCCCCGGGCGGATGCAGCAGACAAAGGGTGGCCCGGCTCATGCCTTGCTGGTGATGCGCCCCCAGTCCAAGCCCTGGCTGGCCGCGTACTTCGCCAGCGCCTTCTCGTGCTGGATCAACACCGCGCGCACCACGCTCGAATCATCCGCCCGGCCCAGGTCCCCGAGCGAATCCGGAATCAGGTCCACCTTGCGATGGGCGTAAATGAGGGCAAACACCGCAGCGGCCAGCGCCACGTAGGGCAGGTCCTTGTAAGCGCCCTCGGCCACGTCCTCGACCAGGTTGGCCAGGAACTCGAGCTGCCCCACCAGGTGCGGGAACTTGGGCGCCTGTATCTGCGCGAACTCCGCCTTCCACAGCGGCAGTTTGCGCAACAGGGTGTCCACCAGGCGGGGAGTGATCTGCGCGGCGCCGCGATTCACAAAATCAACGATTTCCGGCATGGCGCGAGCCTAACAAGCCCCCCCGCCCTGTAAACCGCAAAGACCACCGCGCCCCCCGCGCACGCGGTCCCGCCCGCCCGGCCGCCGCCACTACCCCGGCCCCTTCTCCGCCGAGTCGCGGCCGCCCCGGGCTACCCGGCTCACCCGGGCGGGGTGATTTTTTGTGGAGCCGGCGCCGCCCCGGCGTTAAAGAAGGCGCGTGAAATCAGCCCCGTTTTCCCGCCTCCATTCCCGGCGGGCCTTTCTGCGCTCCGGCGCCGCCCTGGCCGGCGCGCTGACCCTGCCACAAATCATCCCCGCCCGGCTCCTGGGCGCCGCCGCCCCGAGCAACCTCATCAACGTCGGCTTCATCGGCACCGGCGACCACGGCACCGGCTGGAACCTCCGCCGCTACCTCGAATTGCGCGAACTGTGCCGCGTGCGCGTGGTGTGCGACGTGGACGGCGCCCGGATGCGCCGCGCCCGGGAAATCGTGGACGAGCAGTACCAGAGCCGCGATTGCGCGATGACCAAGGACTTCCGCGAAGTGCTCGCCCGGCCGGACCTGGACGCGGTGATGATCTCGACGCCCGACCACTGGCACACGCTTATCAGCGTGCTGGCCGTGCGCGCCGGCAAGGACGTGCAGTGCGAAAAACCCACCCTCTCGATTGACGAGGGCAAAATCCTGATCCGCGAGGTCCGGCGATACGGGCGCGTGTTTCAGACCAGCACCGAAGACCGCTCGATCCCCGTCTATCACCGCATGGCCGAGCTGGTCCGCAACGGCCGCATCGGCAAAGTGCAGCGCGTCGAGGTCATCCTCCCCAAACAACCCACCGTCCCCGGCGACCCCACGCCGCAGCCCGTGCCGCCGGACCTGGACTGGGACCTGTGGCTGGGGCCCGCGCCCTGGGCGCCGTACACCCGGGACCGGGTGCACTTCAACTTCCGCTGGATCGAGGATTACTCGGGCGGGATCATCTGCGACTGGGGCACGCACCTGTTCGACACCGCCCAATGGGCGCTGGACGTCGAGCGCTGCGGGCCGGTCGAGATCGAAGGCGCCGGCACCTTCTGGAGCGGCGGCCTCTACAACACGGTCAAGGACTACGACGTGACCTTCCGCTACGCCAACGGCGTCGAGATGACCTGCAAGCCCGGCAACCCCAGCATCCGGTTTATGGGCACCGAGGGCTGGGTGGGCAACACCGGCTGGCGCGGTGAACTCGAGGCCAGCTCCGACGCGATCAAGCGCGCCGTCATCGGGCCGGAAGAAATCCACCTCTACACCAACCCGCAGGGCGAACACCACGACTTCCTCCAGTGCGTGCGCAGCCGGAAAGACCCGTACTTCCCCGTGGACATCGGCCACCGTGTTTCCACCGTGTGCCACCTGGCCAACATCGCCATCAAAGTGGGCCGCAAACTCCGCTGGGACCCGGAGCGGGAAGAGTTCGTGGGCGACGACACGGCCAACCAACTGCGCCGGGTCCGCCCGATGCGCCCGCCGTGGAAGCTGGAGGGGTAGCGCCCGGCACTTGCCCGGGGCGGCCTCCCGCGCACAAATGCTCTTGCAGACGGTGCGACCGGCCGACATCTCTTTTCGCTGTGAACGGAAATCCCGAGACTCGCATGACAACTCGCCCGCTTTGCAACCCACGTGGCGGCGGCCTCACGGGCATTACCCTGCCGGCCCGACGCACGCGGATGATGCTGCTGCTGGGGCTGAGCATTTGCCTGGCTCCGGGGCTCGCCGGCGCAGCCGTGTCCCCGCGCGAGACCATCTCCCTCAATGAAGGGTGGCGCTTCCAGATGGACGCTGCGGATTTGGGGGAAACGGACGGCTGGCACTTACCCGAGTACGATCGGTCAAGCTGGGGCCGGGTGGCGGTGCCGCGCGCCTGGGACCTCTACGAGACGGCCCTTTGGGGTTACGAAGGCTTGGGCTGGTACGCCCTCGAACTGCCCGGGGCGCTGGCGCGGACCGGCCGGGTGCAAAAGCTGCACTTTGACCGCGTCAATTACCACACCAAGGTCTGGCTCAACGGCGCCCTGCTGGGCGAAAACCGGGACGGCTGGATGCCCTTCGAGTTCGACGTCACCGGCCGCCTGCGGCCTGACTGCGTCAACCATCTGGTGTTGCGCGTGGACAATCGCCCCCGACCCGAATGGCTGCCTGGCGGCAAGCGCATCGAGTGGGTCCAATACGGCGGGCTGCTCGGGCCGGTGACCCTGGAGAACTGCGCTCCCGCCCATGTGGCGGACCTGACGGTCGTGGCCACTTCGGCGGTGGTCCGCTGCACGCTCCAAATCGCCAGCAACCGCTCGCAATCGTTGTCCCTGCGCCTGCGCGCCGGAACGAGGGAGGCGCAGACCAACCTACAGACCAGCGCCGCCGGGCCGGTCACAGTGACGCTTTCGTTGACCCTTGCGGACCCGCGCTGGTGGTCGCCCGAGACACCGCACCTCTACCTCCTCGAGGCGGAACTTTGGGACGGCGAGGCGCTGGTGGACCGGCTCACGGAGCGGTTTGGGCTGCGTCGAATCGCTACGGCCGGCCGGCAAATTTTGCTCAACGACCGTCCCCTCCACATTCGCGGCGTCAACCGCTATGACGAATACGCCCCTTACGGGCCTAACCCGCCTCGTGAGCGCGTGATCGCCGATTTGCAGGCGATGCGTCGGGCCGGCATCAACGCCGTGCGGGTTCATTATCCCCAGTCCCCCGAGCTCATCGCGCTCTACGACGAGATGGGCTTTCTGCTGATCGAGGAACTGCCCATCAACTGGTGGCAGTTGCATCCCCACGGACCCAACACTCCGGAAAACGACATCCTCAAACCTGCCCTGGCCACGCTCGAGCGCATGATCCGTCGCGACAAGAACCATCCTTGCCTTGTCATCTGGAGCATGGCCAACGAAAGCCCCACCGACACGCCGCTGGGCATCCGCACCATGCAGGCCCTCATGCACCGGACCCGCGAGTTGGACCCCACCCGGCTGGTCACCTTTGTCGCCTCGCCCGGCGACTTGCAGCGGCACCGTGCCTTCGCCAAGGCCGACCTGGTGGGCGCCAACGTGTACGCCGGCACCCTGCATGGGCCCTTGGCCCGCCGTCACAGCGAAATCGAGGAACGCGTTTATCAGGCCACACGCCGCTACCTGCAAGAAGCCGTAGCGGCCTTCCCGGGCAAGCCGCTCTTGGTGACCGAATTTGGCACCAAGGGCGTGCGCGGCCTGCGGGGCGACGCGCTCTTCACCGAGGATTTCCAGGCGGAATGCATCCGGGCCTCCTGGCGCGCCATCGCGGAAAACCCGGACGTGGCTGGCGGGGTGCTCTGGTGCTGGGCCGATTACTACCACCGCCGGGACTTCATCGAGTACGCCGCCTTCGGACCGTACGGGGTTGTCACCGTGGACCGCCAACCCAAGCTGGCCCTGGACACGTTGCGCGAACTGTTCGCCACTTCCGGTCGGTAGCGAACATCGCCTTTGCCGAACCTCGAATTGCGCGCAAGGCGCTTGGCAAGCCATGACAAGCCGGCGGGCAACATGCCCGAATACCAGACCGGCCAACTCAAGGGTTTCCTCGCGGTCAGCCGACCTGGCTACTTGTGGCCGCCCCTTGCCTTACGGATTTAACGATCGGGCGGGCGGGCCCGGTCACGCCTTGTCCACACGGCTATTTTGTCGGGCATTTCGCGCTTCAATCTACGCGTAACCGGAAGAACTGGGTCGAGGGCGCGGGTTCACACGCGACGCGGCAGTTGACCACCGCCTGATCGGCCACGAATTGTCCATCACGGGTCTTGCCGCCCAGATCCTCCGCAGGAATCCACGGTCCCGTTACCGTGGGCGCTTTCTCAAGGCGATAACGCTGGCCAGGTTGAACGGCAATCTCAAATACCGCGATGGGTTGAACCCCCGCCTCATAGCGAATGGCCAAGAACCGTGGGGGTTCCGCAAGCCTTCCTTGGGTGGATGCCGGCAGTATGATCGGTACGGTCAGGAGCGGCTCCTCTCCCGCCATCTCCTCGGGGGACAGGTGGCCTTCGGCCAACAATACCGCAAGCTGAGCCACGTGCGACACGTGCGGTCGTCCGCTGAGGCTGCGCATCGCGAACTTTACTTCGCCCGTGCCAAAGGGCAGTGCATCGCCTTGGAGGTGAATCATGGGCAACGGCACCCCCGGGAGGTCGGGGTCTTCGAACAACAGCAGGCCGTGATCCCTGGGTGCATACACCAACAGCGTCAATCTCCGGGCCCGGTCATCAAGATTCGTCAGTCTCAAGGGCAAGTCCACGCGCGCACCGGGCTCCAACACCGGCCAGCCTGAGGCCAATTCCCATCCGACAGTCACATCTATCGGAATCTTCGACCTCCGGACGATGCCCGTGCAGCAAATCTCGGGCAACCCGGGTTCAGTGTAGCGGAAACACACCTTGAAACCCGCGCACTGGCCTGGTCCAAGATTGGTGCAGGCCACTGTAATCGGGATGTTGGTGCAAGTGTTCCCCGGCACGGTCACCGTGCCGCCGGCGGGGCTGAAGGCCCCCGGTCCGAGCAGATTGGTGCAGGCCCCGGACGACGTTCCGCTGATGGACCAGAGGTAAGTACGCGGTGTCGAAGAGTTGTTGCAAATCATGTAGTTGAGCGTCGCCGTGCTAAGCGTGGTCCCGGGGATTGACTTGCAAAGGGCCACCTCCTCGACCACGCACCGGTCTGGCGGCCCGACAGCGCAGTCCGGCAACTGCAGGCACAGCGGCACGAAGCAGCAGGGCTCGATGTCCGCGTCATGGAATCCTACATGCACGCACAGTGTCCCGGGCAACCCGGTGTAGGTAACGGTCACGGCACCGCTGCCGCCCGGGGGAATCGGCGGGCTGACCGGTGCCGGATTCGGCGAGAGCGTGCCAGGCGGCGCAAAGCTCACGTAATGGAAGGGGAACGGATTCGCGGAAAGGTGCGTCTGGTTCAACACGTTCAGTGTGATGGTGTATTGCAGGGTCCCGTCGGGCAGCGGCTTGCACTCGATCTTGGGGGTAATGCGGGCGCAGTCACAGACCGGCAGCTCCACGCACACCTTCTGCGTGCAGCAGACCCGGCCCTGGTCGTCCAGCAGCGTCAACAGGAAACACACCGTCTGCCCGCCCAGGTTGCCGGGCAGTTGCACATTCAAATTCACCGTGCCCTGGTTGGTGAGGCCACCGCCAGGCAGCGAGAAAACTCCCGCGGGCTGGGGTTGCGCAGTGGTCGCTCCCGGCGGAAGTGTATTGGTGGGGCATGGACTCCAGAAGCCGTATTGGACCGTCTGCCCGGAGAGGTTTTGCACCTGCACGCTGAGCGTGAATGGTTGGCTGGCTTTCTCCGGACAATCCGCTCTCCGGACTATCAACCGGCTGCAATCGCGCTCCGGCATGATCTCCACGTCTCCGCCGATCCCTTTTACATCCGGACCGCTGGCGGTGAAAGCGGGGTCGTAGGGGACGAGGTAGGAGTTGGTGGCTTGGCTCAGGGGAGGAAAGGTCGGGAAATCCAAGATCCGCAAACCTTGGATGCCGTGGGGCCCCGCTGCGGTAGCCATGTCCGCACTGCTCATCCAGACCAGCGCTTCCGGCGCGCCGGCTTCAGGCCCGAAATCCGCGCCGCCGTAGCCTTCTCCTGCAAGGGCGCTTTTCCCGGTGGCGACCGCATGGGTGACCGTCCAGGCCGAGCCGCTCCATGCCGCCCGCAGGACGCGCGAGTTGTGGTTCCCCGTCGCGTAATAATCTAGGTAAACATTCGTGCCCGAAGATTTGAACATGCCCCGCTCGGCAAGAATCATCGTCTTACCATCGAGTGTGAAGGAAAGGTCGCTGACAGGGACGGTCACGAAACCGGCAGACGCGACGGAACTACCGGGCACGGTGAGTGCCACAGTGTCGGATGACGGCACCAGTGCCCCCGAAGGCGCAATGCCCACACGACGGATGATGGTCGGGTTAGAGGTATTTCCCACATTCCAAACGGAATAGAACACGTTCGTGCCCGAGACCTCGATGGCCCAGAGCCGGTCGCCCAGCGGCGGCATGCCGGGCAGACCATTGTCCGGGGCCAGCGGGTCATGTACTTGGGCAATGACGCCGGTGATTCCCGATTTGGTCAGGCGATAGATTTTGCCATCTTCAAGGTTGGTGGCGAAAAACTGGTCATGGGCCGGGTCGTAGGTCAGGTTGCCGATGCCCGGTCCGGCGGCGGGATTCCAAGGGAGATTCGGATCGGCCTGCTGGGGCAGGACGGCGAAAACAGTCACGTTGCCGGTGAGGGCATCCACCCGGTAAATGGTACCGGAGGCGTTGGTGGGATTGGGACCCGCCAGCGAACCCAGCATGAGGTAAGGGTTGCCGTAGAAGGGCGGCCCCCAAAAAGGCACGTAAAGACTGTGGGCTGCGAGGTAGATGTTGGCGTCCCTGTCCACGGCGATTCCAAAGACGCAGCCGATCTTGTCCACGGACCAGTCCGGATGGTGGTACATGGGCGGATTCCAAAGGGTCGCCGTGGGGCCTAGGATCGTGTAGTGCGGCACGGGGGACGGATTGCGCAGGTCCACGAGGCCGAACGGGAAGGCGTTCGTCGGACCCAAGGTGTTTTGTTGTGCGGCGCAAGTCAGGGCCACGATACCCGGCTGCATAATCGGCGTGCCCCAAGATGGAAGTGGCCCGGCAGCGCGCCCCAGATGAACTGGCAGCCATAAGACAAGTGCGACGCAAATTTGAAGCAGACGCCGAGTGCAGTTTCCGATCGCGGTTGTGCGTCGAGCCGTCCGGCGACTCCGAACCCGTAACAAACACGAGGCAAACTTCATAAAGGTTTTAGTATTTGGTACCCTCAACGTTGTCAAGCCCCCCAATAATGTCTGTGCGGTTGCCTGCGTTTCGGGTAAGCGGTTTGGGACAAACCGGGTCGTGACGAACCAGCTTACGCCAAACCAACGAGGCCTTGACGCTCTCGGGTCGCCAAACTAGAAGCAAGCC
>Ga0308411_10001405_pt1 | contig 16430 bp, 12 predicted proteins | sample HotsprottomLayer_2_FD_203530 | JGI IMG/M metagenome (GOLD analysis project Ga0308411, IMG submission 203530) | Hot spring phototrophic mat microbial communities from Octopus Spring, Yellowstone National Park, Wyoming, United States -... | ecosystem: Environmental > Aquatic > Thermal springs >...
ATCGAGAAGATCAACGCGAACAGCGACACGCGGTTCAGGGTGAAACCCCACGCCCAGGAGGCGAACAGCGTGGCGCTCAGGGTGAGCAGCACCGCCACCCCGACGATCACCGCCTCGCGCCGCCCGAGTGCCGCCCAGACGAGCGCCACCACCGAGAGCGTCGCGAACAGGAGCTTCTGCATCAGGGCGCGCGCCTTGTCGTTCGCGGTGGCGCCGTAGTTGCGCGTCAGCGCGACCTCGACCCCGGCCGGGATCACGCTCCCCTTGAGCGCCTCCACCCGGCGCAGCACCGCCTCGGCGACGTCCACCGCGTTCTCGCCGGGTTTCTTCGACACCGCGATCGTCACTGCCGGCACCGCGCCGGTCCCGCGCGCGGCGTGCCAGACGTAGCGCGTCGGCAGCTCCGGCCCGTCCACCACGCGCGCGACGTCGCTCACGAACACCGGCTTGCCCCCGCGTGCGCCGACGACCACGTCGCGGACGTCGGCCGCCGAGCCGAGGAACGCGCCGGCATCGACTCGGATCTCGCGGTTGTCGGCGACCAGGCTCCCGGCGGGCAGCGCGACGTTCGCGCCGAGCAGTGCCGAGCGCACGTCCTGCACCGTCACCTGGCGCGCGTGCATCCGTTCGGCGTCGAGGAGCACGCGCACGCTGCGCCCCGGCCCGCCGATCGTCTGCACTGCGCGGGTGCCGGGCACGCGCTTGAGCTCCACCTCGACGGCGTGCGCGACTCGCTCGAGGTCGAACGCGCCGCTTTGCGCCTCGCGCGACCACAGCGTCAGCGTGACGATCGGCACGTCGTCGATGCCCATCGGCTTGATGATCGGCTCGCCGACGCCGAGGTTCGGCGAAATCCAGTCGCTGTTCGAATAGATCGTGTCGTAGAGCCGCACCAGCGCCTGGGTGCGGTCCTCGCCCACCTCGAACTGCACCGTCAGCACCGCCAGCCCGGGCCGCGACACCGAGTAGATGTGCTCGACCCCGGTCATCCGGGAGAGCACCTGCTCGGCCGGGGTCGCCACGAGCGCCTCCACGTCGCGCGCGGAGGCGCCGGGGAACGGGATCAGCACGTTCGCCATCGTCACGTTGATCTGCGGCTCCTCCTCGCGCGGGGTGACCGCGATCGCGAACACACCGAGCAGCAGCGCCACCAGCGCCACCAGCGGCGTAAGCTGCGAGCCGACGAAGAAGCGCGCGATGCGGCCGGAGATGCCGGCCGTCTCGTCGCCGGAGGTTTCGCGGGCGGGCTCGCTCATCGCTGCCGCCCCTTGAGCGTCGCGAGCGCCGCGGCCGGGTCGAGCGCGACGCGCTCGCCGGGGGCGAGCCCGGCGAGCACTTCGACCCCGGCCGGGGTACGTTCGCCGAGGCGCAGCTGGCGCAGCTGGATCGCCCCGGCGTCGGTCACGACGTACGCGCCCGAGAGCTCGCTTCGCTGCACGATCGCTTCGGCGGGCACGACGAGACGGTTCGCCTTGCCAACCGCGAAGTGGGCGCGCGCGAAGGTGCCAGGCACCACGCCGGGGACCGGCTCGGCGAGGTCGAGCCGCACGTCGGTGGTGAGGGTGCGCGTATCGGCGGCCGGGAGCACGGTGACCGCCCTCGCCGGCACCATCCGGTTCACCGTCGGGAACTCGGCGAAGGCTGGCACCGGCTTGCCGCGCAGCGCGGCTGCGGTGGCTTGCGGCACGCTCGCCACGACGCGCAGCTCGGCCGGATCGTAGATGGTCGCGATCGGCGTCCCGGGCTGGGCCATCTCGCCGACCTGCGCGTGGCGGGCCGCGACGAGGCCGCCGAACGGCGCGGTCACGACCGCGTAGTCCTTGGCGGTGGCGGCCTGCGCGGCGGCCGCCCGCGCCGCGGCGAGCAGTGCCTGCGCGGCGTCGTAGTCGGTGCGCGCCTTGTCGAGCGCCGCCGTGCTCACGAAGTTCTCGGCCACCAGCCTGCGCGTGCGCTCGTAGTGGGCCCGCGCGTTCGCCAGCTCGGCCTCGGCGCGGGTGACCTGCGCCAAGCTCTCGGCGAGGCCTTGCGCCGCCGCCCGCTCGTCGATGCGCGCGATCACCTGCCCCTTGGTCACCGCGTCGCCGGCCTCCACCCGCAGATCGACGATCCAGCCGGGCACCCGCGCGGCGACCACCGCCTGGCGCGCGGCCTCGACGACGCCCTCGGCGGGTATCGTGACCTCGACGTCGCGGTACGCCACCGGCGCGGTGCGCAGCGCCGCCGCCGGCGAACGGCCCTCGTCATCGGGCGCGCCCGGCCGACCGACGGCGACGGCGCCCGCCGCCGCCATTGCCACGGCGAGCGCGACCGCGCCGAGCAGTCGTCGGTCGATCGGATGGTCGGGCATCGGGTCAGGCTCCTCGCAAGTCGCTCGTTCGATGCGCGGATTCTCGGAACCGGGGACCACGCGGTCTGTAACCTTGGTTCCAGAGCGCGGCGCGCGGCGCGCGCTGGCATACTTCGTCCTCGATGGACGCCTCCGATCTGCGCACCCGGCTGCTCGCGCTCTACCCGGCGCTCGCGTCGCTGCCGCGCGACCTCGTCGACCGGCTGCTCGCCGAGGGTTCGATCCAGAGCGTCCCCGCCGGCACCGTCATGTTCGACGAGCGCCAGCCGTGCCGCGCCTTCCCGATGTTGCTCGAGGGTTCGGTGCGGGTGACCAAACAGGCGCCGAACGGGCGCGAGCTGCAGCTCTACCGGGTGGTGCCGGGGGAGGCGTGCATCCTGTCGTCGAGCTGCATGCTCGGGCACGTGCCCTACTCGGCGCGCGGCGTGACCGAGAGCCCGACCGTCCTGCTGACCCTGTCGGCGCCGCTGTTCGATCGCCTGGTGGCGGAGTACCCCGCGTTTCGCGCCTACGTGTTCGGGCTCTTCGCCGAGCGGATCGCCGACCTGATGCAGCTCGTGGAGGCGGTCGCGTTCCAGCGGCTCGACCAGCGCCTGGCCGCCCTGCTGCTCGGCAAGGGCCGCGTGGTGCGCACCACCCACCAGCAGCTCGCCGACGAGCTCGGGAGCGTGCGCGAGATCGTGACGCGCCTGCTGCGCGGCTTCTCCGACCAGGGTCTGGTCGCGCTCGCGCGCGAGCAGATCGAGATCCTCAATCCCCAGGGCTTGCGCGCGATCGCCGGCCAGTAGCGCGGGGCTCGCACGCTCGGTGACCGCGGTCACCGACCGCGCCGTAGTGTTGGGTCAAGATTCAGTCACATTCCCAATGGAGGCACGCATGAAAGCCAACGTAGGTGGTATCGACCGGTTGCTGCGCATCCTGGTCGGGCTGGGACTGCTCGCCCTGGTGTTCATCCTGCCTGGCCCCGAGCGCTGGTGGGGGCTGGTCGGGCTGGTGCCGTTGCTGACCGGCCTCGTTCGCTTCTGTCCGGTCTATTCGCTGTTCGGGCTGAGCACCTGCCCGCGGCACGAGCGCTCGGCGTAGCGTCTCAGCGCCGGCTGGCCCGCCGGTCCTGCCAGACGTTGTGGGCGAAGATGGCGAGGAAGATCGCGAGGCCCAGGACGTTCACCAGCAGGTCGGTAGGCCACAGCAGCGCGACGCCGACCCCGAACAGCACCACCGCGAGCGGCGTCGACAGGCGCGTCTCGAGCCAGCGTTCGGTCGAGGCCGCGAGCGCGTAGATGCCGAACGCGGCGAAGAACGCGATCTGCAGATCGGTCCATAGGTCGGCGCTCAGGAACGGCGTGTAGGCGAACAGCAGGGGCACGATGTAAAGGCCCTTCGCGAGCCGCCACGAGGTGAACCCGGTCGCCATCGGCGGGGTCTTGGCGATGGCCGCCGCCGCGAACGCGGTCAGGCACACCGGCGGCGTGACGCTCGAGTCCTGCGACAGCCAGAAGATGATCATGTGCGCCGACAGCAGCGCGCCGGTCAGCGCCGCCGCCGAGAGCGTCTGCTCGACCGCCATCGCCCGCATGTCCGGGGGGATCGCCGCGGCGAGCGCCGCCGCGGTCTCGTGCGACATCGGCTTGCCGATCGCCGCCGCCTGCTCGGGTGCGACCAGCGTGAGGATCGCCTTCACCGCCTCGGGCACGTTGCCCGCCGCGAAGGCGCCGATCAGCTCCTGCTGGGTGATCATCGCGGCCAACGCCGGCGCCGAGAGGGTGGCGAGCACGATGTAGGAAGCCGTGACCGGCAGACCCATGCCGAGCACGAGCGAGGCGAGCGCGATCAGCACCAGCGCGACGAACAGGCTGCCCCCCGACCAGTGGTCGATCATGATCGAGAAGGTGTTGCCGATGCCGGTGGTGGTCACCGCGAGCACGACCAGCCCGATCGAGACGAGCAGCGTCGCCGTGAGGACCATGTTGCGCGCGCCGAGCGCGAGCGCGTCGAGGATCGCGCGCGGCCCCATGCCACGCCTGCCCGGGGTGAGCCACGAGGCGACGACGACCGCCCCGATCGCCGCGCCGGCGCAGTAAGTCGGCGTGAAGCCGTAGATCAGCATCCCGACGAGCACCGCGATCGGCAGGAAGAACGGCAGGCCGCCGCGGCGCAGCACCGCGCCGACGCTCGGCGCGTCGTCGGCCGAGTCGACCTGCAGCCCCAGGCGTTTCGCCTGGATGCGGACGTAGCAACCGACCGACATGAAATACAGGATCGCCGGCAGCACCGAGACGGCGGCGATCGTCAGGTACGGGATCTGCGTGTAACTGGCCATCACGAACGCGCCGGCCCCCATGATCGGCGGCATCAGCTGCCCGCCGGTCGATGCCGCCGCCTCGACGCCGGCGGCGAACCGGGCCGGGAACCCGGCGCGCTTCATCAGGGGAATCGTGATCACGCCGGTCGACACGGTATTGGCCACCGACGAACCGGAGATCGTGCCCATCAGCGCCGAACCGAACACCGCCACGTAGCCCGGCCCGCCGACCAGCCGGCCGGCGACCGCGCGTGCGAGGTCGATGATGAAGTCGCCCGCCCCGGAGCGAGTGAGAAACGCCCCGAACAGGATGAACATGATGACGAAGGTCGCCGAGATGTTGGCGATCTGGCCGAGCATCCCGTCGTCGGTGTAGAAGCTGCGGAACAGCGTGGTCTCGAGCGAGAGGCCGGGGAAGGTCAGCATGCCCGGTACGTATCGCCCCCACCAGACGACGTAAGTGAGAGCGACGACGATGATGATTGGGATGATCCAGCCGGTGGTGCGGCGGGTGAACTCGATCGCGAGCACCACCGCGAGGCCAGTGAACATCCAGTCGTACCAGAGGAAGCGCGCATTGCGGGCCGCGAAGCTCTCCTCGCCCAGGAAGAGGTAGACCACGCACGCCACCGCGGCCAGGCCGAGGGCGAGATCGAGCGCGAGCACCCAGCGTCGCCCGGCGGCGGTGCGCGCGTGCCGCAGCGGGAAGAGCAGCACGCACATCAGCCCGAAGCCGCCGAAGTGCACCGCGGCGACGCGCAGCTCGGAGGTGGTGCCGAGGGTATTGAAGTAGATGTGGACGAGCGCGAGCGCGATGCCGAGCCAGTACGCGGCCCGGCCCGGCCAGGTCCCGGCGCCGCGCTCCTCGGCGGCCGGCTCCTCCGGGTCGCGCGGCGCAGCCGCCGCGGCGGCTGCCGCGCCGGGGCGCGACGGGTCGGCGACGCTCATGCCCCTGGCGTTCGGCACGGGCAGGCGCGGCGCGCCGCCCGCCGCCCGCTCATTTGGCGATCAGCCGCTCCGGAACCGCGACCCCCGCTTCCCTGAAGAACCGCAGCGCGCCCGGATGCAGCGGCAGCGGCAGCCCGGCGACCGCGTTCTTGAGCGACATCTCCTTGGTCGCGGCGTGGATGTTCTGCAGGAACGGCAGGTTCTCGTAGATCGTCTTGGTGATCAGATAGACGTCCTGCTCCGACACGTCGGCGTTCACCGCGAGGAAGTTCGGCTGCGCGATGGTGTTGAAGTCCTTGGTCTGCCCGGGGTAGGTCCCCGCTGGCACGACGAAGCGATAGAACAGGCCGGTGCCGGCGTCGGCCCTCTTGAGCTGCTCGTCGGTGAACTCGAGTAGCCGCACCTTGTCGCCCATCTGGGCGAAAGCGCGGGTGACGACCGCGACCGGCGGCCCCGCCCCGGGATTGGTCCCGGCCGCGGTGCCGTTCTGCAGCGCATCGATGCTCGGGCCGAAGCCGAGGTAAACAAGGTCGAACTTCTCCGGCGCATAGCCGAGGTTGGTCAACAGGAATCGGTTCGAGTGCTCGGTGCCGGAGTTGCGCGCGCCGATCACGAACTTCCGCCCGACCAGATTCGCCAGGTCGTCCACCGTGCCGGTCTTCGCGAACTCGCTCGCGACGATGAAGTGCTCGACGTTGGACCACAGCATCGCCACCGAGCGGATGTTCGGCTGCGGGCCGTCGGGCTGGAGCGGCCCCGAGCCTTCGCGCGCGTACTTCCCGAACAGCCCCTGCAGGATCGCGAACGGGGCCTGCTTCTCGCGCATCAGCTTGACGTTCTCGCCCGATCCCGCCGAGCTGATCGCGCTCATGTCGATCTTGTGCGTGGCCTGCAACTTGACCTTGACGAGCGTCGCGATCGCGACGCCGACCGGGTAGTAGGTACCGCCGGTCGTCGCGGTCGCGAGCACGTACGAGCGGGTGTCCTGCGCCGCCGCGAGCGGCGCCGCGCAGAGCGCGGCCGAGGCCACGGCGCAGGCGAACAGACGATCGAGTCTCATGGAACCTCCTCTCGAGTAACCCACCCTGGACGAGGCGGACCCTGGGGGCCGATCCGCCGCCCGGTCTGAACAGGCGGTCTGGGGCCGCGTGCCGGGAGCCGCGCAGGATTATGCCGAGCTTTGCCGGCGTCGGCCACACCGCGACCGACGACCCGAGACGCACGCGGCGCACGCTACCATCGGCGCCTCGCCCCGATCCCGCCGTGCTCGCCCGCCTCCTCCGGCTCGCTTCCGGCCTCCCGCTGCCCGTCGCCCATGCGCTCGGCTGCGCGCTCGGCGTGCTCGCGTGGGCGGTGCCGAACGGCTTCGCGCGCCGCACGCGCTTCCACATCGCGCGCTGCCTGCCCGAGGTGCGCGGCTGGGCGCGCGAGCGGCTGGTCCGCGCCGCGCTCTGCGAGGCCGGCAAGGCGCTCGCCGAGCTGCCGATCCTGTTCGCCGCGCCCGCCCCGCGCGTTGCCGCGCTGGTGCGCGAGGTGCGCGGCGCCGAGCTGCTCCGAGCCGCGGTCGCGGCGGGCAAGGGCGTGATCGCCGCCTCACCCCATCTCGGGTCGTGGGAGATGGCTGGTCTCGCTTACTCGCGCCTGCAGCCGATCGTGACCATGTATCGCCCGCAGGCCGAGCCGTGGGACAGCCTGATCAAGGCCGGTCGCGCGCGTTTCGGGGCCGAGCTGGTGCCGAGCGACCGCGCCGGGATGCGCCGGCTGCTCGAGGCGCTGCGCGCCGGCGGCAGCGTCGGGGTGCTGCCCGACCAGGATCCGCCGATCGGCAGCGGGGTGTTCGCGCCGTTCTTCGGCATCGTGGCGCACTCCCCCACCTTCGCGACGCGGCTCGCGCGGCGCACCGGCGCGACGATTCTGTACGTGTACGCCGAGCGCCTCGCGCTCGGGCGTGGGTTCGTCCTGCACATCGAGCGTGCGCCGCCGGAAGTGGCCGACGGGGACGAGGTGCGCGCGGTGACCGCGCTCAACCGCGGCGTGGAGCGGCTGGTGCGGCGGTTCGCGTCCCAGTACTACTGGGCGTACATGCGCTTTCGCCGGCGACCGGCGGGGGAGCCGCCCTACTATCCGTGGTGAGGGCGCAGCGCGCGGTCGGCGGCGGCCGCGCGGAGCACCTCCGCCAACCCCGCGTGATCGACCGGCGCCATCACGTGCGCACCGGCGACGCCCGGCGTCGCGGCGAGCGCGCGGATCGTCTCGACGCAGATCGCCCGGCCCTCCTGCCGCGGGTCGGCGGCGCGCTCGAGGCGCTCGATGAGCGCGTCCGGGATCACGCTGCCGTAGAGCTTGTCGCGCATCCAGCGCGCCGAGCGCGCCGAAGGGATCGGCGCCACGCCGACGAGCACTGGCAGTCGCTCGGCGATGCCGAGCTCGAGCAGCCGCGCCGCGAAGCGGCGCGCGACGGCGGGATCCATACAGAACTGGGTCTGCACGAAATCGGCCCCGGCGCGCAGCTTCGCGAGCAGTCCCTCCGGCCGCCAGCCCGGCGCCGGATCGACGACCGTCTCCGCGGCGCCGAGCACGAGCGGCACCGCGCCCTCGATCGGCGTGCCCGGCGGCAGCCGGCGCTCGCGTCGCATGCGAGCGGCGAGCGCGAGCAGCTCGGTCGTGGCGAGGTCGAACACCGGCTTCGCCTCCGGCTGGTCGCCGGCCGCCGGGTCGTCGCCGCGCAGCACGAGCACGTTGCGGACCCCGAGCGCGACCGCGCCGAGGAGATCGCCCTGCAGGGCGATGCGGTTGCGGTCGCGACAGGTGAGCTGGAGCACCGGCTCGACGCCCGCCTGCGCGAGCAGATGCGCCGCCGCGAGCGCCGACATGTGCGCACGGGCGGCCGCGCCATCGGTGAGGTTCACCGCCGTCGCGAGACCGCGGATCTCGCGCGCACGCGACAGTAGCGCCTCCGGATCGGTGGCGACCGGCGGCGTGAGCTCGGCGGTGAGGACGAAGCGCCGTGCGCGGAGCGCGCGCTCGAGCCCGCTCGCCGGCGGGCGCTCGCTCGTCTCGGGCGCGCTCACAGGCGTTGGGCCACCCAGTCCTCGACCGCGGCGAGCGCCTGCGGCAGCGCCTCGGGCTTCGTCCCGCCGGCCTGCGCCATGTCGGCGCGCCCGCCGCCCTTGCCGCCGACCTGTTGGGCGACGAAGTTCACCAGCTCGCCCGCCTTGACCCGTCCGGTCAGGCCGCTCGTCACCCCCGCCACGAGGCTCACCTTTCCGCCTTCCGTCGCGGCGAGCACGATGACCGCGTTGGCGAGCCGGTCCTTCAGCCTGTCGAGGGTCTCGCGCAGCGCCTTGCCGTCGGCGCCGTCGAGCGTCGCGGCGAGCACTTTGACGCCCTTCACCTCCGCGGCGCGGTCGGCGAGCTCGTCGCCCTGCGAGGCAGCGAGCTTGGACTTGAGGCGGGCGAGCTCCTTCTCGAGCGCGCGCACGTTGTCCTGCATCTGCGCGAGCCGCACGGTGATCTCCTCCGGCGTGGTGCGCAGCGCCGCGGCCGCTTCGGCGAGCTTGGCCTCGCGCGCCTGGACCCACGCCAGCGCGCCTTCACCGGTGACCGCCTCGACACGCCGGATGCCGGCGGCCACACCGCTCTCGGCCACGATCTTGAAGAAACCGATGTCGCCGGTGCGCCGCACGTGGGTGCCGCCGCACAGCTCGGTCGAGAAGTCCCCCATGCCGATCACCCGCACCTCGTCGCCGTACTTCTCGCCGAAGAGCGCCATCGCTCCGGCCTTGATCGCCTCGTCGTACTTGAGGATGCGCGCGCTCACCTCGTGGTTGCGGCGGATCTCGCGGTTGACCAGCGCCTCGACCGCCCGGATCTGCTCGTCGGTAAGCGGTTCGTTGTGCGAGAAGTCGAACCGCGTCCGGGCCGCGTCCACCAGCGACCCGCGCTGCTGCACGTGCGGCCCGAGCACCTTGCGCAGCGCCGCGTGCAGGAGGTGCGTCGCCGAGTGGTTCCACGCCGCGCGCGCGCGCGCGATGCCGTCCACCGCCGCCATCACCCGGTCGCCGACGCGCATCCGGCCGGCCTTGAGGCTGCCGGAATGGCCGAACACCTCGGGCTGGATCTTCTGCGTGTCCTCGACGAGGAAGGTGCCGTTCGCACCGGCGAGCTCGCCGCGGTCGCCGACCTGGCCGCCCGCCTCGGCGTAGAACGGGGTGCGGTCGAGGACCACCACCGCCGAGTCGCCGGCCCCGATCTCCTCGACCTGCGCGCCGTCCTTGTAGATCGCCAGCACGGTGCCTTCGAGGGCGAGCGTGTCGTAGCCGTGGAACTCGGTCGGCCGCCCCGCGTACACCACGCTCGCCTCCGAGCGGAACTTGGACGCGGCGCGGGCGCGCTCGCGCTGGCGCTCCATGGCCGCCTCGAAGCCCGCGTAGTCCACGCGCACGCCGCGCTCGCGGGCGATGTCGGCGGTCAGATCGACCGGGAAACCGAACGTGTCGTAGAGCTGGAACACCGTTTCGCCGTCGAGCATCCGGTCCTCGCGCGTGAGCGCGCCTTCGAGCACCTTCATGCCGTGCTCTAGGGTGTCGGCGAAGCGTTCTTCCTCGGTGCGCAGGACCTGTTTCACGCGCTCGGCGCTGCGCGGCAGCTCGGGGTAGGCCTCGCCCATCACTCGCGCGAGATCGTCCACCAGCCGGTGGAAGAACGGGTGCTTCTGGCCGAGCTTGTAGCCGTGGCGGATCGCGCGCCGGATGATCCGGCGCAGCACGTAGCCGCGGCCTTCGTTGCCCGGGATCACGCCGTCGACGATCAGGAACGAGCAGGCGCGGATGTGGTCGGCGATCACCTTGAGCGAGTTGGAGGACAGGTACTCGGTGCCGGTCTCGCGCGCCGCGGCCTTGATCAGGTCCTGAAACAGATCGATCTCGTAGTTCGAGTGCACGCCCTGCAGCACCGCGGCGATGCGCTCGAGCCCCATGCCGGTATCGACCGACGGCTTCGGCAGCGGGTGGAGCTTGCCGTGCTCGTCGCGGTTGAACTGCATGAACACCAGGTTCCAGATCTCGATGTAGCGATCGCCGTCGGCCTCGGGGGTCCCGGGCGGGCCGCCCGACACCTCCGGCCCGTGGTCGTAGAAGATCTCCGAGCACGGGCCGCACGGCCCGGTGTCGCCCATCTGCCAGAAGTTGTCGCTCTGGAACGCCGGCCCGCCTGGCTTGTCGCCGATGCGCGTGATCCGGTCCTCGGGCATGCCGATGTCGCGCCGCCAGACGTCGAACGCCTCGTCGTCGGTCTGATAGACGGTGACCCAGAGCCGGTCGGCGGGCAGGCGATAGACGCGGGTGAGCAGCTCCCACGCGTAGCCGATCGCCTCGCGCTTGAAGTAGTCGCCGAAGCTGAAGTTGCCGAGCATCTCGAAGAACGTGTGGTGGCGCGCGGTGTAGCCGACGTTCTCGAGGTCGTTGTGCTTGCCGCCGGCGCGTACCGACCGCTGCGCCGTGGTCGCGCGCTTGTACGGCCGCACGTCCTTGCCGAGGAAGACGTCCTTGAACTGCACCATCCCGGAGTTGGTGAAGAGCAGCGTCGGGTCGTTGCTCGGCACGAGCGAGCTCGACGGCACGATGGTGTGGCCCCGTTCCTCGAAGAACTGCAGGAAGCGACTGCGGATCTCGGCGGATTTCATCGAAAGAAAACGGCGACCTGGGTCGCCGTCCTCGCTGCAAATGGTTGAAGGAGCGGGATTTTCGCTCGAAACGCCGGCGCGCGCAACGGCCGGCCGATCAGCTCAGGGTGCCGATTGCGGCGGCGGCGATCAGCGTGGCGAGGGTCCCCGAGACGAGCGTCTTCGCGCCGAGACCCACGATCTCCGCGCGCCGCTCGGGCACCATCGTCGCGAGACCGCCCACCATGATGCCGAGGCTGCCGAAATTCGCGAAGCCGCACAGTGCATAGACCATGATCAGCCGGCTGCGCGCGGACAGCTGCTCCTCGCCGAGGCCGGCGAGCTCGACGTACGCGATCAGCTCGTTCAGGACGATCTTGGTGCCCATCAGCGCACCGGCTACCGGGGCCTCGCTCCACGGGATCCCGACTAGCCACACGAGCGGAGCCATCAACCAGCCAGCCGCGCGCTGCAGCGTGAGCGGCGCGCCGAGCACCTCGGGGGCGAGGCCGAGCAGTGCGTTCGCGAGGTGCATCAGCGCGACGAACACGAGCAGCATCGCCACGATGTTCAGCAGCAGCGCGGCGCCGTCCAAAGTGCCGCGCGTGATCGCGTCGATGCTGCTCTCGGCAGCGTGCGGCGCGACCAGGCGGCCGGCGGTCGGCGCGCCCGCGGCCGGCACCATCAACGCCGCCACTGCGATCGCGGCCGGCGTCGCGATCACCGAGGCGGCGAGGATGTGGCCGAGCGCGCCGGTTACGCGCGGCGCGAGGATCGTCGCGTACAGGACCATCACGGTGCCGGCGATCGTCGCCATGCCGCAGGTAATCGTCACGAACAGCTCGCCGCGCGACATGCGCGCGAGGTAGGGACGAACCAGGAGCGGCGCCTCGATCATGCCGACGAACACGTTCGCCGCGGCGCTCAGGTCGACCGCGCCGCCGACGCCGAGCGTCCGCTCGAGCGCCCAGGCGAACGCGCGCACCACGAGCGGCAGCACGCGCCAGTGGAACAGCAGCGCCGAGAGGGCGCTCATCACCAGGACGATCGGCAGCGCGCGGAACGCGAGCACGAACGAGCTGGCGAGCGGCTTCTCCTCGTAGGGCAGCGGCGCCCCGCCGAGGAAGCCGAAGACGAACGACGTGCCTGCCTGGGTCGCCCGGTCGATCGCGCCGACCACGCCATTGAGCAGGTGGAAGAGCGCGGCCGAGCCGGGCACGTGCACGAGCAGCGCCGCCAAGCCGATCGCGAGCGCGAGCCCGGCCAGCACCGGGCGCCAGGCGATCGCGCGCCGGTTCTCCGACGCGACCCACGCCATCGCGGGCAGGACGAGCAAGCCGAGCAGGCTCTGGGCGGCGAGGCTCATCGCGACGCGGCGCGCGCGTTCATGCGAGGCCGACGCCGAGCAGCCGGCCGATACCGTGGGTCAACGCGCCGGCGGCGCCGCCGATCGCGAGCATTCGCAGGCCGTCGCGCACCGCGCCGCGGCCGGTGAACAGGCTGATCACGGCGCCGACCGCGAACAGGGCGACCGAGGTGACCGCGACGGTCCCCCAGAGCGCGACCTCCCCGCGCAGCAGCAGGAACGGCGCGAGCGGAACCAGGGCGCCGAGAGCGAACGACAGGAACGAGGAGATCGCCGCCCCCCACGGCGAGCCCAGCTCGTCGGGGTTGAGGCCGAGCTCTTCTCGCGCGAGCGTGTCGAGCGCCCGCTCGGTGTCGGCGACGGTGCTCGTCGCGAGCGCCGCGGCCTCGTCCGGCGGCAGCCCGCGCGCGCCGTAGATGAGCGCGAGCTCCTGCGCCTCCTCGGCCGGGTACTCGGCGAGCTCCTTGCGCTCGAGCGCGATCTGGTGCTCGAACATCTCGCGCTGCGAACGCACCGAGACGTACTCCCCGGCCGCCATCGAGAAGGCACCGGCGAGCAGGCCGGCGATCCCCGCCAGCAGCACCACGCCGGCGTCCGCCGACGCGCCCGCCACCCCGAGGATCAGGCTGCAGTTCGACACCAGCCCGTCGTTCACGCCGAACACCGCCGCCCGCAGGTTGCCGCCGGCGGAGGCGCCCCGATGGCGCGCCTGCATGTCGGCGATCGTCGTGGGCCGCGGATGGCCGGGGTGGCCGTGGGCGTACACCGAGAGCCCGCGCACCTTCATCGCTGCGAGCACCGCGCGCAGCGGCCGCGGGCCGTAACGACGCACCAGGCCGGCGACCACGCGGGCACGCAGGTCCGGACGGTACGCCGGCGGCGGCGGTCGGCCCGCCGCCCGGGCCGCGGCGGCCCAGATCGCCGCCTGGGCCTCGGCCTCCGCCGCCAAGCCGTTGAACAGCTCCGCGCGCGGCGTACCGGCTTCCGCGCTCGCGATGGCGCGATACAGATAGGCCGAGCGCAACTCGTCGGCCCAGCCGGCGAGCGCGGCGGCGGCAGAGGGGGCGGTCACTACGTCGGGGTGGCGGCGGCTACCGCCGGCGATGGTAACCGAGCCGCGCGCGGCGGCGGATTGCCCCCCTCGCGATCGCGCCTAGCGCGGCGTGCGTGAGCGCCCGGTCGCGGCGCGACGGGACATCCTAGTCGAGCTCGCCGTCCCCGGTGCCGCCGACGACGCGCCGGATCGCTTCGAACGAGAAGCCCCGGCCTTGCAGGAAGCGTGCCTGCTTCGCCCGCTCGGCCGCGCTGGCCGGGGCCCGGCCGCCGAACCGCTTGCGCCAGGCTGCCCGCGCGCGATCGATCTCGCTCGCCCGGGCCGCCGCCGTGACGCGCGCGATCGCCGCGGCATCGACGCCGCGGGTACGCAGCTCGTGCTCCAGGCGCGCCGCCCCGAACCTCGCCCCGAGCGACTGCGCGCGCGCCTCGGCGAACCGCTCGTCGGAGAGCAGCCGCCGCCGCGCGAGCTCGTCGAGCACCGGCTCGATCTCGGCCGGATCCTGGGCGAAGCGGGCGAGCTTGCGGGCGAGCTCGGCCCGCGAGTGCTCCCGGCGGGCGAGCAGCGCGACCGCGCGCTGGCGCAGCGTCGGCCCGGCGCTGGCCACCGCCCGGTCAGGCCTCGGCGGCAGCGGCCGGCAGCGGCTGCGGCGAGGCGACGCCCGCCTTCTCGCGGATCCGCGCCTCGATCTCGGCCGCGAGCTCCGGATGCTCCTTCAGGTACTCGCGCGCGTTGTCCTTGCCCTGGCCGATGCGATCCTTCTTGTAGGCGAACCAAGCTCCCGACTTGTCGACGATGCCGTGCTGCACGCCGAGCTCGAGGATCTCGCCCTCGCGCGAGATGCCCTCGCCGTAGAGGATGTCGAACAGCGCCTCGCGGAACGGCGGCGCGACCTTGTTCTTCACCACCTTCACCCGCGTCTCGCTACCGATCGCCTCGTCGCCCTTCTTGATCGTGCCGATGCGGCGGATGTCGAGCCGCACCGAGGCGTAGAACTTCAGCGCATTGCCGCCGGTGGTGGTCTCGGGATTGCCGAACATCACCCCGATCTTCATCCGGATCTGGTTGATGAAGATCACCAGCGTGTTGGTGCGCTTGATGTTGGCGGTGAGCTTGCGCAGCGCCTGGCTCATCAGTCGCGCCTGCAGGCCGGGCAGCTGGTCGCCCATCTCGCCCTCGATCTCGGCCTTCGGCACCAGCGCGGCGACCGAGTCGATCACCACCACGTCCACCGACCCGGAGCGCACCAGCATGTCGGCGATCTCGAGCGCCTGCTCGCCGGTGTCGGGCTGCGAGATCAGTAGATCCTCGATCCTGACCCCGAGCCTGGCCGCGTATTGCGGGTCGAGCGCGTTCTCCGCATCGATGAAGGCGGCGGTGCCCCCCATCTTCTGCACCTCGGCAACGACCTGGAGGGTGAGCGTCGTCTTGCCGGAGGACTCGGGGCCGTAGATCTCGACCACGCGGCCGCGCGGCAGCCCGCCCACGCCGAGCGCGATGTCCAGTCCGAGCGAGCCGGTCGACACCACCTGCACGTCGCCGGCCGCCTGCTGGTCCATGCGCATGATCGAGCCCTTGCCGAACTGCTTCTCGATCTGGGCGAGCGCGGCCTGGAGGGCCTTTGCCTTGTTTTCGTCCATGAGGTGGATGACGTTGTGGTCGGATGGCATTGCGGATTCTCCCATAGTCGGTGGTCGGCAAGCGGTCTCGGCAAGCACGCCCAGTGTGCGCCGGTCACTGGCTCGTGGCGTGAGCCCGTGGCGCCCTGCCACCGCTCCCCGCCCGCCCCGCCTGGCCGGCGGACCGCTACTGGACATCCGTCAGTCTGTGCTTTTATACAGCAAACGCTTCCGGCTGGGAAGGGCCGGACGCCTCAGGCGCGCCGCGCCGCGGCCGCTTCGGGCGGGGTCCGGACGGCCGCCTGCGCGCGTCCCCCGCGCACCTCCTTGACGACGAAGGTGGGGCGCAGCTTCGTCTCCTGGTAGATCCGCCCGAGGTACTCGCCGAGGATGCCGATCGAGATGAGCTGCACCCCGCTGAAGAACAGGATCACCAGGATCAGGGTGGTGAAGCCCGGCGCCTGGCCCGGCGTGTAGCCGAAGATCGGGATCTCGAACAGCCGGGCGGCGAGGTAGACCGCCCCGGCGCCGAGCGCGAGCACCGCGGTCGCCAGGCCGAGCCCGAAGATCAGGCTGAGCGGCGCGGTGGAGAAGTTGACGATGCCGTCGAAGGCGAGGCGCACGAGCTTGCGCAGGCTGTACTTCGTCTCGCCGGCCGCCCGTGCCGCCCGCTCGTAGCCCACGGTCGTCTGCCGGAAGCCCGACCAGGCCCGCAGGCCGCGCACGAAGCGATTCTTCTCCGGCAGGGCGTTCATCACCTCGACCACGCGCCGGTCCATCAGCGCGAAGTCGCCGCTGTCGAGCGGTACGTCGATGCTGGCGAGCCTGCGGTAGAGCCTGTAGAACAGCGCGTACGCGAACCGCTTCGCCACGCCCTCCTTGCGCTTCTCGCGCACCGCGTTGACGACGTCGTACCCGGCGCGCCACCGCTCCACGAGCTGCAGGATCACCTCCGGCGGGTCCTGCAGGTCGGCGTCGATCACCGCCACCGCGTCGCCGCTCGCGTACTGCAGCCCGGCCGAGACGGCCGGCTGGTGGCCGAAGTTGCGCGTGAAGGACACCACCTTGACGCGCGGATCCCGGTCGGCCAGGTCGAACAGCAGCGCCTCGGTGCGGTCGCGGCTGCCGTCGT
>Ga0308411_10001407_pt1 | contig 16418 bp, 19 predicted proteins | sample HotsprottomLayer_2_FD_203530 | JGI IMG/M metagenome (GOLD analysis project Ga0308411, IMG submission 203530) | Hot spring phototrophic mat microbial communities from Octopus Spring, Yellowstone National Park, Wyoming, United States -... | ecosystem: Environmental > Aquatic > Thermal springs >...
AGGCCGGTCCGCCAACGTCGCCGGCGGTTCCAGCTCGCGAGATGCTCCTCGAGCTCGGCGATGCGAGGGTCCAGGGCCATGGGCTCAGCCGCTCCGCTCCGGCGCATAGAGACGCTCGACGAGATCGATCAGGCCGGCGCGCCGCCGACCGGCGAGCTCGGGCGGCCCGGGGTCGGCCCAGTCCTCGCCGAGCACCGCCAGGCCCTCGGCCCGTTCGGCGAGCTCGACCGCGCCGAGCCAGGCGAAGACCGCGACGGCGATCGCGAGGGCTCCGGCCGCGAGCGGCGCCAAATGATCGAGGAAGAGCCCGGCCGGCACGAGCGCCACGCCCGCCGCCACGAGCGCCATCGCCCAGGCTCGATGCTGCCGAGCACTCCGCGCGAGCAGGGCCGCCATCCTCTCGAAGACGATGGTGCCGGGCACACGGGATCGCGGATGGAGCTGCGCCCACGCCTCGTTCTGGTTCATCGCCGAAGCACCGCCCCGATCGAGCCCCCGGCCCGTCCGCGCCCCCCCGGCCCCGTTCGACCGGCACGGCACCACCGGGCGCTACCGCACCGCCGCGGCAGAGTGCACGGCCCCGGGCCAATTGCAACCGGCCGTGGCGCCCTCCTCAGCGCGTGGTGAGCTTGAGCTCGATACGGCGGTTGCGGCGATACGCTTCCTCGCTGTCGCCGGGGTCGAGGGGTTGGAACTCGCCGAAGCCACGGGCGGCGAGCCGCTCGGCCGGGATCCCGAGCGCCATGAGCTGGCGGACCACGGTGATCGCCCGGGCGGTCGACAGCTCCCAATTCGACGGAAAGCGGGCGGTGGCGATCGGTCGTCGATCGGTGTGGCCGTCGACTTGGAGGACCCAGGGCAGCTCGGGCGGGATCTCGTTCGCGAGCTGGCGCAGCGTGGCGGCGAGCTTGGCGATTTCGGCCGCGGCCCCGGGGCCGAGTTCGGCCTCGCCCGGCGCGAACAGGACCTCGGATTGGAAGACGAAGCGGTCGCCCACGATCCGCACGTCCTCGCGATCGCCGAGGACCCGCCGCAGCCGGCCGAAGAAGTCCGAGCGGTATTGCGCGAGCTCCTCGACCCGGTTGGCGAGCGCCTGGTTGAGGCGCTGGCCGAGTTCGGCGATCCGTGCCGTTTGCCGGTCGATCTCGGCCTGGCGGCTGGCGAGCACCTGGTCGAGGAGACCGAGCTGGGTGCTCAAACTCTCGATCCGCGCGGCGAGCCGGCGGACTTCGGCCTCGGCGGCACCGCGGCCGGCGGCCTCGGCGTCGCGCGCGGCCAAAAGCGCGTCGCGGGCTGCGGTGAGGGCGGCGATCTCCCGTTGCAGGCGCTCGACCTCGGCCGCCTGCGCGCGCCGCGTCTCCTCGAGCTCGCGGCCGAGTCGCAGTGCCCGTTGCTCGCTCTCGCGCAGCGCCAGGCGGCCCTCCTCGATCTGCCGCTCGAGACCGGCCCGCTCGACGGTGAGGCGGCGCAACCCGGCATCCAGCTCGGCGCGCTCGCCCTCGAGCCGAGCGACTCGGTCCTCGACGTCGCGCCGCTCGGCTTCGCTCGCCTGCAACCGCCGGCTCTCCTCGGCGAGGCTCGCGCGCAACCGCTGGCCGGCGAGCCGCTCTTGGTCGAGCTGCTCGCTCAGCGATTTCAACCGTTGCTCCAGCCGCGCGACGGTCTCGTCGCGGCCCTCGAGCATCTGGCTCAAGAAGAACTGCCCGAGCACGAACACCACGAGCAGGAAGATGATCGCCAAGAGCAGCGTCGAGAGCGCGTCGACGAAGCCCGGCCAGATCTCGGCTTGACGCAGCTCGCGGCGGGCCCGGGCCATCGCTCAATCCTTGACCAGCACGGGCTGGCCGGCGGCGGCGGCGACCGTGCGCGCCACCACCCGCAGCTCGTGCTTGATCTCGCGGGCGAGCTCGTTGTGGCCCCGGCCGAGCTCCTCGACGAGCCGGCCGAGCTGCAGGTCGAGGTTGCGGATGTGGCTGCGGATCTGCTCGTCGGCGAGCCCCGCGGCGGGCCGGGCGAGCTCGCGGGCGATCGCCGCTTGGCCCTCGGCGAGCCGGGCCAAGAGCTCCTGCTCGCGCTGCATGCCCTCGCCGAGCAGGGCCAGCCGCTCGGTCAACTGGTGCAGCACCGCGTGGAGCTGGGCGCGGCCGTCCTCGCCGCGGGCCATCAGCGCTTGGAGCCGGTCGAGGCTTTCGGCGGTCTGCTGCAGGAGGCCCGTCACGTAAGCGGGCAAAGGCGGCCCGGCGGCGAGGTCGGTCGGCACGGCCTCGGCCGTCCCGTGTCGGGTCATCCCGCCGAGCCACTCCTCGAGCTCGTTGGTGAAGCCGTTCTGCGCCTGGCTCGCTTGGAGGTCCAAGAAGCCCACGACGAGCGAGCCCGCGAGACCGAAGAGCGAGGCGCCGAAGGCCGTGCCCATGCCGCCGATCGGCTTGCGCAGCCCTTCCTTCAACTCGTTGAACAGGGCGACGAAATCACCGCCGCCGATGGACAGCCCCGAGATCACGCTGCCGATGGCCCCGATCGCCTCGATCAGCCCCCAGAAGGTGCCGAGCAGCCCCAAGAAGATGAGCAGGCTCGTCTGGTAGCGGGCGATGTCGCGGCTCTCCTCGAGCCGTGCGGAGGTGCTGTCGAGGAGATGGCGGGCGGTCAGCGGGGCGAGCTGGGTCCGGCCACGACGGTCGCGCTCGCCGAGCACGGCGAGGATCGGGGCGAGGATCGCCGGGGGCTCGAGGCGGCCGAGCGGGGCTCCCATCCGGTAGGCCTCGATCCATCGCAGGGCCGGGCGGAGCGCCAGGATGCGGCGCAGATTGTAGACGATCCCGGTGACCAGCACGGCCAGGATCAGGCCGTTGAGCCAGGGATTGAACAGGAACGCCCGCCAGATCACGGGGAACAGCACCGCGGCCACCAGAAGGGCGACCACGAGGAAGCCGATCGATCGGTAGAGGAATCGTTGCGGGTCGGACATCGGGGCTCCCGGCGATCGTCGCGCGGCGTTCACACTTTAGCCCAGCAGCGGCGCCCTGCCACGGGCCGAGGAACCGGTCGGCAACGTTCGGGTGGTGGTCGTGCCCGCCGTCGCGTGGCAGCATGCCCGCGCCAGTTGCCGGAGAACGCCATGCCGACGATCGATCTGGACAAGGTCTGCTGGGTGATCCTCAAGGCCCGCGAGTTCGACGCCAAGACCGCACCGGTCGAGGAGGAGCCGGGCTCCAACCCGATCGACGAGGACATGCGGGAGATCCTCGAGGCCTACCCCGAGGACACGGTCGAAGAGGAGTTCAAAGCCTTCATCGACAGCCTCAACGAGGACGAGCAGGTCGAGCTCGTGGCGCTCGCCTGGGTGGGCCGCGGAAGCTTCTCGGCCGAGGAGTGGCCCGAGGCGGTCGCCGAGGCGCGGCGCGCGCACAACGACCGGACCGCCGAGTATCTTCTCGGCATGCCGTTGTTGAGCGATTATTTGGAGGAGGGTCTCGCAGCCTTCGGTCTCTCCTGCGTCGAGTGAGAGTGATGGAGAGGGTTCCCGCGACCGCGTCGGTCCCGATCCCGCGTCCCTTTCGATTCGCTGCGCACCGCTTCCCATCGCCGCTCGCCGGCTCGGCTCAGCCGAACCGAGCCTTAAGCGCGTTTCGGTTGACAGGGGGTTAACGAGGTCGACCTGGCAGCTCAGCGATGCTCGCGCAGCACGTGGCCCGCGAGGTAGAGCGAGCCGCACACGAGCACGAGGCCGGGCGGCCGCTCGGCGGCGGCGATCGCCCGGGCGGCCTCGAGCGGCGAATTGGCGGGCTCGGCGCGCAGTCCGAGCCGCCGGCCGACCTCCGCCTCGTCACGGGCGTCGCGGGTCGCCGGCTCGTCGGGCACCGCAACGGTCCTGAGGCTCGCGGCGAGCGGTACCAGGGGGCGGAGGAAGGCCTCGAGGTCCTTGGTCGCGAGCATCCCCACGATCAGGTGCACGGGCCGGCCGCGCGCCAGCGCCGGCAGGCTCGCCGCCAGGACCTCGCCCGCCGCGGGGTTGTGGCCGCCGTCGAGCCAGAGCTCGAAGCCCGGGCCCAGCGCTCGGACCATGGGTCCTTCCATCAACCGCTGCAGCCGGGCGGGCCAACGAGCCGCGACGAGACCGCGGGCGATCGCCGCGCCGGGTGGTGCCAAATCACCCAGCCGGCGGGCCGCGACGACCGCGAGACCGGCGTTGTCGATCTGGTGGACACCCGGCAGCGAAGGCAGCGGGAGCTCGAGGCGTTCCCCTTCGTCTTCGACGACGAGACGCTCGCCCTCGCGGCGCGCGGACCAGTCGCGACCGTGGACGAGCAGGGGGCAGCCGAGTGTCCCCGCGCGCGCTTCGAACACCGCGAGGGCTTCCGGGCGCTGCGGGCCCAGGATGGCCGGCACTCCCGGCTTCACGATGCCGGCCTTCTCCCCGGCGATCGCGGCGAGCGTGTTACCGAGGAAGGCCTCGTGGTCCATCGAGACGGGCGAGATCAGGACGAGGCGCGGCCGCTCGACCGTGTTGGTCGCATCCAGGCGGCCGCCCATGCCGGTCTCGAGCAGGACGATGTCGGCCGGGGTCCCGGCGAAGATCAGGAAGGCCGCAGCCGTGGTGATCTCGAAGAACGTGATCGGTTCTGTGCCGTTCGCCCGCTCGCAGACCTCGAGGGCGGCGGCGAGCCGGGCGTCGTCGACCGGTTCCCCCTGGATCAAGATCCGCTCGTTGAAGCGGACGAGGTGCGGCGAGATGTAGCGCAGCGTGCGTCGCCCCGCGGCCTGCAGCATGGCATCGAGCAGGGCGAGCGTGCTGCCCTTGCCGTTGGTGCCGGCGATGTGGACGACGGGCGGCAAGCGGCGTTGGGGATGGTCGAGGCGGGCCAAGAGCCGCTCGATCCGGGCGAGCGAGAGGTCGATCCGCTTGGGGTGGAGCTCCGCCAGGCGGCGGAGGATCGGCTCAGCCGGGCTCGCCATCGGCCGCCGCCTCGACCGGCTCGGCCGCGGGCGCGGGCTCGGCCGGCTCGACCGGCGCCGGCAGCGGCACCGGCCGCAGCAACAGGTCGAGCAGCCGGGCGAGCGTGGCCCGGAGCGCGAACCGGTGGACCACCATGTCGACCATGCCGTGGGCCAAGAGATATTCGGCCTTTTGGAAGCCGGGCGGCAGTTTCTCGCGGATCGTCTGCTCGATGACCCGCGCCCCGGCGAAGCCGATCACCGCCCCCGGCTCGGCGATGTGGATGTCGCCGAGCATGGCGAAGGAGGCCGTCACACCGCCGGTGGTCGGATCGGTGAGCACGACGAGGTAGGGCAGACCCGCTTCCTTCACCCGCTCGACGGCGATCGTGGTCCGGGCCATCTGGACGAGCGAGAGTGTCCCCTCCTGCATGCGCGCCCCGCCCGAAGCGGTGACCACGACGAAGGCGGCGCGGGAGGCAACCGCGCGTTCGGATGCGGCCACGAACGCCTCGCCCACCGCACTGCCCATCGAGCCGCCCATAAACTCGAAGTTCATGACCGCGAGGACCACCGGCAGACCGCCGATCGTGCCCTGCGCGGCCTCGAGCGCGTCTTGCGCCTTGGTCTTGGCCTGGGCCTCCTTGAGACGGTCGGTGTAGCGTTTGGAATCGCGAAAGCGCAGCGGGTCGACGGGAACCTTGGGCAGCTCCAGCCGCTGCCAGCTCCCCTCGTCCAAGAGCGTCTTGAAGCGGAACTCGGGGCCGACCCGCATGTGGTGGCTGCAATGCGGGCAGACCCGCTGGTTGGCTTCGAGGTCGCGGTGGAAGATCATCCGCTCGCAGGAGGGACATTGGTGCCAGAGATTCTCCGGCACCTCGGGCTTGGGCGTGCCGCGCTCGACGAGCGCCCGGATCCGCGGGCGCACATAAGAGGTGAGCCAGTTCACGAGCGGGCCGTCCGGACGGCTTCGGCGAGCGCCCGCACCCGACCGTGCACCGCCGCCACGAGGCCCTTGCCCGGCCGGCCCTCCTCGTCGAGGTGCGCTGCCACCTCGGCGACCAGGGCCGAGCCCACCACGGCGGCATCGGCGACCCGGGCGATCGCTGCGGCTTGTTCGGGCGTGCGGATGCCGAAGCCCACGGCGATCGGCAGGTCGGTGTGCCGGCGCAGGCGCTGGATTTGCGGGGCGACGCGGTCGGCCACCGCCTCCTTCACCCCGGTGATCCCGGTCAACGACACGTAGTAGAGGAACCCGCGCACGTTCTGCAGGACCTTGGGCAGTCGTCGCTCGTCGGTCGTCGGCGTGGCGAGGCGGACGAAGTCGAGGCCCCGTTCGAGGGCCGGCAAGCAGAGCTCCTCGTCCTCCTCGGGCGGCAGATCGACCACGATGAGCCCGTCGACCCCGGCGCTCACCGCCTCGTCGAGGAACCGTAGTCGGCCGTAGGCCCAGATCGGATTGTAGTAGCCCATCAAGACGAGCGGCGTGGTCGAATCGCGATCGCGGAAGCGGCGGACGATCTCGAGCGTGCGGGCGAGCGAGATCCCGTTCGCGAGCGCGCGGAGATTGCCCGCCTGGATGGTCGGGCCGTCGGCCATCGGGTCCGAAAACGGCATACCGACTTCGATCAGGTCCACCCCCGCCTCGGGCAGGCCCGCGAGCAGCCGCTCGAAGGTCGGGATGTCGGGATCGCCGGCCACGAGGAAGGTCACGAGCCCGGCGCGGCCTTCGGCGCGCAGTTCGGCGAAGCGCCGCTCGATGCGGGTCGTCAAAGCGCCACTCCGAGATGGCGGGCGACCGTGTAGATGTCCTTGTCGCCGCGGCCGCAGAGATTGACGACGAGGAGGGTGTCCTTCGGCAGCTGCGGCGCGAGCTTGGCCGTCGCGGCGAGCGCGTGGGCCGGCTCGAGGGCGGGCAGGATGCCTTCGAGCCGGGCGAGCAGGCGGAAGGCGTCGAGCGCCTCGCGGTCGGTCGCGGCGGTGACCTCGAGCCGACCGATGTCCTTGAGCCAGGAATGCTCCGGACCGATACCCGGATAGTCGAGGCCGGCCGAGATCGAGTGCGGCTCGATCACCTGGCCGTCCTCGTCCTGCAACAGATAGGAGCGCGAGCCGTGCAAGATCCCGGGCCGGCCGCGCAACATCGCCGCCGCGTGCAGGCCCGTGTCCAGCCCCTCGCCGGCCGCCTCGACCGCGACGAGCCGGACCTCCCGATCGTCGAGGAAGGGGTGGAAGAGACCCATCGCGTTCGAGCCGCCACCGACCGCTGCCACGAGCACGTCCGGCAGCCGGCCCTCTTTCGCGAGGATCTGGGCCCGCGTCTCGCGGCCGATCACGGCTTGGAAGTCGCGCACCATCGCCGGATAGGGGTGAGGGCCGGCTACCGAGCCGATCAGGTAGAAGGTGGTCTCGACATTCGTGACCCAATCGCGCAGCGCCTCGTTCATCGCGTCCTTGAGCGTGCGCGAGCCGGAACTCACGGGACGAACCTCGGCGCCCAACAGGCGCATGCGGAAGACGTTGGGCTGCTGGCGTTCGATGTCCCGCTCGCCCATGTAGACGACACAGTCGAGGCCGAGCCGGGCGCACACCGTGGCAGTCGCGACCCCGTGCTGGCCGGCACCGGTCTCGGCGATGATCCGCTGCTTGCCCATCCGTTTGGCGAGCAGGGCCTGGCCGATGCAGTTGTTGATCTTGTGGGCGCCGGTGTGGTTGAGCTCGTCACGCTTCAAATAGATCTTCGCACCGCCCAGCTCTTCGGTCAGCCGCTCCGCGAAGTAGAGCGGCGAGGGTCGGCCCACATAGTCGGCGAGCCAGAGGTCGAGCTCGGCCTGGAACGCCGGATCGCGGCGCGCCACCTCCCACGCCTGCTCGAGCTCGAGGATGCAGGGCATCAAGGTCTCGGCCACGAACCGGCCGCCGTAGAGTCCGAAGCGGCCGCGCTCGTCGGGACCGGTCCTGAGGCTGTTGGCGATCGTCAATCCGGTTCCTCCGCGCGGCGCGCGCCGAGCCGCCGCGCCTCCGCCATGAACACCCGGAGCTTCTCCGGGTCCTTGATTCCGGGGCCTCGTTCGACGCCGCTCGAGACGTCGACGATCGGCGGCCGGAGACGCTCCACGGCGGCCGCGAGATTGCCGGCATCGAGGCCCCCCGCCAAGGCCCAGGGCAAGGGCGCCGTGAACCCCTCGAGCAGCCGCCAATCGAACGGCAGACCGTGGCCGCCGGGCCAGGCGGCATCGCGCGGCGGCCGCGCGTCGAAGAGGAGCAGGTCGGCGGCCTCGAAGAAGGCCTCGAGGCCCTCGAGGTCGGCCGCCTCGCCGACCCGGATCGCCTTCATCACCCGACAGCCGGTGCGGAGCGCCACGGCGCGCACCCGCTCCGGCGTCTCGTTGCCGTGCAGCTGCAGGACGTCGAGCGGTGCGTGGGCGAGCAGGTGCTCGAGGAAGGCATCGGTCGGATCGACGGTGACACCGACCGTGCGGACGCCCTCGGGGACCCGCTCGACCAGCTCGCCCAGCCGCTCCGCCGGGACGAAGCGGGGCGACGGCGGGTAGAGGACGAACCCCAACAAACTCGCGCCGAGCTCGACCGCGAGCTCGACCGCGTCCGGCTCGGTGAGGCCGCAGACCTTGACGCGGAACGGCCGCGGGGCCGCGGCGGACGCATCGGGAGCGGGAAGGGGCATCGAAAGGGAACGTCCGGCGAGGGTCGCGGCGCGCTCCTAGCAGATCCGCGCGCCCTGCCAAGCAGGCGGCTCAGCGCCGCGCGCGTTCGGCCGCGGCCGGCACCGGCCGGCGGCCGAGAAGGCCCGAGATCTGGTCCCAGAAGAGCTCGACGAGCACGCAGCCGCAGACCACCACGACCGCGAGCAGCTGCGTGGCGGTGAAAGGCTGGTCGAGGAACGCCAGGGCGAGGCCGGCGGCGATCACCGGCTTCAAGAAGAAGAGATAGTTGGCGCGGCCGATGTCGGGGGCGGCGGCGAGGCCGCCTAGCCAGAGCGCCATGGCGATCGTCGTGTTCCAAACGCCGAGGGTGAGGACCGCCGACCATTGCTGCGGTGTGCGGTCGAAGAGCGTGGTCGGATCGACCCAGATGCCCCAGACGAGGCCGACCGTGGGCCAGAGTGCGAAAAAGCCGATCGCGAAGCAGTAGGCGGTCATCCGGACCGCGCCCCAGCGTTGGTAGAGCGGCCGGACGAGCACCATGTAGACCGAGGAGACGAGCGCGCAGCCGAGGGCCAAGAGCACGCCCACGAACGCCTTGGACCATTCCGCGGCGACGGTGACCTGGACGAGATAGCCGTCGGTCAGGAGGATCACCACACCCAGGAGCGCACCGAGACCGCTCACCCATTTGGCGGTCGAAATCGGGCCGCGATTGATGATCCAGTTGGCGAGGACGACCAGCAAGGGCATGGTCGAGACCATGGTCGCGACCTGGATCGCGGTGGCGAAGTTCAAAGCCCAGTGGAAGAGGAGCTGGGCGAGCGTCATGCCGAAGATCGAGAGGATGGCGATCTTGGCACCTTCGACCTTGAGCGGGGTGAGGAGATCTTGCTGGCCCGGCCAACACAGCGCCAAGAGGACGAGACCCGAGCCACCGATCATGAAGCGCCAGACCGTGAGCTCCGGCCCGAACATGCCGGTCAGGACGGCGACGAACTCGCTCGAGGCGTGGCCGCAGACGCCGAGCAAGATGCAGCCGTAGATCAAGAGCAATCGACCGGTGGGGATCGACGCCGCGGCGGAGCTCATGGTGCGATCTCCCGAGCGAAGCCCGTGAGCGCCTCGGCGAGGGCCTCCGGCACCTCGACCGGCAGCATGTGGCCGGCCTCGGGCAGATCGAGCCGTCGGCCGCGTGGCAGCCGGGCGGCGAGTTCGGCTACGTCCCGGGCATCGAAAAACACCCGATCCTGGAGCCCCGAGACCACGAGGGTGGGGAGATCGAGACGCTCCCACGGCACGTTCCAGTCGGCCTCGCCCATGCGACGCAACAGCTCCATCTGCCCGGAGGTCGGATCGAGCGGCTCGTAACGGGTGTCGGGCAGGAGGCACTCGGCCCGGTGCGCCTCGAGCCAAGCCGGGCCGAACAGGAGCGGGGCCATGAGATCGCGCATCAACAGGGGCCCTGCCACCTCCATGACCCGCACCACGGCGGCGTTGATCCAATCGAGCCGGATGCCCGGCTTGCGCAGCGTGTTCAGGAGAACGAGGCCCCGGGCCTCCGCACCCTCGAGGATCGCCCGGGCGGCGTAGAGCCCGCCGATCGAAAGACCCACGAGGACCGGGCGGGCCGGCCGCAGCCCGCCGAGGAGCCGCAGGAGATCGCCCACGATCAGGGGCAGGTCGAGCCGGGTACCGGGCGCGAAGCGGCTGCCCGCCTGGCCGCGGAAATTCCAGGCGAGCGTGCCGTGCCCCGCGCCGCGCAGGCGCTCCCCCACCGCCCGCCACTGGGCGATGTCGCCGGTGATCGCGTTGACGAAAACGAAGGTGAGCCCGTTCGCGTTGGCCGGCGGGGCGTGTTCGAAGGCGAGCGCATCTCGTGGGCCGAGCTCGAACGTCGCCATGGTCGCCTCCCCTGGCATGCCGGCACCGCTTCGGATTTCTGGTAAACCCCTACACACCGTTTGTGAACATCGCCCGGCGCGAGCCGGCCGTGCGGGTCCCGCGGCCGCGTCGGCCCCCTCTGGCCCCGACGTCGGACCGCCCTCGCCGGCCGTCCCCGAACGAGCCGTCGGGCACGGCTTCCGGCTGGGTCGCGTGCGCGGTTGACCTCCTCGTCGCTCTGGATCATGGATGCTACGGGGGAGGCCCGGCTCGGGGAGGGGGCCATGAAGGTGACGGACATTCTCGACAAGAAGGGGCGCAGGGTCGTCACGATCCGTGCGGATGCGAGCATCGAGACGGCGATCCACCGGCTCGCGCTCGAGCGGATCGGCGCGCTCGTGGTGAGCGAGGACGGCGAGGCGTTGGAAGGCATCCTCTCCGAACGCGACATCCTCCACGCGCTCGCCCGCGAAGGCGCGGCGATCCTCGGGCCCGGTCGCCGGGTGGCGGAGATCATGACCCGGGCGGTCCGCACCTGCGGTCCGCACGACAGCGTCAAGCATCTGATGGACACGATGACCCGCTACCGGGTCCGCCACCTGCCGGTGGTCGAAAATGGCCGGCTGATCGGCCTCGTGAGCATCGGCGACGTGGTCAAGAACCGGCTCGAGGAGATGGAGCTCGAGACCAACGTGTTGCGCGACGTGGTGCTCGCCGGCCGCTGAGCCGCCGCCCACCGCCTCTTCACCGACCGCCTTCAAATGTAAGCGATCGCCCGGCCGAGCACGGCCACCGTGGGCCAGGCGAGGAGCGAGAGCAGAGCACCGCGGCGGACCGCCGGCGGCACGGCGCCGTCGAGGGCGGCGAAGCCGGGCCCGGCGGCACGGTGGACGAGCACGACGTTCACAAGCGCGAGGGCGACGAGCGCGAGCTTCGCGAGCATCAGCGGGTGGCCGAGGAGCGCCGCGGCGTCGGCGAGCAACATCACGGCACCCGTCGGCACCTGGAGCGCCACGCCCGTGGCCGCCAGCGGCACGAGCAGCCGGGCGAGCGGGCGGGCGGGAAGCGCGCGCGCCAAGCCCAAGAGTCGGAGATCGAGCGCCAGGATCGAGCCCAACAAGAGCCCAACGCCCAAAACGTGCAGCACGCTCGCGAGCGGATAGGCCCAGAGCGAGCGGCGGATCGCGGCCGAGGCGGCGGTGCCCTCGAGCCAGACGCCCAGGGGCGAGAGCAGCCCCGCGGCCTCGTGCTCCACGAGGGAACGCTCAGCGGAGCTGGGTGACCGTCCCGTTCACCTTGATCCACTCGGCGCGGAGCTCGATGTCGCGGCTTTTGTGTGGGTAGCCCATGACCTCGACCACCGCACCCGGGCGGATCCTCTCTTCCTGCAGGCCACGGGCGATCATCCGGGACGGCGGGGCGAGGACGACCTCCCAGACCTTCTCGGGGGTCTTCAGGATCAAGATGCCGTGCGGGTTCTCGAAGCTCACCCGCTCGACCGTGCCGGTGAGCGTGAGCGGCCGGTCGGAATCGTAGGAGCCCCAGCCGTGGTGGGCCCGGGCGGCCGACGGCAGCGCCACGGCGGTGAGCGCGAGCAGCAAGAGACGGCGGTGCATGGCGGGCGTGCCCTCCTCGCGGGTTCCTGCGTGATATAGCCTGCCGCACGCGCCGGCCGAGGGGGCGGGCGCGAGCCAGGGTTGCAGGGGAGGGAGCGATGGAGGTCGAAAAGCGCCTCGCCGAGAAGGGGATCGTGCTGCCGCCGGTGACCGCGCCGGTCGCCAACTACGTCAACGCGGTCCGCACCGGGAACCTCCTCTTCCTCTCCGGCAAGGGGCCGAGCTTTCCCGACGGTACGCAAGGGATCGGCAAAGTCGGCGCGGACCTCTCGCTCGAGGAAGGCTATCGCCACGCCCGGCAAGTGGGGCTCAACCTGATCGCGGTCATGAAGGCCGAGCTCGGCGACCTCGACCGGGTGGCACGGGTGGTCAAGGTGCTGGGCATGGTCAATTGCCCGCCGAGCTTCACCGATCACCCCAAGGTGATCAACGGCTGTTCGGATCTCTTCGTCGAGGTGTTCGGCGAGCGCGGCCGGCACGCCCGCTCGGCGGTAGGCATGGGCAGCCTGCCCGGCAACATCTCGGTCGAGATCGAGTGCATCGTCGAGGTCGCGTGACCGGCGCGGCCCCGGGCGGCGGCGCGGGGCGGGCCTGCGTGCCGACCGCTTGGTGAAGGCCCGAGGCGCGGGCTAGAGCCGCCCGGCAGCAGCGGGGGAGCACGTCCATGGCCGAGCGACAGATTTTCTACGAGCGTCTCACCTGGCCGGAGATCCGGGAAGCGGCCCGACGGGACACGGTCGTCCTGTTGCCCTTCGCCTCGATCGAACAGCACGGCTTCCATTTGCCCGTCGACGTCGATCTGCGGCTCGCGCGGGAGGTCTGCATCCGGGCGGCCAAGAAGAACCCGCACACGCTCGTCATGACGCCCATGGCCTTCGGCTTCGAGCCGCACCACATGGCTTGGCCCGGGACCATCGACGTCGATTGGGACGTCTTGATCCGCTACGGGGTCTGCGTCGTCTCCTCCCTCGTCCGCGCCGGCTTCCGCCGCATCTTGATCGTCAACGGCCACGGCTCGAACCGGCCGATCATGGAGATGATCGTCCGGCTCGCCCAGGTGAAGCATCCCGAAGCCCTCGTGGCCGGCCAATCCTGGTTCGCGCTCGCCAAGGTCGCCGAGGTGTTCGGGCCGTTGCAGGAGAGCCGGTTCACGAGCCACGCCTGCGAGCTCGAGACCTCGGCCTATCTCGCGATCGATCCGGATGCGGTCAAAATGGACCAGGCGGTGCGAGACGAGACCTTCCGCCGCAGCCCGCACGTTTGGGCCGATCTGATCGGCAAGAAGCCGGAGCCGGATTCGACGACGCCGCTCGTGATGATGGAGTATTTCTCGACCGGCTCGCTTTCGGGGGTGCGCGGCGATCCGAGCAAGGCCACGGCCGAGAAGGGCGAGAAGGCGCTCGAGGCGGCGGCCGAGGAGGTGGCGGCGATCGTCGAGGAACTCCGCGCCCGGGCGATCCGGCTGCCCGAGACCTTCCACGACGTGCCGGTCGAGACCATCCAGCGGCGGCTCGCCGGCGGGTGAGCCTCGCCGGCGCGGCGAGCTCGGGCCGCGGCGCGGCGCTTCTGTTGTGCGGCGCGCTCGTCCTCGGGCTCGCCGGCAACATGACCTTCCAGGCGCTCGTGCCCGAGCTCTCGACGGCCCTCCGGCTTTCCAAGACCGAAGTCGGTTGGGTCTCGTCCGTCAACTATCTGGCCTACGCGGCGGCCGCGCCGTTCCTCGTGGGCCTCACCGATCGGGTCGACGCGCGGCTGGTCATGGCGGTCGGGCTCGCCGTCTCGCTCGTGGCCGGGCTCGGCTCGGCCCTCTTCCTCGCGGACTTCCTCTCGGCCTTGTTCTGGCGGGGGCTCGCGGGCGTGGGGATCGCCGGGACCTACATGCCGGGCCTCAAGGCCTTGACCGATCGCACGGCCGGGCCCGGCCAGGCCCGGCTGCAAGCCTTCTATACCGCGGTCTATTCGGTCGGCACGGCCCTCTCGGCCTGGCTCGCCGGGCTCCTGCTCGTGGCCGCGGGCTGGCGGGCCGCGTTCGCCGCGAGTGGAGCGCTACCGGCGCTCGCCGCCCTCTTCCTCCTGCCGCTCGCTCCGCATCGGCCGCGCGGCTCGGGTGCCGGCCGGACCGGCGGGATCGGCGCCGCGCTGCGGCAAAGGCGGGCGATGGGCTTCGCGCTCGCTTACGGCGCCCACTGCTGGGAGCTCTTCGGCTACCGCACCTGGCTCGTGGCGTTCCTCGTCTTCGCCGCGGCCGAGACCGGGGCGTCGGTCGACCGGGCGACGATCGCCAGTTTCGCGACGCTCGTGCTGCTCGTGGGGCTGCCCGCCTCGCTGCTCGGCAACGAGCTCGCCGGGCGGCTGCCGCGGGCGGCGGTGGTGAGCACCTTCATGCTCGTCTCGGCCGGGGTCGGGACGATGCTCGGGCTCGTGCTCGACGCGGGCTTCCCGGTCGTGCTCGCGCTCGCGCTCCTCTACGGCTGCCTCGTCATGATCGACAGCGCGGCGATCACCGTCGGCACGGTCCAAGCGGCCGCCGCCGATCTCGAGGGCGCGACCCTCGCGGTGCAGACCCTGCTCGGCTCGCTGGGGGCGATGCTCGCCCCCTTGGCTTCGGGGTTCTTGCTCGACCTGCTCGGCCCGGGGACCCGCGCGGGCTGGGCGGTGGCCCTCGCGACCGTCGCGGCCGGTGCCCTGCTCGGGCCTTTGGCGCTCTCTCTACTCGCCCGCGGCGAGCGCTGCGGCTAGCGCGGCGCGGAGGGCCGTCGGGGCGCGGAACGCGGCGGAAGCCGCCTCGGCCGCGCGGCAGGCGGCGATCGCCTCGCCGGTACCGGCCAGGATGCCGGCCTCGACGCCGAGGAGGGCGCGGGCGTCGAGGACGACGAGAGCCGCCCCGCCGTCGGCCCAGGCGGCCCAGCGGCCCGAGGCCGGATCGAGGATCAAGGCCGGCACCGCGGCCTTCCGGCATAGCCAGAGGAAGCGGGCCGGTGGCATGACTTCGGGGAGCTCGGGATCGACGACCAGCGCGGCCGCCGCCGCCGGTTCGTCGAGGGCGCGGGCGAGGGCGGCCTCCGGACAATCGCGGACGGTCCCGACCGGCCTCGCTTCCCCGCCGGCGAGCCGGATCACCTCGGCGAGCGGGGCACCCTCGAGGCGGCCGAGCTGGGCGAGCGGCAGGACGATGGTCTGCCCGGCCTCGGCGCGGCCGACGAGCCCGGCCACCGCCCAGGCAGTGGCCGCGGCGAGCGAGGAAGCGAGGAGTGCCGCCTCGGCCTCGAGCCGCTCGGCGAGCGCGGCCTCGAGGCCGCCCGTCCCGGTCGCGACGTCCGCGCGCATGGCAGGAGCCTAGCGGGGCGCGCCCGGCGCGTCGAGGCGCGGGCGAGCGGCTCACGGGCGGCGCGGGACGCTTGCGGGGGGCGTTCGTGGCGATTATGTGCTGGCGGACCGTTCGCGGAGGGGTGCCGGAGCGGTCGAACGGGGCGGTCTCGAAAACCGTTGTACCCGGCGACGGGTACCGAGGGTTCGAATCCCTCCCCCTCCGCCATTGCCCACCGACAAGTGCTTGACGGATCGAGGAAATCTGGCGCGGCGGCGGCGTCCATCCCCGGCCGTATCCCCGAGGGCCGAGCCGGTACTCGGCCGTCGGGTGCACGGGTCGATGTCGCGTTCGCGCAGATCGGCCCAGGCGGCGGACCCGGCGGGTGGGCGGTCAAGAGGTCAGACCATAAACGAACTTGCGAATATATTCCGTCGTGCCGGGCGGGACGATGAGCGGCTTGGGCTCGGCGGCGGAAGCGGGCCGGTCGGGGGCGGCCGCGAGCTCGCGATGCGCCCGGGCGAGGTAGGCCGCGCCCTTGGCCAAGGCGACCAGTTCCTCGAGCGGCGCGTCGGGGCCGAGCGCTTCGTCGACGAAAGCGATGGCGTCGGCGACCTTCTCGCGGTGACGATCGATCCGCTCGACCGCGGACCGCAATTGCCGCGGCGTCAGGCGCACGCCGTTCTGGGCGAGCCAGCGGCCGAGTTCTTGCGTCGTAGCGCCGCCCGCCCGGCGCATGGCGAGCTCGCGGCGTTGTTCGGGCGTCAGGGACCTGTCGGCGGCGAGCGGTCGCGGCATGCGGGCAGATTACCGCACCGGCACGGTCGCGAGGAGCCGCGAGAAGTCGTCATCCGCCCGCCCGCCTGGCCGGCCGACCGGGGTTCCGTGCCCGGCTCGACCGCCGGCACCGTGGCGCGGCACGTCGCGAAGGTCGCGCCGTTCTTGGCCACGCGCCGGATCGGCGGTTCGGTGAGCACGATCAAGCCGCGCACTTGGAGCACGGGGCGGTCTCCGTCG
>Ga0308411_10001412_pt1 | contig 16377 bp, 12 predicted proteins | sample HotsprottomLayer_2_FD_203530 | JGI IMG/M metagenome (GOLD analysis project Ga0308411, IMG submission 203530) | Hot spring phototrophic mat microbial communities from Octopus Spring, Yellowstone National Park, Wyoming, United States -... | ecosystem: Environmental > Aquatic > Thermal springs >...
ATTTTTATGATATAGAACAAAATAGAACAGTTCACACAGTTAGCGCGATTACGATATTAGATTTATCAAAAATGTCTAACATTAATGGTAACGATGAAATAGAAAAATGTAAAGAGATGATAAAATTCCCAAGATGGTTAGAGAAGTATTTGGAAAATAAAGAGCATAGAAGAATGCTTATAAGTTATGTTAAAGCAGATTGTACAGTAGATGTAAACAAGTATATGCTTTATATTACTGCTTTTGTTCTTGATTACAAAAATCCAATCATAACAATAGCTAAAAATCTCTGTAGCGGAAGTACTAAATTTTACAGTTTTGATTTAGGCATACCTATATTGAGAACCAGAGACCTAACAAAAGACAAAAATAAACCAATTTACATATCCAGCAAAGCACTTAAGACAGCTAACTTCCCAAATTATCTGCATAGGTATGATTGGAGAGGCTTTTACAATTTTGTAAATAGTAAAACTATCAATACAGGATTGATTTTTATATCTTATCCAGACTTTCTTATTATTGATAGGCATTATCACCGAGTGGCTCCATTTTATAAGAAGTTTTCTGATTTTTATTTAGCGGACTCGTTACTTATAGACAGTTATTTAGTAGGATATTACATAGTAGATCGTGCTCAGACACAGTCAACATCATTGGTAGGACTTTTTGTGATTAACGACCTTACAATTGTGCGGCTGTCTTTGTAAAAATAGGCGGCTTGATAGATGATTTAGTACAGCTTGCTTAAAATCTTTCACCTCTGTTTCATCGTAGTTAAAAACTTCAAATATAAACCCGTCTTGTAATACTGCGTAAAACAATACGGGTAACTCATAAAGGATGTAGTAAGATACGATCTGTGGTTTGTAATAGTCTACTATTACATCCCTGTTATTAAGTGTATGCGTTATTAGATGTTTCACTTCTACTATATAATCGTACCTTATTAGTTTATCGCTGGCCATGTAGGTAGCATATACCCTACCGTCGGCTCTACCTCTAAGATAAACATCAATATCTCCTATTTCTAATATCTTTTTTGTTATATTCTCTTTGTTCTTTACAAATTGTATATTCAAGCCTAAGATACTACCCACCTGACTTACTAAATATCTTTCCACAAATGTACCAAGACTCATTAGGTCTAGACTCGCTTGTTTTGAATTACTAAAAGGAGGTTTCTTTTTGAATAGGGTTTTGCTGATCTCAGATGCTTTTAGTACAATACGCATAACAAAATTTACTATTTTCGATAGATAATATAAACGCTATGATTTTAGAAGTCAAAAGATTCGAGCAAGAGAGTACTAAACAACAGCAAACCTTGATTGATGAATTATGCCAATACGGTCAGGCACCGTTTCAGCATTTTAGCGATCTGCTACCTGAAGTAGATATAAAAGAAAAGGAGGAAGAAGAAGTAGAAGAAATAGACGAAGACGAATGGGACGGCGATGGGGATTGGGACAATGACGACGAAGATTCCGAATACGAAGAATGGTATGACGAAGAAGTAGATTGGGACAATGAAGAATATGAAGATGTTGAATGGGAAGAGGTGCAATATGAAGAGGAAGAATAATAGAAAACAATATTTAGGCTATTCTTTTTGTCTTAGAATGTATCATTGATATTATACGAAAAGCTAAAAATTTGTCATACATGCGATGAATCATACATTAGAAACGCAAACATCTTTGCAAGCCTTTATTCCATGAGATTAGGACGCCATGATGAAGCATAATATAGAGATGACACTGAAGCAAAAATTAAACAGATAAAGGTTAAACAGATAATTCAGTGCACAAATCTTGTATTCTGCTACTTAGGAAAATAACATATTCGATTAGCTATTCGTTAGTAGTAGCGAATAAGAACATCCCATCTCATTTAGAGCAAGAGACAACCATGTTAAGGAAATGTACTTTGTGCAGCTTTAGTGCCATATACTGAAGTAAAGAGAGGTTTTATATTTGTATATTTACAAGTGATTTTTACGCTTCTTGACAAAACGCCAATCAAATGCAAAAGTGCTAAGTTTATCAGAATTCCATCAACATGTACAGCGGAATACCATGAAAATACTAGTTCGACCATAGAAAGTAACGGAATATTAGAACTATTCACCTTATCAAATAATGATTACGAAACAATTTTTTATGTGCTGAACGATTCTATTAGATTTATTAGCCGTAAGTATGAAGAATATGGAGAAGTTGGTATTTATCCATTATTTAACTATAAAAGTGGTACATATGATTTTGTGGCCATAGACAGAGACAAACACAAATTAATAGAGTATGGTGCTGAACCTGAACAGTTTGTCAAGACACCCAACGGTAATATATACTTTATAGTTGATCACACTTTTTTAGAAGTAGAAAAAAAGAGTCATAAAATATTAACTATAAACAATCTCACAAAAAGGAGACTATTGTTTGGTATCATAGAAGAAGACTATTACTTTATTTTCCAGAAAGGTACAAAAATATTTCCAACTATTCTTTACACCTGTCCTATATTCAACTCATTTATTGTAATAATGCGAATAGACGACCACAAAAAACTTGAAAAAACTATTGTATATCTGGTAGATTTAGTAGAAGAAGATGTAAAAGAAATTGAATATGATTTAAAGGGTTATATGATCGAATTAATGTACAATGTGGAAGACTACCTTTTTGATTTACTTGATGAAGTTTCGCAATACTATGAGATTGATGAAGATGATCAGGAATATTTTACTCCTGAAAAGATATTTCAAACTTCAAAAATACGGGTAACAGGAGAAACTTATTGTAAACTTATCAAATATCAAAATGATACACCAACTTATAAAGAATCTAAATTTGTTATTAAAATATCATTAGAAAACAATATATATCATGCTGATTGTGATTTTAAGATGGCATGTAATATAATACTTTCAGTTTATTTGGAAGAAAACGAGCTAAACGTTGTAATGACTTCTGGAGAGGATGGATACATAGAAGTATGCGGAAAACATGGCACTAAGTACGATATACCAAGTGGCGGTGTCTTATTGCATAAAAAGTATTATGTTAGTAATAGGTACAATCTAAATAAATCTCAGCTATACTCTATAACTTCGTTATTTGATAAATATCTAATTAATTACCAGAACGTTTATAAGCTAAAGGAGGCTAGCAACAGTTGCTACTTTCTGTACAAATTTGTATATTTATAACATAGCATCGCTATGAAGTTTCGAGATGTAAAAGAGTGTAAAGCAATATATGGCTTGAGTAGGATGGCGTTGGTCAACTACGAGAAAGAAGGGTCGATAAAGCCCCTTACAGAAAAGAAAAGTAACAGCAACTTCGTAACAGTAGAGTGCTTATTGGCATTTGACAAAGATGAGGATAAGGGGCGGGTATTAACCCTCATGCGTAAGTTTTCATCGATGGTCAGGTTTGCCTACAAAAGATTATTGGAGGGAGCGGAAAGAAAAGAGCTGAAAAAACTACTAGCCCGAAAGTATGGAATAAACACCAGATATTCGGACGACGCAATTCTCCTGGCAAAGCAAACTCTGGAATCTTGCGTAGAAAGAAAGCAAAATCCGAAAAAGCTTGTTTTTGGCTCAAGGGAACTGTTTGAAAAGCTAAAGAAAAAACACTTAACAAGCAAAAGAAGAGACGAACTAAGACAAAAATGGGAGGAAAGAAGATACGGCATTTTGTATTCAAGAGGTGACAAATCAAAAGAGGGTAATCTAAACCTCAGACTTGTGAATCTGAACAATCAATGGTATCTGAGGATTAACTTAGGGAATGGCGAGTATGTATGGGCGAGCGTGATACGTTCAGCGAAGAGAAAAACCGATAAGTGGATAGACTTCATCAGTAGTCTAGAACACGCTGAGAAAACAGGCGACTGGTTTCCATACACAGTACGACTCAAACTAAGAAACGGGAAAATCTACGCACAGTTCAGTAAAGAAGAGAAGTTCCCCGAAGTGACTATCACAAAAGACAATGGTGTCATAGGGATTGACATCAACGCGTACCCTTTTCATTTAGCGATAGTTCATACGACAAGGGATGGTAACTTGGAGAAGTATGAGCGAATCAACTTAGACAAGCTATTAGAAGGCAATTCAGACAGAAGAGCGTACTTGAGTTGGCAAACTGCACATCAAGTGGTTGGAATTGCTAAGAGAGAAAGAAAAGCGATTGTTGTGGAGAATTTGGAAAAGCTTCCAAAGGGTAAAAGGGGAGATGGACTGCCCAAGTTGAGACAGAAACTACAAAAGTGGATATACAAAGCGTTACTGCAGAAGATTGAGATTGTGGCGATACGCAAAGGCATTCAGGTCATCAAAGTCAATCCAGCTTACACGTCAATCATTGGTAAGCTCAAATACGCACCGCTTTACAATATAAATAAAGATACAGCTGGTGCTTACGTGATAGCCCGCAGAGGTCTTGGCTTCAAAGAACGCCTGCCTAAAAACTATAAACAGCTTCTAAAAGATGGGGATTTTCTGTCTTACACAATAGCAAAGATTGAAGACAAGATCGCTAAACTCAAACAAGAAGTACGAGAAGAGAAAAAAGAGTACAAACGAAACAGACTAAAAAGTGTTCTTTGGAAAAAACGAAAAGAATTGGACTCGTTACTCAGATACTTACGGGAAAGCGGAGAGAGCGAGTCAGCTGCCCAACAAACCGTCAACCGCAAGATGGAACGGGTGCGGGGCCTTACCCATGTAAGGCAAAAAAGCTGGCAAGTTCTCTCCGTAGCCCTCGCCCTCTCCTGCCTTGAGAGTCTTAGGGACTTCTCTCCCTTGAAGAGGGTAATCCTTGCAAGGGATTGGGTAGGAGCGGCGAAACGGGCTAGTCCCTCTCCCTGGTCAAGGGACGACTGTGCTAAATTTGTACAGTTTTGTATAGTTGGGGTGACCAGGATGGTCATTATGAATGGCTATATTATATAAGTTCTTATGACACACTAAGGCTCGATGGGATGAGAATTACATACAGGACAGACGACGTTTTCGCTCTTATATTGCCTGACCAAATTGGAAAAAAGTCTAATCTTAGAGAAAATTGCGCAGTATGGGCGGACTTTGAATATAATAGACAATTATACTTTTTATACGACACGAGTAGGCCTCATATAGTAAAAATGATAGATTGGGGTATAATAAATGAGATAATAGATAGCCACAAAGAGCAAAAAGTTGTAATGGAATTTAGTGAATATATAAAAGAGATAAACATAACTAAATTGCTAACAAATATAAAAAATAAATTACACGGTAAGAACATAAAATACGACGCCATGTATTACATTTACTATTTTATTGAAGAAACATGCGATTTGTACTTGTTTATATCTTTGGTACATTACATAAATATCCCTGCGATATACTTACGTTTTCTGATTGTAAAGCATAACATATTAAGACCACTTTCTCATAGCGAAATAATATTTTTATCAGATGCTTACGAATTAGAGATACATCCACAATTAAAACTAACTAATTATTATAGATTAGTGCCATTTTCGACAAATTAGTCTATTTACATAGAATGCGGCGCAAATCTACTTATCCCAGAGACATCAACGCGTCTAAAAGCCTCTATTTCGTAGGGCTAGGACAGCCCGAAGTTACGCCTGCGGAGCAAGCTCTGATTGAACTGCTGCCATATGGTTTAAGAACATTATGAAATGTATTAGAAGATTGCTTAGCCTTTTTATAGGTGAACTCTCTTGCTTCGTCGCATGATAGCTTTCAGGTAGTTCCTGAATATCACTTATTTCGACGAATTTTGTATATTTACGTGGCATGAGACACAAATCGACACTAAAAGCGTATAAGTATCGTGTTTATCCTACGGATGCACAGGTGGTGTTCTTTGCCAAGACCTTTGGGTGCTGTCGATTTGTGTGGAACAAAATGCTGGACGAGAAACAGCAGGCTTACAAAAAGAAAGAACGCATCCCACGACCTACACCTGCTCAGTACAAAAAAGAATTCCTATTCCTCAAAGAAGTAGATTGTTTTGCTCTTGTTGCCGTGCAAAATCACATTGAAGATGCTTTCCGTAATCATTTCAAAAACCGCAAACACTTTAAACTACCGAAATTTAAAACGAAAAAAGACAAGCAATCCTACACTACATATAATATAAATAACTCGATAAGAGTAGATTTTGAGAACGGATTTTTGTACCTACCGAAGCTAAGAGAAGGAGTAAAGATTGAACTACATCGCAGGTTTGATGGTAAGATCAAGTCTGTTACTGTAAGCAAAACAAAGGATGGCAGGTACTACGCTTCTATCTTAGTAGAAACAGAGAATCCCAGAAACAAAGTTGTAGAGCCTAAAAGCAAAGCTTGCGGGGTAGATTTAGGGCTGGAACACTTTGTTACTGTTACTAATGACTTCGTAAGCTACAAAGTTGAGCATCCGAAGTACCTTTTGAAAGCTGAGGAACGTTTGATAAGACTTCAAAGGTCCTTCTCGCGAAAGCCAAAAGGCTCAAAAAATAGTGAAAAGGCGAGGTTGAGACTTGCCATGCAGCACGCGTACATCAGTAACGCGAGAAATGACTTTTTGCACAAGTTGTCCAAAGCCATCATTGACGAGAACCAAGTCGTGGTGGTAGAGGACATCAACGTGAAAGGCCTGTTGAAAACAAGACTTGCCAAGTCTGTTGCCGACAGTGGGTGGTCAAAGTTTCTGACTTACCTCAAGTACAAAGCCGAATGGTACGGGAGGACTTTCATTCAAGTAGATCGCTTCTTCCCGTCCTCAAAGCTCTGCCATCGATGTGGCCACAAAAATGAAGACTTGGCACTACATGACAGAACGTGGTGCTGCCCTAAGTGCGGTGAAACACACGATAGAGACGTAAACGCCTCTATCAACCTTTACCTCGTAGGGCTAGGACGGCCCGAAGTTACGCCTGTGGAGCAGGCTCTGGTGGATGACCGTAGCCCCAACGGGCTACCTAAAAAGCCATCCTGCTACGAAACAGGAAGCTCAACGCCTTGCGTTTGAGCAGTCCGCAGTGTTATGGCTTTCACCCTGCCAACACGAGACAAGCTGTCGGAAGAGCAAAAAGAAATACTCAAAGCTTTCAAAGAGATTGATCGTATTCGTATTAATGCCTATGCAGGTACTGGGAAAACAACGACATTACTCAGCATAGTCGCGGACAACCCAGAACTCAAATTCCTTATTTTGACATTCAACAAAAGTGTGGCAGAAGAACTTACACAGAAAATCAAAAAGTACGCTCTCCATAATGTAGACGCTAAGACGATACATGGATTGGCTTATGGATATTATGTTCGTAATACTAGGGGACGTATTAAGATAATGGATAATCGTGATGTGCGTGATATGTTAATGCGTATGGATATAGCTGACGATTATAGTGAGAGTATATTTCTACACAAGCTTTACGAATCTTACTGCCGCTCCGAGTTTATAGACATAAATATAAACAATATCCGTTACATTCTCATGGGAGACAGAGATTTGCGAAACATAGCTTTGGCTCACTACATGAGTCAAAGGCGTAATTTTGATGAAAAATATAGTTTTAGCGAATTTGTCGACGACCTGTCAAAGGATCTTGTTTACAAGATTGGACGTATTTATGAGGTTTTCAGTGATCCTAAGTATGGTTATACCATACATAGTCACTATCTCAAAGAGTATCAAGCCATAGTTACGAAGCAGCTTATCACGAATTTTGCGTACGATTGTGTTATGTTAGATGAGGCGCAGGATGCTAATGGATTGATGCTTAGTATAATACAGCATCTCCCGACTCGTAAAAAGGTGATTGTCGGAGACATACACCAGTCCATTTATGGGTGGAATGGAGCAGTTAACGCCTTAGCTAGACTAAAAGATTGGACGAACTTCTATTTGACGCACTCATTTAGGTTTAGGAATCCAGCTATAGCTGAACTAGCTAATAAGTACTTAGTCAACATTAAGGGTGAGAACAAGCTTATAGTGCCCCGTGGTGAGCGTGAGATATCTGGTCGAGCTATCATATCTCAAACAAACGCCAAACTTGTAGAATTTATCATGAACCTAGACGAGCCTTTCAAAACAACCCGTCCTTTAGAAGCTATTTTTTCAGATTTATTCGTTGCTGATAAGATTATATTATACTATGAGCGTTCTGACAGCAGTTACCTCAGCAGTATGCCAAACTACATGTCAGAGATGATTAAGAATTTTTCAAACTTATCCGAACTTAAAACATTTTTGGAAACGTATGACTACAACTTAAAGTATTCACTAGATGTTGCTCATATGATAAGAAGTAATAGACGAGATGGTGTAGAGGAGATTTATGAGAAAGCTAAAAGATTATATGACAATAAGGCTAATCTTACTCTTACAACTGCTCACAGTGCAAAAGGATTAGAGTGGGGTCAAGTATATCTCACAGGCGACTTTAGACCATTAGACCAAATCATCAAAAGTAACATAGACATAGTAGATGCTAAGGAGAAGCAGCTGACCCCCGAACTCTTGGCCTATGCATTTCGCGAAAACTCACCAGGTATGAGAGACCTACTAGACTCCATAAATCTGCAATATGTAGCAATCACCAGAGCAAGTGACGAAAATAAAGGTACAGGATTGTCTATTATACAAAGTAACTTCGACATGTCAATAGAAAAATGGTTTTCCACAGCTTTACAATCAGTATCTGCGTAATATATCAATACTAACTTACTAGAAGAAAAAAGGTAAGCAGGCCGTTTAATAATATAACTCAATTTTGTATAGTTTTGATTACCTGATTTTACACTAAAATATTACTATGTAATATAGCATAAGATTTATTTTTCGACATAATAAAATTGCATGAGTAAGGTAGATTTAGTTGGAATCTCACAAGATCTTTTTCTCTTGAACGACTTGGCCTACAAGTACGCCGTCGGTAAAGTAAACGATAATTTGAATATTTACCTTTACAGAACTTCTTTAGAGGGCGAAAACATAAATCTCTTTTTTTTAGAAACTAACGATGCAATAATAGTAGTACCCGCTTCCAACGAGTGGGATAGTTTGGGGATAGATGGCCTATACAAAATAACATGCATAGACTGCAAAGGTAAATTTATATTCAAAGAACATAACCACATGCAAACTATTAAATCAGCTTCTACTTTGCATATTTTACCGATAAAAGATAAAGAGTGGGAGATAGAATACAGCATTCTAGACAATAAGATAAGACGATTTAATATAGTCAATCATCTACTTAAACAAGAATCTGTTGAGTGGGTGGACAATGCATTAAGTATTATATTCAACGATGAAGCCGAAGTATTAGCCGAGAAGATACCAACAACGAAGATACTATTAGAAAATGGAAAATCAAACCTAAACTATCTTGATAAGATAAATACAGAAGATTCAATACTAGGTTATATCAAAATATACGATAAAGACATTTTTATAGACTTAGAAGATAAAGGGGATAGTTACTATGTTGTAAATTTGAAGAGACTAAATAAATGTTTTTTGTATCAACAATATATAACATTATTTTACATAAAGACTTATTATGTAGTTGGAACATACACTGAAATTAGACTTGTGAACTACGAAGATGAAAAATATATGGTTTTCATAAATCAGAATGACGAGATGATTATTGATATGACCTTCGTTGAAGTGATTGATGTTTTAGTTAGAGAAAAAACTGAAAATAGCAATAGTAATACTGAATCTAGTGATAATAACACTTACACAAACGACAATGATACTGATAGGGTTGATAACAATGTGGTACATGAAAGCCAGTAATCTCTTTTAGTAACCTAATCAGGATATGAGCATTGCAATGCAGATCAATAACTTAATAGATGCTACATTGAGTGCTAATAGAGGTATTACGAATAGAACACAAATTGAACAATCTGGTGATAGTGCTTATAGCATGTGGCATAATATTGGTTTACTGCTACATAACAGTTTTATAACTACACACTTGACCTTACTTTCTTCTTTTTCTGTTTGTGCATGTAGTTATGTGATGCTCGTACCAGTATTATCTGATGTGGCCATGCTAAAAAGTACCCTGCGAACAGAAATGGATGGGACAGTCATGCGAAATGGAAACATAATAATAAACGAAGGGAATAAGTACTTAGGAGCGCAAAAGCTGATAGATGTTATATATGAAAAATATATCGCAATCATAACTAAATTCCAAGGTGCCAGTACTACTGTTAGCGGCGCAACAGTCGACATAGATATAACATTGTACCATGCTAGAATAAGGCCATTATTACTACCAAGAGTAGCTGGTTTTATCAATAGCATACAGCATGACTATTTTAATACCGGCTCCGATTTATTTGAAAAGGTTAAAGAGTTCAATAAAAATTTAGCTAAACTTTTGTATGATTCTAGTTTGCATTTTATTACGCCGAGTGATGGTATATATACATTAATTACCGCAGCTGGTGCTACTCCCGGGCCTTTGCCTTATAGTGGTGCTGTTTATAGTTAGCTTATGGAGTGACAATAGATGGCTCTTTAGAATTCTGAGATGCTACTACTTCATTTAGTTTTGCGTTGATAATTTTTATTGCATCTGCTTGTTTGCTAATTGCACTTATCAATTGTTCATTTAGTGCAACATGCGCTTGATCTATAACCTGTTGATTATGCTGATTCGCGACTGTTTGTGCTTCGCCTCTAAATGCGGGCGAGTTCATTTTTTGTTCAAGATTAACTTGTTTTTGTTTTTCTTCTTCTGTTTGTTTTGCTTCTGTGGGTTGGTTTTCTATGTTAGTAGTCGTGGATACTTGTTTAGTAGGTATTCTTTGTAATTCAGGTGCGTCTACGCTAATAGTTTGCGTTGATACGCCTGAAGGGGCGGCCGGTGCACTGGTTAATCTTATCGCCGATGCGTTACTTGCTCTTACACCCCTAGCGAACTGTTCACTACCACTACCTACTAAACTTACACGTGTTGGTTTTATATTTTGAAATCTATTTGATAGGTCTTGACCACTCATTTGCTCTATTACTTTGTCTATGTTTTCTTGTCTTTTAGCTTCTGCGAAAGAGAAGCCTTCGCCTTTTAGTTGTGGCAGTATAGCCTTTGTAAGTATTTTGTATCCGCCATATCCAGCCAGTCCTAAAAGGCCAGCACCAAGTCCAATACCAAGAGGGTTAGCTAACATGGTTAGCATTCTACCACCGCCTAGTAGGCCTCTCAGAGCGCCGCCGGTTAGGGCTCGCGCTCCTAATGTAGCTTCTAAACCTGAAACACCACCAGCTGCGCCAGCGGTGCTTGCAGTACTTCCTCGGATGAAGGGCTTTATTATATTCTTACCGTATGCCAGCCAACGACTTCTAAATTTAGGCTTGCGTGATTTAGAACTACCCTTATTCTGGCTTCCGATAGCGGTATTAGGTGACGGTTGACCTGGGCTCTGCCCAGCTTGTTGGGGTGAAGCAGCACCACTGGTAGTGGATGTATGAGAGGTTGTTTGAGGTAACGCAGTGCTAACTTTGGTCGATGCCTGCTGAACATTCTTACTGGCTGCTGTTGCATTTGGAGTATGAGGATGCGGTGTAGGAGGAGGCTTCTTAGACTGCGCCACAACTTGACTCGATTGCGGTTTCGCTTCCGCAGTGGTACCTTCATGTGCTTCCTTATATAGGTGTTTCGCCAAATCCTCTGCAATTGTTTCTATAACTGGTTTCAACTGCTTCAGTTCCTCTGATGTTATATGACCCTGCGTGGATGTTTTTGGGAGGCAGTTAATTATATCACAAATATTACTCGTTAATTCATTTTCTACTTCTTTTTTTAGCGCTTCTAGATCTTTTTCTGTAACCTCAGCCCCAGCTTCCTCTCTCTTTTCTTTCATACTTACAATCCTGTCTATTACCTTAAGCAATGAATTAGAAAAGTCTGTTGTTAATTGTATCGGCACTCCTTTACTGGTTTCATTTATTTTTTGGATAACTTCGTTAAAATATCTTACTATTTCTTCTTTTCCAACTGTTTGTTCGCTAGTGTCTTCGTCTATTATGTTTTCTGTTTCTGACTTCTTAGATGTGCTTGATGCTTGGCTTGAACTGGGAGCTTGTGCTCCACCGGTTGTTTGTGCCATTCCGCTAGCACTTGTTGGCGATGGTATCTGTTTTATAGACGGCAACGATGTAGTACTTGTCATATCAGTAGGTTGGTAATATAAAGTAGAACGACCTAAAGCACGCTCACTTACTATACCACTAACATCACGATAACGGGTATATAAATTAACAAAGTCATCAATATCCTTTTCATCCGTTAATCCAGTTACTTTACTAATGTAACTTATTGCTCTATGCAATCTATTCTCCTCTTCATCACTCAAATTAGATTTGTTCTTTAATAACCAGTAATCTCTAGCTTTGTCTACTAGTGCCGCATTGTTGAGTAATTTAATGACCTCATTTTCATCTTCATATTTTGGGTTCTTGCGTTTCAAAAAGTCTTGCAGGAGTTTTATTCTTTTGTCTTTTTCATACTCTAATTTAAGATCAGTTTTTGTCTTAGAGCTAAACGATGACCAAGCCTCCTCGCCTTCGAATGGACTTGGTGTTCTAGACTCGTAATAGCTCTTATACTCTGACTGTTTATACCCTAATCCTAAGAAGCGGCCTGTACGGAGATAAAGCTGCCTGTATCCGAACTCGCCCATGCCCGCCAATAATCTACCCAATGGATGACTCTTAATAGCACTGTAAAAAGGCGATATAATGCCGCCTGCTAGGCCGGCTACATTACGCCTCAATTGTCTATTCGCTTCTCTAACATCCTGCTTAAATCTCTGGTATTCTTCTTGCTCCTTAAAGAAAAATCTACCTACGTCATAGGACACCTTCGCCATCTTGACAAACTCTTGCACACCTACCGTATGGACTAACCTAATAAGTAACCTAAACCCTAGAACATTAACGACATTAAAGTAACCAGACATAATATTAGCTATGTAGTCAGAAACTTTTTCTACACTAACATTTGGTTGATCACCTGTGCCCCCTGAACACAAGATGTATACTTCATAAATATTATCTGACGTTATATCATCAATATTAATTCGCTCTATAGCCTTGATTATGTCGCTATTACTATTAATAAGCTTTTGTATATTAGGAACTAATACTTTATCTAAGTATTCTTCCATTTCTATGTCATTTGCTTGTTTTTCTTTTATCGACACACTACAATCACCTAAAACAGTGCTATATAGTGTGCTTAATGCATTGCTTTTATTGTCTTTCGAGCTTATAGTTTTCCACATCTGTTCAGCACCGCTTGCTAATATAGAAGCTATTTGATGAACTTTTAGATTAATAGACCTATTGTATAATATCTTTATAGCATTGTAAAACTCATTAGTTAGAGAAGAGCTTTTTATAAGTATAATAAGCTTCCTAAGAGTCTCCTTTATTAGATATGCTAGTGCTTCTGTGCTACTACCCTGAAAACTAACATTCAAGTGCTGCGATAATTCTATGACTCTATTTATTAGATTTTTAGCTATGTTAGGATTCTGATATACATGTAAATAGTAGGTTGCTTCTAATATATAATATTTGGCCAGTTTCTCGCCTCTTGGTAATACATCACGTAATCCTAAGGATGGGAGATTAAGATTAGTCATTCATAAATATACTAAGTAAAAGACAAAACTATGATTTCGACAACTTTAGTATCTTTACTTAGCATGCGACGCAAACTGCCACTAAAAGCATACAAGTATCGTATTTACCCTACTGATGCGCAGGTGGTGTTCTTTGCTAAGACATTTGGGTGCTGTCGGTTTGTCTGGAACAAAATGCTGGAAGAAAAACAGGGCGCTTACAAGAAGAAAGAACACATCCCACGACCAACACCCGCCAAGTACAAAAAAGAATTCCCCTTCCTCAAAGAAGTAGATTGTTTTGCTCTTGTTGCCGTACAAAATCACATTGAAAATGCTTTCCGTAATCATTTCAAAAACAGGAAACAATTCAAACTGCCAAAATTCAAAAAGAAAAAAGACAAGCAATCTTACACTACGTATAACGTACACAACTCAATAAGAGTAGACTTTGAAAAAAGTTTGTTATATCTACCAAAACTGAGAGAGGGTGTAAAAATTGAACTACACAGAGGATTTGAAGGTAAGATCAAGTCTGTTACTGTAAGCAAAACAACTGATGGTAATTACTACGCTTCTATTCTAGTAGAGACGGAGAATCCGAGAAACAAAGTTGTGGAACCCAAAAGCAAAGTTTGCGGAATAGATTTAGGCCTGAAACACTTCATTACCGTTACTAATGACTTCGGAAGTTACAAAGTTGAACACCCGAAGTATCTCTGCCAAGGTGAAGAAAGACTAAAGAGACTTCAGAAAGACTTCTCAAGAAAACGAAAAGGCTCCAAAAATCAAGAGAAGGCAAGGCTGAGACTTGCAAAGCAGCACGCGTACATCAGTAACGCTCGTAATGATTTTTTGCATAAGCTGTCCAAAGCCATCATTGACAAGAACCAAGTCGTGGTGGTAGAGGACATCAACGTGAAAGGCCTACTAAAAACAAGACTGGCCAAGTCTGTTGCTGACAGCGGGTGGTCAAAGTTTCTGAACTACCTCAAGTACAAAGCAGAGTGGTATGGAAGAACTTTCATTCAGGTAGACCGATTCTTCCCATCCTCAAGGCTTTGCCATCGCTGCGGTTACAAAAACGAAGACTTGGCGCTGTATGACAGAACGTGGTGCTGCCCCGCATGCGGTGAAGTACATGATAGAGACGTAAACGCCTCTATCAATCTCTACTTCGTAGGGCTAGGACGGCCCGAAGTTAAGCCTGTGGAGCGTGCTCTGGTTACAAACCGTAGCCATCACGCGTCGAAGCAGGAAGCCTAACTATCAAAGGTTAGACAGTCCGCATATTTAGTATATTTGCAATTAGTGAGCAACAAATTAGATTTCAAGTCTATTTTAAATTCAGCTTTCACCTTGCCAGACGAAGTCAGAAATTATGTAATCAAACTGACTAAACTTAGGGAAGAACTAATTGGCGAAGATTACAACCCAGAGGAGGTATTATTAGAATATCGTAGGACTGGTAGTGATGATTTACTTTTGTCGTTAGTATTATATAATCTGCCAATGGCCGTTATTTTGGTTAAGAAGTATTCAGGATATATAGACCCTATGCAAGTAAGCGATATGTTTTCTGTTGCATTGAATACTATAGTACGATGCGCACAAAAGTACGATATATCTCATGGCGCTAAGTTTAGTTCATATCTCGTGATCAACATGAAAGGCGAAATACTAAAGTACTTAGACGAGGCCAAACCGATCAAATATACTTATTATTACTACAACCAGCGGACACAGATTGTAAATAATTCAGACTTAGATTCTACAGAATCCACAAATGAACACTACAATTTGGAATATTCCGATTTACCACAATTCATAACACATCACGACATTAAAAAGATACTATCTGAAAACGAACCCAACGATAATATGTTAGAAAACTATGTCTACGAAGAGGGTAGTATTAATCAAAACATAGATGAGCATAAAGAATCATCATATCGTATGATAATATCGGAAGAACTAATGAAATGTATAGATAGTATTTCAGAGCGTGTAACTAATAACATAGAAAGTGTTATATTAAGTAGCATCAAACGCTCTATTATTGAAAATGTAAAGTATACCGTTGCCGAGTTATGCGAGAGATATAATTTTAGTAAAAGGAGTGCCTATAGTACACATGCTCAGATAATAAAGGAGATAGGTGATTGCATAAAAGATAAAATTAAGAATAATCCCGAGCTAGAACAGGCGTTATCAGACTGCTCACTGTGACACGGTTGAGATTCCTGCATAGTCGCATGCTTCCGAACATGCTCTACAAGCTTGACCTTAGTTTGCCCTAAGTCTGGTGAATTGACTACCTTTTATGCAAAATAATATAGAAAATAAAAAATTGCAATTTACAATTTGCAAAATATCTTACACTTAGTATATTTCAAGTGTTTTTTAATTCAAAACTACTACATAGATTAAGAATCAAAGTCGCACCTTATTTCAAATTGCCTTACGTTAAAGACAATAGAAAATACTACAACATCGGCTACACACCCTATCATAACCTACATAACACGATGCACTGCGTTGCGAGCGACTCGTTTAAAACATATTTTTACAATAGAGATAATGTAATTTACTACCACAGAAAATCGACTCATGACACCGAACTTTTTATACTAGACAATGTAAGCATAACTTACAAACCTATTCGATTTAAAAAATTGGATATCAAAATAAAAGATGAAAAAACTATATTAA
>Ga0308411_10001418_pt1 | contig 16347 bp, 17 predicted proteins | sample HotsprottomLayer_2_FD_203530 | JGI IMG/M metagenome (GOLD analysis project Ga0308411, IMG submission 203530) | Hot spring phototrophic mat microbial communities from Octopus Spring, Yellowstone National Park, Wyoming, United States -... | ecosystem: Environmental > Aquatic > Thermal springs >...
TCCACGATGAATACCGCCGTTCGATTTCCGTGATTTTCGCGGCCCGGGCGGCGTGCCGGCCGCCCCCGCACGGCGTGGCGAGCCACGTGCGCACGACCTCTTCCGCCTGGCCCGGGGTCAGCATCCGACCGCCCAGGGTGAGCACGTTGGCGTGGTTGTGCTCGCGGCTGTTCCGCGCGGAAGCCCTATCATAGCACAGGGCTGCGCGGACGCCCGGCACCTTGTTGGCGGCGATCGCGCTGCCGATGCCCGCCCCGTCCACGATCACGCCGAGCGCCGCCCGCCCTTCCGCCACGCGCAGCGCCACCTCGTGGGCGATGTCCGGATAATCGGCGGGCTTTTCCTCGTAAATGCCGACATCCTCCACCCGCCAGCCCAGCTCTTCGAGCAGCGGCTTGAGGAATTCCTTCACGGCGAACCCGCCGTGGTCGGCCCCGACGGCGATAGTGCGCCCGGGCTCCCGGATGGAGGCGAGCTCCTCGGCGTCCATCTCCAGGATTTCGATGCCGCGCTCGCGCGCCAGGTCCCGCGCCGACGGGGTCCACAAGGCGCCCCGCTCCACGCGCAGCACGCCCCCGGCCGGGATGTCGCGTTCCGTGATCACACGCCGCATCGCCTCGATCATCGCACAACAGGCCGCGCGATTCGGGGAACAACCGTGCCGGAAATCCCGTATACTGAGGCGAACGGAGGCAACCATGGCCCTGGGCGACCAGATCCGGTCATTCATCAGAAAGCAGTTCATCGACGTCATCCAGTGGACGGACCAGGAGGAGGGCGTTCTCGTCTACCGGTATCCCATGCAGGACATGGAGATCCAGAACGGCGCCAAACTCACCGTCCGCGAGAGCCAGGCGGCGATGTTCGTCAACGAAGGCCGCTGCGCCGACATCTTCGGCCCCGGGCTTTACACGCTGAACACCAACACCCTGCCCGTGCTGACCAACCTCATGAACTGGGACAAGCTGTTCCAGAGCCCGTTCAAGAGCGACGTCTACTTCTTCAGCACGCGGCAACAGGTGGGCCAGCGCTGGGGCACCGCCCAGCCGGTCACCATCCGCGACAAGGACTTCGGCGCCATCCGCCTGCGCGGCTACGGCGTCTACTCCTGGCACATCGAAAACCCGAAGCTGTTCCTCACCAAAGTCAGCGGCTTCGGCGAGAAGTACACGCTGGCCCAGGTGGAGCCGCAGCTGCGGCAGACGATCATCGCCCACATCTCGGACGCCTTCGCCGAAAGCGGGCTGCCATTTCTCGACATGGCGGCCAATTATCTGGAGGTGGGAGAGCGGATCAAGACCACCGTGGCGCCGGTCTTTGCCGAGCTGGGCATCGCGCTGGACCAGTTCGCGGTGGAGAATCTCTCGCTGCCCGAGGAGCTGCAAAAGTTCCTCGACACGCGCGTCGGCATGAACATGATCGGCAACATGCAGCAGTACACGCAGTTCCAGGCGGCGCAGTCGCTGCCCATCGCCGCGGCCAACGAGGGCGGCGGCGGGCTCGCCGGGCTGGGCGTCGGCCTGGGCGCCGGGCTCGGCCTCGGCAACGTGATGGCGCAATCGATGAGCGGACAGATGCAGCAGCCGCCGCAACCGCCGCCCGCGGCCCCGCAGCCGCCCGCGGGCGCGCCGCCGGCGGCGCCGGCCGCGCCGGTGGCCGCCGCCGGCGCGGGTGCCGCCGCCGCGGCCGGGGCGCTGAAATTCTGCATGGAGTGCGGGCAGCAGATCCCGCGCGCAGCGAAATTCTGCCCCGAGTGCGGCAAACCGCAGGCATAAAGCTGCACCAGGCTCGCTTCACAGCCATGACCCCTGGGTGTGAATGGGTGGTCGACGCCGGCGGGTGCAGCGCCGCCGCGCTCGCTTCGCGTGATGCGCTCGAGTCGCTGTTCGCGTCCCTGATCGAGGCGCTGGACCTGCACCCCGCCGCGCCGGCCGTTTGGCGCGAATTCCCCGGCTCGGGCGGCATCACCGGGATGGTGCTGCTCAGCGAGTCCCACCTCGCCATCCACACCTGGCCCGAGCACGGTTTCCTCGCCCTCAACCTGTACTGCTGCCGGCCGCGCCCCGCCTGGGATTTCGAGGGCGAGCTGCGCAGCCGCTTCGGCGCATCCAGCGTCCGCGTGCGCCGGGTGGAGAGGAGCTTGCCGTGAGGCGCACGGCGGATTGCCCTTCCTGCGGCGCGCCGGTTCAATTCGCCTGGTCGGCGGCGGTGCAGACGGCGTGCCCGTACTGCCGTTCCATCCTCGTGCGGCACGACGTGGATCTGGAAAAAGTGGGCATCGTCGCCGACCTGCCGCCCGATGCCAGCCCCATCCAGCTTTACACCGAGGGCGTGTTCGACAACCGCCGGTTCATGGTGATCGGGCGGATCCGCTACGAATGGGAACAGGGCGGCTGGAACGAGTGGCACATCCTCTTCAACGACCAGGCCAGCGGCTGGCTCTCCGACGCGCAGGCCGAGTACGCCGTCAGTTTTCTCGCCACGCCCGCGGAGCCTCTGCCGGCCGAGGACCAGGTTCAGCCGGGCATGCTCGTCCGCATTGCGGGCTCGCCGTTCTATGTCACGCATCTGACCCGCGTACGCTACGTGGGCTTCGAGGGCGAGCTGCCGTTCACCACCGCGGACCGTTCCGAGTTCCTTACCGCCGACTTGCGCACCGCTGACGCGCGCTTCGCCACCATCGACTACTCGGAAAGCCCGCCGCTGTTGTTCGCGGGCCGCTTCACCAGCTTCGACGAGCTGCGCCTGTCCAACCTCAGGGAGTTTGAAGGATGGTGACGGCGAACCGCGTGCCTGCGCCCGCTCCGCTGGCCTGCCCGAACTGCGGCGGGCGGATCGAATTGCGCGGCTTCGCGCACACGCGCACGGCCGTCTGCATCCAGTGCTGCTCGGTGCTGGACGCCTCCGCGGCCGGGCTGAAGGTCATCCAGCGGTTCGACGAAGCCGTGCGCGTGCGCCCGCTCATCCCGCTGGGCTCGCGCGGCAAGCTCCAGGGCAAGACGTGGGAGGTGATCGGCTTCCAGGTCCGCGCCATCCGCGTCGAAGGCGTCCCTTACAGCTGGCACGAATACCTGCTGTTCAACCCGTATGCGGGCTTCCGCTACCTGACGCACTACGACGGGCACTGGAATTTCGTCGCCACCGTGCGGTCCCTGCCAGCGTTCACCTCCGTGCGGGGCCGCAAGGCGGTGGTCTTTGAGGGCCGAACCTACGCGCACTTCCAGAGCGCGCGGGCCACGACCACGTTCGTCATGGGCGAATTCCCCTGGGCCGTGCGGGTCGGCGAAACCGTCACTGCGGACGATTACGTGTCGCCGCCATGGATCCTTTCCAGCGAGCAGGACGGCAAGGAGATCAACTGGTCGCAGGGAGTCTACGTGCCGGGCAAGGAGATCTGGCAGGCATTCGGGCTGCCGGGTTCGCCGCCCGCAGCGCATGGCGTGTACGCCAATCAGCCCAACCCGCACATGGACAAGATGCGCCGCGCCTGGCGCACCTTCGGCGTGCTGCTGGCGCTGTGGCTGGCCGCCGTTGTTCTGCACCTGGCCACTTCGTCCAACCAGGAGCTGTTCCGCCGCTCGTACCGCTTCGCGGCGAACTCTCCCGGCGAGCACTCTTTCGTCACCGAGCCGTTTTCCGTGCCCCGCACGGGCAACGTCAAGGTGGAAATCCGCACCGACCTCGACAACAACTGGGCGTATTTCAACATGGCCCTGCTGGCCGAGGACGGCTCGCGCGGCTTCGACTTCGGGCGCGAGATCAGCTACTACCACGGGCGCGACTCGGACGGCTCCTGGAGCGAGGGCAGCCGGTCGGACTCGGCCACGCTGGCCCGCGTGCCGGCCGGCCGGTATTATCTCCGCATCGAGCCGGAGATGGACCCGCAGGCGGCCTTCGCGTCCGCCGCCGGCATGAGCATGAACTACGAGGTCATCGTGCGGCATGACACGCCGCGGCTGTGGATCTTCTTCCTGGCCCTGCCGCTGCTGCTGATTTCCCCGGTCCTGCACTCTTTCCGCGCCATGGGGCTAGAATCGGCGCGGTGGTCGGAGAGCGATTACGGCACGATGGCCGGATTTTCCGGAGACAGTGAATGAAATTCTCGCTGCCATTTCTTCTCTACGGACTGCTGGTGATCGGCGGCGCGCACTATGCCGCGCGCTCGGGCTGGCTTGCGTCGCCGGCCACGGAGGTGAAGAATATCCCGAAATCGATCCGGGAAAACCCCGGCGTATACCGCTCGCATTACCACTTTTTGCCCCGCTGGTTTGGAGGGAAATGACCCATGTCTTCGCTCATCCATCTCGAGTCGCTGCTCAACGCCCTGGTCTTCGCCGTGCTGGGCGTGGTGATTCTCGTCGTGTCCTTCATGCTTTGGGACAGGATCACGCCGTACGACCTGTGGAGGGAGATCATTGAAAAGCAGAACACCGCGCTGGCGATTTTTGCCGGATTCATGGCGCTTGGCATCGCCATCATCGTCGCCGCCGCGGTCCATTAGGCCGGAAACAGCGGGAAAATGGCGTTCGTCCTTTTCCTTTCGGTCTTTCTGATCGCCGCCTGCGGGCTCGTGTACGAGCTGATCGCCGGAGCGCTGGCCAGCTATCTGCTCGGCGACAGCATCCTTCAGTTTTCCACCGTCATCGGCGCCTACCTGTTCGCCATGGGCGCCGGCTCCTGGCTTTCGCGCTACATCACGCGCGCGCTGGTGGCGAAGTTCATCACCATCGAGCTGATGGTGGGGCTGCTCGGCGGTTTCTCCTCCACCCTGCTTTTCTTCGCCTTCGCCTACGCCCGGGGGTTCCGCCTGCTCCTGTACGGCGCCGTGCTCGCCATCGGCGTCCTGGTCGGGCTGGAGATCCCGCTGCTGATGCGCATCCTGCGGGAGCGCTATCAGCTGCGCGAGCTGGTCGCCAACGTGCTCACGTTCGACTACCTGGGCGCCCTGGGCGCATCGCTGCTGTTTCCGCTGTTCCTTGTGCCGCGGCTGGGGCTGGTGCGCGGGGCGATGCTGTTCGGGCTGATCAACGCGCTGGTGGCGTTGTGGTCCACATGGCTGTTCCGCGCGCACCTGCCGCAGCCGGTCCTCCAGCGCGCCGCCTCGGCGGTGGTCGTGGCCGTGCTCGGGGCGGGCCTGGTTTTCGGCGAGCGCATCACCGACACGGCCGACGCGGCTCTCTATTCCGACGACGTCATTCTCGCCCGCACCACCCCGTACCAGCGCATCGCCCTCACAAAGTGGAAGGACGACTACCGCCTGTACCTCAACGGGCACCTGCAATTCTCCTCGCGCGACGAGTACCGCTACCACGAGGCGCTCGTCCACCCCGGGCTGGCTTCCCTGCCGCTGCCGCGCCGCGCGCTGGTGCTCGGCGGGGGCGACGGCCTCGCGGTGCGCGAAATCCTCCGCTACCCGTCCATCGAGTCGGTCACGCTGGTCGATCTCGACCCGGAAATGACGCGGCTGTTTTCGACGCACCCGCTGCTGGTGCAGCTGAACCAGGGGTCCCTGAAAAACCCGCGCGTGCGCATCATCAACGCCGATGCTTTTCCCTGGCTGGAATCGGCCCGCGATTCGTTCGATTTTATTGCAGTGGATTTTCCCGACCCGAACAATTATTCGCTCGGCAAGCTTTACACCACGGCGTTCTACCGCCTGCTGAAACGGGCGCTCGCCGCCGGGGGCGTGGCCGTGGTTCAGGCGACGTCGCCGATGTTCGCGCGGCAGTCGTTCTGGTGCATCCGCGAAACGCTGAAGGCGGCCGGGTTCCGGACCTGGCCTTATCACGCCTACGTGCCGTCGTTCGGCGAGTGGGGCTACGTGCTCGCCGCGCACGGCGAGTGGCAACCGCCCGGGCGGCTGCCGGCGGGCTTGCGGTTCCTGACGCCGCAAAACGTCGCCATGCTGTTTGAGTTCCCGCCGGATCTGGCGCCCGTGCCGGCCGAGCCGAACCGCCTCTTCGACCAGGTGCTGGTGCGGTATTACGACCGCGAATGGCGCGAAATCGTGCGGTGAGCGGCATGGACAGGCGGAAATTTGCATTCGCCGTCGCCGGCCTGTTGCCGAAAACCGAACCGCGCATCGAGGGCGGCTTCGTCTTCGAGTCGGACACGGAAGGGCCGGATGCCGGGCACCGCCTTCGCGACCGGGCGCGCTTCCCCGCCCCGCGGCGCGCCGCGCGAGTCGAAACGGTCATCGTTGGCGGCGGCGTGGCCGGCCTGTGCGCCGCGCGGGAGTTTCTTCGCCGCGGCTACCGCGATTTTCTGGTCCTCGAGATGGAGAAGCAGCCCGGGGGCAACGCGCGCTGGGGCGAAAACAGCGTCTCCGCCTACCCATGGGCGGCCCACTATCTGCCCGTGCCCGACCCCGGGCAGGAGCTGACGCGCGAGCTGTGCCGCGAGCTGGGCCTGCTGGAAGGCGGCGAGTGGAACGAGCGCCACCTGTGCCACGAGCCGCGCGAGCGGCTCTTCCTCCACGGCCGCTGGCAGGAAGGCATCGAGCCGTCCGTCGGCCTGACTGCCGAGGACGCGCGGCAGTACGGCCGCTTCCAGGAGATCATCGGCGAGCTGCGGCAGACCGGCGCCTTCCGCATCCCGATGGAGGAGGGGCTCGGCCGTGCGACGCCCGCCATCCGGCGGCTCGACCAGCTCACGTTTCAGCAGTGGCTGGATGATCACGGCTTTTCCTCCGCATATTTGCGCTGGTATCTCGACTACGCAGGGCGCGACGACTACGGCACGGCGCTGGAAGGCATCTCGGCCTGGGCGGGGCTGCACTACTTCGCCGCCCGCCCGCCGCACGAGCTCGGCCCGCTCACCTGGCCCGAGGGCAACGGCTGGATTGTGCGGCGCCTGCTCGAGCGGCTGGCGCCGTTCGTCCGCACGGGCGCGATGGCGCGGCGCATCCGGCGGGAAGGCGGCAAATGGCTGGTGACCGCCGCCGACACGCTGTATGAGGCGCGCTTCGTCGTTTTCGCCGCGCCCACGTGGCTCGCCTCGTGGATCCTCGACCCGCCGCCTCCGCGCTGGCCGTTCGAATACGCCCCGTGGGTGGTCGCCAACCTCACGCTGCGGCGCTGGCCGCAGAACCGCGGCCTGGATTACGCCTGGGACAACGTGATTTACGGCTCGCCTTCGCTCGGCTACGTCGTCGCCACGCACCAGAACGTGAAAACATATCAGCCGGAAACTGTCTGGACCTGGTACATGGCGCTGGCTTCCGGCCGCGCGGCCGACCAGCGCCGGCTGCTGCTGGGCGGCGACTACGCCTGGTGGCGCGAGGCCGTGCTGTCGGACCTCGAGCGCGTGCACCCGGACATCCGCCGCTGCGTGCGGCGGCTGGACATCTTCCGCATCGGCCATGCCATGCCGCGCCCGGCGCCGGGCACGATCTTCCACGAGGAGCGGCTGCGGCGCGCGCGCCCTTCCGGCACGCTCGTTTTCGCCAACAGCGACCTGAGCGCGCTGTCGCTGTTCGAGGAGGCCCTGTACCGCGGCACGGCGGCGGCGCGGCACGTGCTGCGGCTCGCCTCGCGCGCCGGCGCCTGAGGCGGCGGCTAGCGCGGGTAAGGGTGGCCGCGCAGCATCGTCAGCGCGCGGTAGATCTGTTCGGCGAGCACCGCGCGCGCCAGCTCGTGCGGCATCGTCAGGCGCGACAGCGAAACGAGCAGGTCAGCCTGCGCTTTCCAGGCTTCGGGCAGGCCGTCGTGCCCGCCCAGCACGAACACGAGGTCGCGCGCCTCGCGTTCGGACGCCTCGAGCAGGGCGGCGAATTCGCGCGAGTCGAACTGCTTTCCGGCGGGGTCGAGCAGCGCCTTGCGCGCGGCTGCGTGGCGGGCGAACGGGTCGTAGCGGCGCGGGTCGATCTCGCGCATCTCGCAGTGCATGTAGCGCGTGCTGCGCTTGATGTATTCCGCCGCCAGCGCGTTGGCATGGGGGTCGCGGGCGCGGCCCACGTAAAGCAGCCACAGCTTCACGCCCACAGTATCGCCCGGCCGGGCCCTTGAGTCCATTGCATCAATCCTGTTACGGTGGGTAGTGGCCGAAAGGCCCCGCCATGGATTGGTTCAAAGCGAAAAAAATCGAGAAAGCTTCCGGCGAGGAGCGCCACGTTTGCACCGAAGGGCTGTGGGCCAAGTGCGACGGGTGCCGCCAGATCATCTGGCGCAAGGAGATCGAGGACAATCTCCATTGCTGCCCGAAGTGCGGCTACCACTTCCGCATCGACGCGCGCACCCGCCTGAAGTATCTGCTGGACCCCGAGCCATGGCAGGAGCATGACGCGAGCCTCGTCTCCACCGACCCGCTCGAGTTTGTCGACTCGAAGCCATACAAGGAGCGCCTCGCGGCCATGCAGAAAGAGCTGGGCCTGCGCGACGCCATCATTTCCGTCACCGGCAAGCTGGCCGGCCGCACGGTGCATGCCTGCGCGCTGGAGCTGAAATTCATCGGCGGCTCCATGGGCGCGGTGGTGGGCGAGGTGATCGCACGCGCCATCGAGCGCGCCATGAAGACGCGCGACCCGCTCATCATCGTCTCGGCCTCCGGCGGCGCGCGCATGCAGGAAGGCGCAGTGAGCCTGATGCAGCTTGGCAAGATCAGCGCGCTGCTGATGCGGCTGGACCAGGAACGCGTGCCCTTCATCAGCGTGCTCACCGACCCCACCACGGGCGGCGTCACCGCCAGCTTCGCCATGCTCGGCGACCTGAACATCGCCGAGCCGGGCGCGCTGATCGGCTTCGCCGGCCCGCGCGTCATCGAACAGACCATCCGCCAGAAGCTGCCCGAGGGCTTCCAGCGGTCGGAGTTCGTCCTTCAGCACGGCTTCCTGGATGCCGTGGTCAAGCGCAGCGAGCTGCGCGATTTCATCGCGCGCGCGCTGGATTTCTTCTGCGGTCCTGTCTCCAGATGAGACTTGCGGTCCTTGTCCTGCTCGCCGCCGCTTCCGCGCCGGCCCAGTACGATATCCTGATCCGCAACGCCCGCGTCATCGACGGCACGGGCAACCCGTGGTTTCACGCGAGCGTGGCTGTCAAGGACGGGCGCATCGCCGCCATCGGGCGGCTCGAGGGCGCCACGGCGGCGCGCGTGATTGACGCCGCCGGCCGCATGGTCACGCCCGGATTCATCGACGTCCATACCCACGTGGAGGGCGCGATCGAGAAGGTCCCCCGCGCCGACAACTACCTGCTCGACGGCGTCACCACGATCGTCACCGGAAATTGCGGCGGCTCGGTGCAAGACGTCGCCGGCTGGTTCGCGCGGCTGGAAGAGCTGGGCGTCGGCGTCAACGTCGCCACGCTCATCGGACACAACACCGTCCGGCGGCAGGTGATGGGCACGGAAAACCGCCACGCCACGGCCGAAGAGCTGGCGCGGATGAAGGAGCTCGTTCACGCCGCCATGCAGCAGGGCGCGGTGGGCTTTTCGACGGGCCTCATCTATATTCCCGGCGCCTACGCGCCCACCGAAGAAGTGGTCGAGCTGGCCAGGTCGGCCGCCGCCTACGGCGGAGTGTACGCTTCGCATATGCGCGACGAGGGCGCGCAGATTCTGGAGGCGATCCACGAGGCGGCGCGCGTGGGCGAGCAGGCGGGCATGCGCGTCCAGATCTCGCACTTCAAGATCGACACCCCGCGCATCTGGGGCTTCAGCGAGAAGTCGATCGCGCTGGTCGAGGAGTACCGCCGCCGCGGCGTGGACGTGGTGGTCGATCAGTACCCTTACGACCGCGCCTCCACCAACCTCGGCATCACGCTGCCGGCCTGGGCGCTGGCGGGCGGCACGGAGGCGCTGCGCGAGCGTCTCTCCAATCCTGAAACCCGGGCGCGGATCGCCGCCGAGATGGAGCAGCGCCTCAAGGATCTCGGCCACCCCGATTTCTCCTACGCCACGGTGGCGTACTACGGCCAGGACCATTCCTGGGAAGGCAGGAACATTGTGGAAATCACGCGGCTGCGGGGGCGGGAGCCGTCGCTCGCCAACCAGATCGAAACGATCTTCCACATCCTGCTGAACGGCGGCGCGCAGATGATCTACCACTCGATGAGCGACATCGACATCGAGCGCATCCTGCGCTACCCGAATACCGCCATCGCCAGCGACGGCGGCGTGCGCGTGTTCGGCGAGGGGATGCCGCACCCGCGCTCCTACGGCACGAATGCGCGCGTGCTGGCCGAATACGTGCGCAAACGCGGCGTGCTGACGCTGGAAGATGCGGTCCGGCGCATGACCTCGCTGCCGGCGCGCACCTTCGGCTTCCGCGACCGCGGCCTCGTGCGCGAGGGTTTCGCCGCCGATCTGCTCGTCTTCGATCCCGAGCGCGTCCAGGACAAGGCCACCTACACGCAGCCGCACCAGTACAGCGAGGGTTTCGATTACGTGCTTGTCAACGGCGTGGTGATGGTGGACAACGGCAGGCTCGCCGAGGCGCGCGGCGGGCGGATCCTGCGCCACCGTCCGGAACCGTTCCGGCCATGATCAGCCTTGTCCGCGCAGGCAAGCGCTTCGGGCCGAAGGTCCTGTTCGAGGATGTGAACTGGTTGATCACGCCGCAGGACCGCATCGGCCTGGTCGGCGCAAATGGCGCCGGCAAGACGACGCTGATGCGCATTCTCGCCGGGCTGGACACCGTCGACTCGGGCGAGTGCAACGTGCAGAAGGGCATCACCGCCGGCTATCTGCCGCAGGACGGGCTGCAACTTTCCGGGCGCACCGTGTTCGAGGAATGCCTTTCGGTATTTGACCGTTTGCGCTCCATGGAACGCGAAATGGAGGAAACGCTCGAACGGCTGTCGTCGCTGCCGCCGGACGACCCCGAATACCAGGCCGCCAGCAGCCGCTATGCGTGGCTTGAGTCGCACTTCCGCAACCTTGACGGCTACGCGCTGGAAGCCAGGGTCGGCGCCGTCCTCACGGGCCTTGGGTTCGCCAAAGAAGACTGGACGCGGCGGACCGAGCACTTCTCGGGCGGCTGGCAGATGCGGATCGCGCTGGCCAAGCTCCTGCTCGAACAGCCCAACCTGCTGCTGCTCGACGAGCCCACAAACCATCTGGACCTCGAGGCGCGAAACTGGCTCGAGGACTACCTGAATTCCTACCCCTACGCCTTCGTGCTTATTTCGCACGACCGCTATTTTCTGGATATCACCGTCCGCCGCATCGCCGAATTATGGAACAAATCCATCCATTTTTACACCGGTGGCTACGAGGCGTATTTGAAACAGAAGGAAGAACGGCGGCAGCAGCTTCTGGCCGCATACAGGAACCAGCAGGAGCGGATCCAGCAACTGGAGGCCTTCATCAACCGCTTCCGCTACAAGGCCACCAAGGCCCGGCAGGTGCAGTCGCGGATCAAGGAGCTGGAAAAAATCGAGCGGATCGAGATTCCTCCCGAGGAAGAAACGATTCACTTTTCCTTCCCGCAACCGAAGCCTTCCGGGCGCATTGTGGCCGAATTTTCCCATGTTTTCAAGGCATATGGTAGCCGGCTTGTTCTCCGGGACGTGAATTTCGTCATTGAACGCGGGGAAAAGATCGCGCTCGTGGGCGTGAACGGGGCGGGAAAGTCCACCCTCATCCGCATGCTCGCCGGCGCCGAGCCGCTCACTGCGGGCGAATACCGGCTCGGCCACAACGTGCAGCCCGAATATTTCGCCCAGGACCAGTACAAGGCGCTCGACCCCGGCGCGCGCCTGCTCGACGACCTGATGAGCGTGGCCAACGGCAAGACAGTCACCGAGCTGCGCACGCTGCTTGGCTGCTTCCTGTTCACCGGGGACGACGTCTACAAGACGGTCGGCGTGCTGAGCGGCGGCGAGCGCAACCGCTACGCGCTGGCGCGGATGCTGCTCAACCCGGCCAACTTCCTGCTTCTCGACGAGCCGACCAACCATCTCGACCTGCGGGCCAAGGACGTTCTGCTCGACGCGCTGCGGAATTACAACGGCACGCTCGTCTTCGTGAGCCACGACCGTTACTTCATCGATCAGCTCGCCACGCGCGTCTTTGAAATCGAGAACGGCCAGGTGAACGTCTATCCGGGCAATTACGAGGATTACCTCTACCGCAAGCAGGGCGCCGCGGTCCCCGCCCCGGCCGCCGAAGCAGCCCCGGGGCCGGCCGCCCGTGCCGGGGAAGCGGCGGCGGCGGAACCTGCCGCGCCCGAGCCTCCGGCGCGCCCGCGGCGCGCGAATCCGCTCAAGGTAAGGCAGCTCGAACAGCAGGCCGAAGAGCTGGAGGAGGCCGCCGCGCGGCTCGAACAGGAGATCGCGGAAATCGAGCGCGCCCTGCAAACGTTCGTGAGCGCTGAAGAAACGCGCCGCCGCATGGAGATGCTGGAGGCGCGGCGGCAGGAGCTGGAGCAGACGCTCGCCCGATGGGAGCAGATCTCGCTGGAACTCGAGCAGCTCAGCCAGGCTGGTTGAGCCCGCCTGCGCTTTCGGAGCCGCCTACGAAGGCCGGAATTCGGCAGAATTCCGGCCGGCAGTGAGCGGTCGCCGCGCGGGGGCGCTCGCGGCGCCGTTGTGTTCGTCAAGCTCAGCGAATTCCCGAATGGATCTGTTGAGCGCGAGGATTGCCGTCGCAGCCGCGCTCCGCGGGGCCGCGAACCAGGAGCGCCGAACCCGTTGCGACCGCTCACTCCCGCAGGCCTGCGGCCTGCTCCGTTCGCGGCTCCGAAGGCGCCGGGATACGCTTTCGGAGCCGCCAACGAAGGCCGGAATTCGGCAGAATTCCGGCCGGCAGTGAGCGGTCGCCGCGCGGGGGCGCTCGCGGCGCCGTTGTGTTCGTCAAGCTCAGCAAATTCCCGAATGGATCTGCTGAGCGCGAGGATTCCCGTCGCAGCCGCGCTCCGCGGGGCCGCGAACCAGGAGCGCCGGACCCGTTGCGACCGCTCACTCCCGCAGGCCTGCGGCCTGCTCCGTTCGCGGCTCCGAAGGCGCCGGGATTCGAACGCTTTCGCGTTTGGCGCCGCGCGCCGCGGACCGCGCAGGAACCGCAATCAGATCGGCGCCGGACCTTTCTTCGGAGCGTCTTTCCGCTTGCCCCGGAACTCGCGCATCCACTTCCCCGCAGGGCCGGGCGCGAGGCGCGGCCGCCGCTTCTGCAATTCCTGGAACTGCTCGGGCGTGAGCACCGCGCGCAGCCGCAGCGTCATGTGCGACATGGTGCGCGTCAGCTCGGCCCGCGCCGCGGCCAGGCGCTCGATGGCGTCGTTGACCTGCGCCGGGTTGGGGGACTGTTCCGCGAAAAGGTCGCCGAAGCGCGCCTCGGCCTTCTGCAAAGCGGCCCGCTGATCGATGAGCTTGTCCCGGTACTCCTGGAGGATCGACCGGATCTGCCGCTTCTGGTCCTCGGTCAGATTCAGATCATTCGCGATGGGCGAGTCCCACCAGTTGAAGTAGCCGGGCGGCGCTTGCGCAAACAGGGCGCCGCCCAGAAACAGCGCGAGAAGAATCCTGCGCATCATTGTGCATTCACCTCGTTTTTGTCCGGCGCGGCGAACAGGCCCAGCAGCGGCTCGGCCGCCGCAGGAGTCTCCCGCGCCAGCATCGCAGCCAGATCCTCGTAAAGCTGCGCGTCGCTGACCTCGGCGCCGGCCCGGGCCAACTCCGGCCCCGGCGGCGTCGCCGGACGGTAGAGCAACACAGCAGCAAAGACGGCGCAAGCCAGCGCGCCCGCCTGCAAGGCGCGCCAGGCCGGCCGCCCGCGGCTCTTTTCGATCCGGGCCCAGACGGCCTCGCGCTGCGCGCGGAGCGCGGCCGGGTCGGGCGCGGCCATGCCGGACATCAGCCGCGCGCGCTGCGCCTTCAGATGCGCGAGGCGCGCGCCGCACTCCGGGCAGGCCTGCAAGTGCCGGTGCGCGGCTTCCGCCCCGGCGCCATACAGTTCGAGCAGCAGCTGCTCGTCGTCCAGATGGTTGAGCGGCTCCATCATTGGCTCCCTCCCCGGCTCATGCCGTACAAATCCTTCAGCTCCTCGCGCAGCCGCGCCACCGCGCGCGCCAGGTGCGCCTTCACCGTGCCGACGTCCAGGCCCAGCTGCGCGGCAATCTCCTCAAGCGGGTAATCCTCGAAGTGGCGCAGCGTGAATACCGCGCGCTGGCGCGGCGACAAGCGCTCCAGCGCCGCGGCAAGCCGCGCGCCGATCTCGCGGGCGAACACGCGCGCCTCGCCATCCGGTTCGGCCGAAGGCGCCATGGCGAGGATCAGCTCCTCGTCCGGCCCGTCCGGCCGCTTGCGCCAGAACTGCCAGCGCCGCGACCGCAACCGGTCGAGGCATGTGTTCACCGCGATCCGCGTGACCCAGCGCGACGGGTCATCCAGATCCGCGGCCGTGCGCGACCACGCCTGATACGCCTTCAAAAAGACATCCTGCACGGCCGAACCCGCCTCGTCGCTGTCGCCGAGCATCCGCTGGCAAAGCCGGAAAATGCGGCCCTGCTCGGCCAGCATCCAGCTGGAGAAATCCGACGGCCTGACGGCGGCATTTCCCGCGGCGGCGACAGATTCGGCCATCGAGTTCATCCTAAACCCAAGACGAGCAGGCCGCCTCCGGGGATTACAGCCGCGCGGCCGGACGCGCGCACAAGCGGGCGCCAACCGGCCCGCCCGGCAGGCGCGTCTCTGGCGGAACCCGCGGCCGATTCTGTACACTGGCGGCAGCATGTCACCGTACCTGATTCTGCTGTGCATTGGCGTTGTTGCGGGCATCCTCGGGGGGATGTTCGGCATTGGAGGCGGGCTGGTCATCGTGCCCGCGCTGATCCTGCTGCTGAAGCTGCCACACTTTGACGCGGTGGGCACTTCGCTGGCGGCGCTGATCCCGCCCGTGGGCCTCCTGGGCGCCATCGAGTACTGGCGCAGCGGCCACGTGAATCTCCTTTACGCGGCGCTGGTGGCGGCCGGCCTGTTCGTGGGTTTCTATTTCGGAGCGCGGATCACGCTGGGCCTGCCGCCGGAGACGGCGCGCCGCATTTATGCGGTGTTCCTCCTGGTGATCAGTCTGCGAATGCTGATCGCAGGCAAGTGAGGGCTTCCCGCGCACCGAAGGCGGCCGCTGTGCGCTATAGTGGTGAATGAATCCGCTGCAAGCCGGCGCGGTAGCCAAGTGGTAAGGCAGAGGTCTGCAAAACCTTTATTCGCGGGTTCGAATCCCGCCCGCGCCTCCAGTTTTCCCGCCTTCTTCCCTTTTTCCCCGGATTCGCGCAAACTCCGGCTGACGGCGCCTGCCGCATCCGGGCTGGCGGCGTTGGCAAACGGCTTCTGATGCAAACCGCCCATCTGCCCGACGAACTCGCGGACGCGATCCAGGAATACGCCTCGCGTTTCTCCACCGCGGAGCTGGCCGCCGCCGCGTCGCGTCTGTCGGAGGCCTATCGCCGGGGCCTGCCGCCACCACTCGCCGGCGCGGCCGACCGGGCGGCCTATCTCGTGACAAGGCTGCCGGCGACCTACGCGGCGCTGAAACGCGCTGCGGCCGAGCTGCCCTTCGAGCCGCAGAGCTGGCTCGATCTCGGGGCCGGCGCGGGTGCGGCAGCGTGGGTCGCCCGGTGTCCGACGACGCTCGTCGACGCAAACGCCGGCTGGCACGACTTGCTCCCGCGGCCGGTTCGCCGCGTTTCGGCCGATCTGACGCGGCTGCCCGACCTGAAGCCTCACGACGTTGTCAGCCTGGCCTATGTGCTCAACGAGCTTCCCCCCGCCGCGCGCCCACGCCTGATCGAGGAAGCCTGGCGGCTGGCGCAGCGGGCGCTGGTGGTGGTCGAGCCGGGCACTCCGGCGGGCTTCGCAGCGATTGCCGCCGCGCGCCGGCAGCTCCTGGAAGCGGGCGCCAACTTGCAGGCGCCTTGCCCGCACTCCGGCCCCTGTCCGCTGGAGGGCAAGGACTGGTGCCACTTCGCCGTGCGGGTCGAGAGGTCGCGGCTCCACCGGCAGCTCAAGGGCGGCTCGCTGGGCTATGAAGACGAGAAATTCTCCTATCTCTGTGCGCTGCGGCCGGCCGCAGCGCCCGCCGCGGGGCGCATCCTGCGGCGCCCGGAGATCCAGCCAAACCGCATCCGCCTGACGCTTTGCACGCCGGATGGCGTCGTGGATCAGACGGTGACCCGGCGCGACCCGTTCTGGCGCGCGTCGCGGAAGGCCTCCTGGGGCGACCGGTGGCCGCCGCCGGGCGAGAGCACCCCGGAGGAGTGAGTCGATGCAGCACCTGCTCGCAGCCCTGGCATTGGCGTTCACGACCAGCGCGGCCGCGGCGGACCTTGGGACCGTGCTGCGGGGCGTCGAGCAACGCTACAACCGCGCGGCAACGCTGGAGGCGGATTTCGTCCAGCGGCACCTGGTGAACGGC
>Ga0308411_10001420_pt1 | contig 16342 bp, 11 predicted proteins | sample HotsprottomLayer_2_FD_203530 | JGI IMG/M metagenome (GOLD analysis project Ga0308411, IMG submission 203530) | Hot spring phototrophic mat microbial communities from Octopus Spring, Yellowstone National Park, Wyoming, United States -... | ecosystem: Environmental > Aquatic > Thermal springs >...
TCTTGCTCGGCTTGCTGCAAAGCCACCTGTTTGATGGTCGGATTGTCGCCACGTGTTCCGAGGAATGCGATCTTCGCTTTTTTACCTTCTTTGAACCCTGGTCGTTCAAGGAACGGTTGCCATTCATCACGCTGATGCTTCGCAAAAAGCGCTTTTAACTCAGCTTCACTTGGTTCCTCCTTGACCTCATCGACAAGATTTTCGACGGCGAGCGGCAAAAGCTGCACTTTGACGGCTGTCCGCTGATCGCGGTAAAATTCGAAGGCTTCGTGAGGGGTCGCATAAGCAGGCGTCGAGTCATTCAGATAGGGAGCAACTCCCAAGATGGCCGACTGGGCAATGCGGACGCGAAATTCATCCGTCAGAGCGTCAATAATCGTGTTCACCGAAACGTTGTAGCGCCGCGACAAATCCCGCTGGAGAACCAAGGAACGTTCATCAATACTTTGCCCGTAAGTCTCCGTTTCGATCAAGTCGATCACTGTATCGCGTGACAATCGGATCCCCTGTTGATCCGCGGCCCAACGCCAGACCATGAAATCGAGGAGTTCTTCCGCCGTTTTCGCGCCGCCAGCAAAAAACATATCTCCCCGATAAAGCAACTGAAGTTCGGTCTCCAAAGAGCGCCGGAAACGGCGGAGTAACTCCGCCTGGTCCGATTTTTTCGACTGTTCCAATTGGTTGGCAAAAAACTTGAGACTTTCGAGATGTTGACCGAGTCTCTGCAAATAGAGTTGCGGCGCGTTCCGTTTTTCGCGGATGATCAGACTAACTGGAGCACGTGCCAACGGGTCGAAATCGTTGAGACGCGATTCCAAAGCATTCATCAATTGTTCGCCGGCTGCCAAGACCAGGCCGCGCATGTACTCGTTCGCGATCAACCGTCGAAGCCGTACTTCGTTCAGTTCGGCAGTCGTGATCGTGTCGCCATCCAAGCGACCGATGTCGGCACCCCGCCGACCACTAAACCATGCCCGATTCAGAGGGTCCGCCCCGCCGCCCAACCCCGTCGACATGATGAAGACGAACATACAAATGATGGTCAGGATGGCGAAAACAGTTTTTCGATTCTTACGAAAACCAGTAAACGGATTAAATGCCATGGGATTCCTCAACTTACGCCGCTGGTCCAAGAGTCGGCGGTGGCCATGGGGGCTTGACGTCCTCCATAATTTTGTCGTAACTCTGATGGACAGCCCCGGACCATGCTAAAGTGTCGATTGTAGCGACCCTCTGGGGTAAAACAACGGCAACCTGGAGCGCAAAAGTGCCCCCACGGAAGAAAACCACTTCAACAACAAACGAGAAAACGAAGGCATCTGCAACTCGACGACGCCGCACGGCACCTACTGAATCAGCGGATCATGGATTGACCCCTGCCGGCAAGCGCCCCAGTACACGCCGTACCAGTAAGATCAAAACCGAAGGAGGCGAGGGAACTTACGACTTGGTGATCGTCGAATCGCCCGCGAAGGCCCGCACCATCAACAAGTATCTCGGGCGAGACTATCGTGTCTTGGCGAGCTACGGCCATGTGCGGGATCTGCCCCGTCGCCGTCGCAAGGGCGAGGAAATTGCCGGTGTGAAGATCGCCGAAGGATGGGTGCCTCAGTACGTCGTCGAAGATCCGGAGGATGAAGCAGGGAAGAATTCGACTCGCCGTAAAACGCCTCGGGAAATTCTTGCGGAAATCGGCGCAGAGGCCAAGAAAGCCCGTCGCATCCTTCTGGCTACTGACCCAGACCGTGAAGGCGAAGCTATCGCGTGGCATATTAAAGACGCTTTGAACCTCGACGAGGACCGAACGTTCCGAATTCGCTTCAACGAAATCACCAGGTCGGCCGTCCAGAAAGCACTTGAGAACATTGACCACATCAACATGGACTTAGTGCGAGCACAGGAAGCCCGGCGTGTGCTGGATCGCGTTGTCGGTTATCCTTTGAGCAATCTGTTGGGAAAGAAGGTGACTCGCGGTTTGAGCGCCGGCCGGGTGCAGTCCGTTGCGGTTCGCTTGATTGTGGATCGGGAACGCGAGATCGAAGCATTTCGTTCCGAAGAGTACTGGAAATTGACTGCATTGTTAACCCCCCAAGAACTCGCCAAGCAGGTCAACTTTCAACCGCCTGCAGGTGGGACCAAAATTTACTCCAAGAAGAAGACCGAGGACGACCCGGAACAGGAGGCACGGGAAGAACAGGCTGAAATCGAAAGCGAGAAGTGGGCCGAAGAAGGCCTGACGCCCAGCGAGGGGGATAAGGCTCCAGACCTTACGGGTGTGCCGAAGCCACCGCCGGGTGCGTTTGATGCGGTGTTGTGGCGCTGGGAGGGTGAAGAGCCTAAAGTGACCTGTGAGCAAGAGGCCGATAATCTCGCTGCCCAAATGAAGGACCTGCCATGGATTGTCACCAAGGTTGAGAAAAAGCAACGGCTCGATCGGCCCTCACCTCCCTACACAACCAGCACCCTCCAGATGGACGCGAACCGTCGGCTCCGCTTCTCAACCGATCGGACCATGAAGACGGCCCAACGATTATACGAGGGTGTTGAACTTGGAAGCGAAGGTTCTGTCGCTTTGATCACTTACATGCGCACCGATAGCACGCGCGTTTCCGAAGATGCCCTGCGTTCCGTGCGGAGCTACATCGAGCAAAATTTTGGCCACTCGTATCTTCCCGCAAGTCCCAATACGTATCGTTCGGGCAAAAGTGCGCAGGGTGCCCACGAAGCGATTCGACCAACCGATTTGACGAACACCCCGGAGCGAGTGCGACCGTATCTCAAATCGGATGAATATCGACTGTATGAGTTGATTTACAATCGTTTCGTCGCGAGCCAGATGAACCCCGCAATAGACGACGTGACAAATATCGAAGTGACGGTGGGGCGAGGAGTCTTCAAGGCCCAAGGTCGTGTCCAGCGATTCGACGGTTACCGCCGCGTTTTCCCCACATCTCGCACGGAAGAGACCGAACTGCCTCCGGTCCAGGAAGGCCAAGAACTGGCGCTGTTAGCCCTCTTCGAAAGCCAACATTTCACTCAGCCGCCGCCTCGGTATAACGAAGCATCTTTGGTGAAAGCATTGGAAAAAGAGGGAATCGGTCGGCCCAGCACCTACGCGAGCATCATCGAGACCATTCAAAAACGCGGCTATGTCCAACAGAAGAACCGACGTTTTTACGCCACGGAGATTGGTAAACTCGTCACTGATCTGCTCGTCAAACATTTCCAGAAAGTGATGGACTTGAAGTTCACCAGTCACATTGAAGAGGACTTAGACAAGATCGAAAGCCGTGAGATGGACTATGAATCCGTACTGAACGAGTTTTGGGGACCGTTCTCAACAGCTCTAGCTGCAGCCGAAACGGAAATGCCAAAGGTCAAAGGGCAAGAGACCGGCGAAAAATGTCCGAAGTGCGGTGCCCCGCTTGTGAAATTTTACACGAAACGCCGAGGCAGCGAGTTCATTTCGTGCTCGGCATGGAAGAAGGATGGCACAGGTTGTGATTACGTGAAACCCCCGGAGGGACAAGCCGAGCTTCCCCAACTGAAGGAAGACGTCGTTTGCCCGACCTGCGGGAAACCGATGCAGGTCAAGCGAGGACCACGTGGGCCTTTCCTGGGTTGTAGTGGTTACCCTGAATGCAAGACAACGATGCGGCTCAACTCAGATGGGAAAGCGGAACTCTCCGCCGTTCCGACCGAGTATCGTTGCGACAAATGTGGATCGCCCATGGTCCTACGACGCGGTCGTCGCGGTCCATTTTTGGCATGTAGTTCCTATCCCAAATGCCGTCATGTTCAAGACGTGGACGAAAATGGCAATCCAATTCAGCCCGTCGAAACAGGTGTCCACTGCGATAAATGCCAAGCTCCCATGATTGTCCGCCGGGGGCCACGCGGTCCTTTCCTTGCCTGCAGCGCCTATCCCAAATGCCGAAGTTCCAAGCCGATACCCTCTGAGTTGCGGGAGAAACTGCTCGCGCAGCTTCCAGCGCCGAAACCCAAAGCGCCACTTCCGGACATCGACATCACTGAAACTTGCCCGGAATGCGCATCACCCATGAAACTCCGACCGGGTCGAAACGGCTATTTCCTCGGCTGTAGCCGATTCCCGAAATGTCGAGGCACCATGGAACTTCCCCAACACCTCAAAGAACGGCTCACAACCGTCGCGCAGGAAAGTTCATAATCGACCTCCGCCCGATATGCTGAGTAATCATTTGCTCATTGCGCTGCAGGAATTCATGTTTTCTAGAGGTGCTCGTTGGGGCGTGATATCACGAGATTCTTATTCGCGTTCCAATTGATCCGTCAAGCGAAGTCGGCGGTCGGCTCGAAACCTCGGCATGGGAATCCGTAGAGCGGCCGACAACGCTTCCTCCCGCTGCAGTCCGGCGAGCGCCCGACCATAGCCACGGTAGACAGTCAGACCTTGCTTCCGGGCGATAATCTCACGGCGGGTCCGGCCCTCCGGATGATTCGGCCACGGACCTTGTTGTTCGTGGAATTCAAAGAAGTACCTCACGATCTGTTTCATGTAACTCCAGTAATCAGGGTGGTCGGTCTGGACAACGAAGAGTCCACCAGGTTCTAACGACCGATGAACATAAAACAAAAAATGGGGTTGAATGAGACGCCGCGACGCACGGTGCGGTTCAATATAAGGCTGCGGATGGTAACAGTGAATTTCCCGCACACTACTCGGTGCGACAAGATCACGTAAGAATTCGAAGGCCCCGCCAACTGCAAATTTCAAGTTCCGCAACCCCCTTTGGTTGCCTCGCCGACGGGCATAGCGAATCACGACGGGCAACGCATCAATACCCAGATGATTCAACTCGGGACGTTCCAACGCACTGCCGATGAGAAACCGGCCGTTGCCACAGCCGAGATCCAATACAACCGGAGCCTCTCGCCCAAAGAGGGCCGTCCACTCGATGGGTCCCGGAGAGGGAAATTGCTTAATGGCCGTTTGCGTCCACTGATCTGGCGGGAGGATCCTCCCCGGTATCGGCACACCAAACTCTTCCTCAATGCTCCCTGGCACTCGCCCGTTTATCGGTCGGTCATGCGGTTTCACCATCTTCACCGTATTACAAAATCCGCCACGTGGTTTTCTAACCCATCGTTCATTTCATCGCACCGACAGCATGTCGCCAACAGTAGTCAAACAGGAGTTGCCATTCACACAATTGAACCTGTCGAAGAACGACTTCCGTTGGTGAGTTCGTGCCGCGGTGTCGTTCGCAATCGTCCACGAAATCGAACGGCGAACGGTAGTCGTAGCCGAAAACCCGCGATTGTTCTCCCAACTGGTGGATGACAGGGTGTTCATTGACTCGGCGAAACCAATATTTGCTGTTCCACGCATCAGGCTCCCTTCGATGCATGATGCCGTGCCAGTAGCTGCCCTCTTTTGTCCCTATCTCCTGGCTGATCGTGTGCGATTCCGTCAGAAAATCATGATAAAGCCAGAGTGCGGCCAAACAGCATCGAGCCATCGTCCGATCGGTCAGCCGATGACGAGCAAATATCAGTTCGGTATCGAGCCGAGCCAAATCCCCTCGCCGATCGAGTTGCGGTGTCCCAGGTCCCAACTCCATCAGCCGTTCCGGGGTCAGCAGTTGTTGCACGATCGGAGGGTAGGCCGAAACACCAAACATCCATTTCATTTCGACTTCGTCCCACGTAATTTCCGCGAATTGGTAAGCGTTAACGACGATCTACAGCCCGTTCATTGATCGTCTTAGGGCTGCGATGCGCCACAGACGAGCAGCTCGAATTTTATTCCGACGGAAGTGCGGCAACGGGGATGGTTGTATCGTCGCGCGATGGTGGAGCCGTTGGTTGTGGGGAGGTGAGGCGCACTTGCTCGGCCAGGACATCACAAGAATTTCAACTACCCACCAGAGAGGCAAACCAACTTTTGGGCTTCTGCGGAAGGTGCTTCAACTGCTCGCGCTCGGCATCGGTAAGGTAGTTCATGAGGCGCGAACGCTTTCGATTGGCCGCACCATCCAACCAGACCTCAAACTGTCCTTGGACGGCGATACCCAAAAGGGTAAGCCCGACCACAGCAATATCGAGGCCGAGGCTGTTCGCTGCTGCCCAAGGTCCCGGTTCAAATTGCTCGTTGCTTGCCGCTTCCACGATGAGCAAGACGGAGTGAGCAGCAATCAGGGTGCCTACGAAACTGGTGAGTAAGCGAATTTGTAAACGGTACAGCAGAATACCGACGATACCCCCGATCAGAAAGACGATGAGCGGTTCCCTGAAATTCGGGAGCACCTGCTGCGAGACCATCCACAGAGTTGATCCCGCCACGCCAAAAGCGAACAGTCGGGACAGATCCATCGCCAGCATTCCTGCCGAGACAGCAAACAAAATGCCGGCGGCAATCATTCGTGGTCCGATCGCGGAATGGTGGCTCAGGCCGAGCAGGCCGGCGAGTGAAGTCGTGATGAACACAACCCAAAAGCGATGCCAACGCCAGCCAAATAGCCAAAGTAAGATGCCAATAACCGCACCGAGGATACTCAGCGGCAGCGACAGGCCTTGGGCTTCAGTCAGAATATCCGATGCGATCAGGTTCATAGTCCGCGTGCATATTTCCGCATTCACACGTTGTCAAGCCGAATCAACAGCACCAGAATAATCGCTCGGGGCAAAGTTGAGCCATTGCCTTCGCATCGAAGTGCACCCACAATATCATGTGAAGTTACCCCTCGTTCTGCGATTAAATTTTCGTCAAATGCCTCGGGTGAACTGACGTTTGTCAATGAAAACATCAGGAGTTGAAGAACCATGCGTTGCACAATCCTCGCTGTCTTCGTAATAAGTTGGGTGACCAATTTCCCCCTTACAACAGCGGCCGCGGAAGACGCCAAAGAGATTGTGAAAAAGGCCGTTGCTGCCCACGGGGGCGCCGACAAGATCAACAAATTCAAGGGTGTGCGGTCGGAAAGCAAGGGCGTCATCTCCATCATGGGGACGGACTTCGAGTTCACGAACCAGAGCGTTTCCCAATTTCCGGACAAGCAGAAATCGACGATCCAAATCGAATTCATGGGCAACTCCATCACTGTGGTGCAACTCGTGAACGGTGAGCGTGTCAGTTTAACGGTGAACGGGATGGCTCAGGAAATCCCGGAAAGCCAAAAAACGGAACTCCGAGAAGCGATCCAATTGCAAAAAATCATGAACCTGACATCACTGCTTGAAGATGGACGGTACGAACTGAAAGTGATCCCAGGTGTGAAAGTGGACGATCGTGAAACGGTCGGCATCGCGGTTGGCGGAAAGGACCTCAAAGAGGTGAAGGTTTTTTTCGATAAGCAAACTTACTTGGTCGCCAAAGTCGAGCGGAAAGCGCTTGATCCGAGCCTCAGCGGCGATGAAGTGAATCAAGAAACGATCGTGAGTGATTACAAGGAATTCAATGGCGTGAAGAAACCGATGAAGACGGTTATTTTGCTCGATGGCAAGAAATTTATGGAAGCCGTTAACACAAAGGTTGAAGTTGTCGAGAAAATCGACGACAAGGAATTCAATGATTAGAGATTCTCTTCGACGCGTTCAATGCGCCGCCTCTTGGGTTCACGGGGAGGCGTTTCCCAGAACTGATGGCTCACGCGCAATCGCTTTTTGTGGATCGACGTGATAGCGGCCAGACCTTGGCGGCGTTCCTGAAGCGTCGCCTTGGTCTGACCTGGTCCGAGACCCGGCGCCGGATTCAAGCGGGCTTCGTTCGCATCAACGGTCAACTGTGCCGTGAAGATGTCCGTCGAGTCCGCACCGGTCAACGGATTTCGGTTGACGGAACAGCAGCAAGTAGCCAACGAAAAGAGAAAAACGCTGCCCCACGTGGCCGTGACTCCCGCTTGGACAAGGCACAACAAGTTCCTATCCCGCAAAAGGCCCCATCCGTTTCAATTGTTCACCTCGATGATGACATTGTGGTGGTTGAAAAACCGCCAGGATTGACGACCGTGCGTCATCGGGAAGAATTAGCAGAATTCGGCGAGCGGGCCAAACGATATCTGCCGTTGACGCTTGCCGATTGGCTCCCGCGACTTCTCGGTGACCGACGTCCCGTGCTCGCGGTTCATCGGCTTGATCGAGACACGAGTGGCTTGCTCGTGTTCGCCCGGCACCGTCAGGCGCAAGCCGAATTGGGGCGGCAATTCCGCGCTCACAGTGTGCGGCGCCATTACCTCGCCATCGCACGTGGTTGCCCCACTGAGACGACCATACAATCACACCTCGTTGCCGACCGGGGCGACGGACGGCGGGGGAGTTCGGCCGACGGCACCGGGCAGCGAGCGGTCACGCATATTAATGTGCTGGAGAGACTGGGCAATTTCTCGCTCGTCCAGTGCCGACTTGAGACCGGGCGAACCCATCAAGTACGCATTCACTTGGGTGAATTGGGAACCCCAATATGTGGTGAGCGCGTTTACGATCGCCCGAAACACGGTGCTCCTTACCCCGATGCAAGCGGAGCACGACGCATCGCACTGCACGCTGCATTTCTTGGACTGGTGCATCCCAGAACGGGTGGATGGCTCCAATGGGAATCCCCCCTCCCCGATGATTTGCAGGAACTTCTCACGCGGCTGAGAAAACAAGCAACCGAGCAGGTGATTTCAACTCGGACGACATCATCGCAAGAAGAAACGCCAAAGGACGATGGCGAAGATCAGACTGATCATTCCTGCGGCACCGATTGCGAGCCAAACCCACCAATCGGACGGCTTTAACCATTGCCGGCGCGACCGGCCACCGGCACGGGCTGAAATTCGACGGCTCGACGGAGTATCGATGATTGTCCCCGAAGTTTGGCCGACAACGTCCCCGGAATCCGATTCCTCAAAAATGGACGCCCACGGTGAGGAATTCGGGGCGATCGCAGGAGAAGACATATCCACCATCGGCAGGCTGCTACTTGAAAGGTCGCAGAACGGAGTCAACGCTGCTACGACCTCCGCCGGTGTCTGAAATCGATGATCGGGGAGTTTGGCCAACATACGGGTGACAATTTCCGTGAGTTCGACCGGCACGTCTGCCCGCAGTTCGTGCAACGGCGGAGGAAGTTCCTTGGCATGTCGGATAATCTTTTCGAGAACGGATCGTCCCGGGAAGGGTACCTGTGCCGTCAAGAGAAAAAACAGGGTGCAGCCCAAACTGTAAATATCGGACCGGATGTCAGTTTGCTTTGGGTTTTTGGCCTGCTCCGGGGCAATGAAGTCAGGGGTCCCCATGACCTGGTTGTCACTCGATTGGGCATCACTCGGCAACGAGGTATCTCGATTATGCGCGTTATGCAGGCGAGCCAATCCGAAATCGGAGATCTTAACAAGCCAGCCCCGTTCGCCGCTTCGTTGGACCAGCAAATTGCCGGGTTTAATGTCGCGGTGAACAAGCCCTGCCTCAAAGGCATAATGTAAGCCAACGGCAGCTTGTCGTACGAATTCACACGCTTGTCCGACGGGTAACGGGCCTGTTTCCTTAACGAGGTCGAACAAATTGGGACCGTCGACGTACTCCATGACGAGGTAGTGTCGATCCCCGGACTGGTTCGCGTCATAGGCCGTCACGATGTTCGGGTGGTGGAGTCGCGCGACCGCACGCACTTCACGCTCAAACATTCTTCGGGCACGTTCGGTTTTGACCAGATCGGGAGCCAGAACCTTGAGAGCAACGATACGTTTCATCGTCTCGTGCTCTGCTTTGAACACGCGGCCCATACCGCCACGGCCAATCCTTTCCAAAATTCGATATTGCCCGAGGCGAAAACCGTCCGTCCGACCGCGGAGAATCATTTCCGCTTGGAACCGTGTCAGCATTTTGTTTTCGATCACCGCTTTGGCCAAGGTCAAACCGCTCGTGCAGTTCGCAGCCATCTGTTCCACACGAGCGACTTCATCTTCTGCCAGAAGTCTGCTGGCACGCAGCCTCTCTAAAAATCGCTCGGTCGGTAGCGACTCAACGTCCATCGAAACGATCCGTGGCGAAGCAACCCATAATGATAATTTACCTGATTCCTTATTTTCTTTCAGACTCTACGTGATTTCTCCGAGAAATGTCGTCCCGTCTCACGAACGCGTTTCGACCGATGACCATCCGATGGAGCAACAACGTCAAGCTCCGTAAGTTGGATTCGTGGCGATCCGAGGAAAATTGATCCATCCAAGTACCTTTTTCTGAAAAATCTACCTCGCACCAGCAACGGCGACTTGATATAGTGAGTTATGACCCGCCAATAAGGTCTGCGACTGTGCCCGGTACCCTGCCGGCGAGCGATTTGCGTTAACTTGAATCCTTCCGAAGTCTCCTAAAACCGTTAGGTTCCCGCCATGCAGCAGAACAGATCGCAACAATCCTCCTTCGGACTGTGGCTTTTTGGTGTGTTCTCCTTGGTCATGTTGCCGCCAGCAGGAGCTCTGGGCGAAGTACCGCAGGAATCGTCCCGACGACAAACCGTCGTGGGTCAGCCGGTTCGTCTGGAGATTTCCCCACAAACGATCGAGCTTCGCGGGTCAAGAGCGAGTTGGCAAGTGCTCGTGACCGGCCATTATGCTGATGGCTCAGTGCGAGATCTGACCCACTTGGCAGAGTTCCGTTTACCATCCGGTGAGATACTCAGCTGTGACCGAGGTTGGATACGTGGTTTGAAGAACGGCGCGGGGATCATCCATGTGCAAGCGGGCAGCCAATCGGCACCGTTGACCGTGAAGGTCGTGGAGGTTGAAAAGTCGCCGGCGGTCAGCTTCCGACACGAAGTCATTGCGGCCCTGAATGTTGGCGGTTGCAATCAAGGCGCTTGCCATGGGACTCCAAGTGGCAAAAATGGGTTCCGCCTCAGCTTGCGTGGTTTCGACCCCGCTGCGGATTATCTGCAGTTGACACGCGATGTTTTCGGGCGTCGGACCGACCGTCTAGACCCCGACTCCAGCCTACTGTTAATGAAGGGACTTGGGCGAGTCCCGCATGAAGGTGGCGCTCGCCTGTCGCCGGACAGCGTCCCCGCTGAGACCATTCGGACCTGGTTGCGCGAGGGACTGAATAACGATCCGCCCGACTTGCCGACCCTGAAAAAGATCGAGGTTTTGCCTGGCAACCGGTTGCTGCAAGCGCCTGCCCAATGGCAACAATTGGCCGTGCTCGCACATTTCTCGGACGGTCGCGTCGTCGATGTCACCCGACTGACCGTGTTCAGCTCGAGCGACCCCGGTGTTGCCGATGTTTCCATGACAGGGTTGGTCGAGTTCAAGCAAGCGGGCGAGGCAGCCATTCTATGCCGTTATCTTGATGAAATGGTCGCCGTTCGGCTGACATACTTGGAAGAGAAAGACCATTTTGCCTGGCCCAATCCGCCCGAGCACAATGAAGTCGACAAGTACGTCTTCGCAAAGTTGAAGATGCTCAGTATTGCGCCGTCGGAATTGTGTACGGACTCCGAGTTCATACGGCGGTCAACGTTAGATGTTTGCGGCCGATTGCCCACCATCGAGGAGGCGCGAGCGTTCCTTGCCGACGACGATCCGAACAAGCGAGCCAAGTGGATTGATTATTTGTTAAGTCGGCCTGAGTATGCCGATTTCTGGACACTCAAATGGTCAGATGTCCTTCGATCAAGCCGAAAGACGATGCAACTGAAGGGTGTACACGTGTTTCGTCAATGGCTGCGCGACCAGATTGCCCAAAACGTGCCATTTGACGAGGTCACACGACAAATTTTAACTGCAACGGGTCCGTCACACGCGAATCCTGCCGCGAATTTCTTCCGCGTGGCCCGCGATGCAACGAACCTGGCGGAGACCACCGCACAACTGTTCTTCGGCGTGCGGATGCAATGCGCGAAGTGCCACAATCACCCGTTTGAGCGCTGGACGCAGGACGATTACTACAGCACGGCGGCATTTTTCGTTCGAGTAAAACAGAAAAAGGACGATCGGCTGCCTGGGGCGAATCCGAACGAGACTGTCTCCGAGGTCATTTACCATGACCGGCAGGGAGAAATCACACAACCTCGAACGGGTAAAGTTATGGCGCCGAGGTTCCTGGGTGGTGAAGTTCCAGAAATTGCTCCTGGCGCGGATCGGCGGGAAGTATTTGCGGACTGGCTGACTCGGCCGGACAACCCGTTTTTTGCCAAATCGGTTGTGAATCGGATCTGGTTCCACGTCATGGGCCGCGGCATCGTCGATCCTGTGGATGATTTCCGTGAATCGAATCCATCGGCCAATGACGAACTGCTGCAGTTTCTGGCAAAAGATTTTGTGGCCAACCGTTTCGATGTAAAACACTTGATCCGCAAGATCATGACATCACGAACGTACCAGTTGAGTTCCCAACCGACGCCGACTAATAAGGACGACCAACGGTATTTTTCCCGTGCGGTCACAAAGCTTCTCACCGCGGAACAACTTCTGGACGCGTTGTGCGACGTGACGGGTGTGCCGGAAAAATTCCCCGGTCTGCCTCTGGGGACGCGGGCTGTGCAACTACCCGACGGCGAGGTCAACCATCCGTTTCTCAAAGCGTTCGGTCAGCCCGCCCGTGAGTTGGCCTGTGAATGCGAACGAGAAAACGATAGCAATCTGGGTCAAGCGCTGCAACTGATTAACGGCCCAACCATCAACGAGAAGATCCGCAAGCCCGATAACCGGTTGGGGCAGTTGCTCCAAGCGAACAAATCCCCGGCGGATCTGCTCAATGAACTTTACCTGGCCGCTTTGAGTCGGCCGGCGACGGCCCAAGAGACTCAAACCGCATTGGCGTACTTGGAGAAGTCCGCCGATCGACGAAAAGCCTGGGAAGATATCCTTTGGGCCATTCTCAATACTCGGGAGTTCTTGTTCCGCCATTAAGACGACTGCCGCGACTCACGGCGCCATCCTAGAATGGTTTCATGATGCATCCTCGTCGATGGCGAACTATCCTGCGTACGAACGCAACGTACTACTTTGCAATCGCTGGGCTAATCTTCGGCGCTATCGGTTGCACGAGCGATCGACGCGACGATTCCCTCGTCATTGGACATCTTGTCCCTCGTTCTGGCGCGCAGTCCGAGGAAGGACAAGCTCTCATGGCAGCGGCCGCGTTGACCATTGAGGAGTGGAATCAAAACGAACCCCTTGGTATTGGGGGGCGCCCGATCTCGGTGGTTCATGCCGACACAGCCTCGCAAGTCGATCCCTTTGAATTTCAAGCCACGCGATTATTGGCGGTGAATCAAGCTGCCGCTTTAATAGGTGGCATACATGCCGACGAAGCATTTCGCTTGCACCAAGCCCTTGCGGTGCAAGAACGATCGCCCGTTGCGCTGTCAGCAGCGGGTGGCGCTGCCGCACTTCCGAGTAGTGGGCTTCGTTGCATCGGCATCAGCCCGTCGGAACGTGGGAAATGGCTTGCGAGGTACGTGGCTGAAGTCACCGGTTTACGACCGATTCTGATGGTGACGGATACGCGTTACCCCACAACCTTGGATATCCATCGCTCCTTCCTGCGGGAGTTCCGCCATCCGGACCGCCAGGTTCTGAGCGAGCATCTCGTCGGGTCCAAAGAGGAGTTGGAAGCGCTCGTTCCAAAGATTCGGGAAACTCAAGCGAGAGGGCTTGTGTTTGTCGGACGTCGTCAGGCGTTCGACCAAGTACTCACCGCAGCTTTACCGCAGCAACTCACCCTGATTTTTGCCGGCGATGAGGAGGAGACGATGTGGCGACACCCTCCGGATGTTGGGGTGATTTTCGCGAGCGCATACCCGGGTGGCGAGATGTCCGATGACCTGAAAAAATTTGAAGTTGCTTTCCGCCAACGCTGCCAGCAGCCACTGAGCCCAGCCAGTCTTTTGACGGCGGAATCGTTCCAAATCTTGTTGAAGGCCGCCCAAAAAGCCAGGTCATTTCGCCGGGATGCCCTGACTCGCGAGATAGACAAAATGGAGGTGGAGTTACCCTCAGGTCTATTTTGGTTCGATAGCGCCGGCGAAGCACGCCGCCCCGTGTCGATTTTCCGATCCGAACAAGGCAAAATTCGGTGGGTTAAGACCTACCGACCGCAAAAACATGAGAAATCGTAGATGAAAACGACTATACTTAAATGACACCGACTGTTGACTTTTAATCAATGTATTGGAAAGGTTTCAGGATGAATGTGATCGGTTCTCCGCCTCGGCTCCCACGCACTGCTCTTGCGGAGTATCCTGACGGCCGGATCCGGCGAAACCTTCGACTAATTTCCTGGACCTCGATCACAGTCTTTTTGACCGCTTGGTTTTGCACGATGGGACCAATCCCCGCCATTTTAAGTCTCGTCGTTGCGAAGCACATTCTGGTCGCCATCCTTGTTATGGGATTGGACGTCGATCGCTGATCTTCCCAACAATTTTCCAGTCAATCATCCGCCGCTCGGCTTATGCGGCACCTACAATACGCGCGCCAGGTTCGGTGACGTCTCACGCACGAAGTGTCGAATGACGATCCTGGGCGATTCAGAAAAATCGACGGAACGACACCGTGAGGGGCCGACGGCAGGTATCATGCCATGCGGATGTTAATGCGGACATGATTCGTAACAGGCGACGAACGGTGGCCGGCTTGCCCTGGCGATTTGTCCTGCTGCACGGGCTGATTCTGTTCGTGAGCAGTATTCTCTTAACCTACTTCATGCTTGAACGAGTGGGAATCGGTCAGGCCGTTGTTTTGTCAGCTGCGTTGACGGGATGCGCACTTCTCTTCATGGGGATTGAATGGCGAGCCATTTTGCACGACTTAAGCAAACTCGAAGAGTCCGCCCGCCGAATCACGGCGGGCCAATATGGCCATGAAATCTTGTCGGTCACGGTCAGCGATCTCGGCGAGTTAATGCGGACATTCAACGCGATGAGTTCCCGTTTAGCGGAGCAATTCAGCAGCGTCGATCAGGAACGCCAACAACTGCGGGCTATTTTGGACAGCATGATCGAGGGAGTCGTCGCGATTGATGCCCAACAACGTTTGCTGTTCGCTAACGATCGGGGAAGTCAGTTGCTGGAATTTAATCCCAAAACTGCGTTGGGGTTGCGATTCTGGGAAATCGTTCGGCAGCGCCCCATGGTGAGCCTGGTCGACCGGGCGATCGAAACGGCCGAACCGCAGCGTGAGGAGTTCGACTGGCGAGGCAATCCTAGTAAGTCTCTCCTGATTCACGTTTCACCGTTGCGCGAAAAACCCGGTGGTGCCATTATTGTGATTCACGACACCAGTGAGTTACGACGATTGGAGCGACTGCGGCACGAATTCGTCGCCAACGTTTCTCACGAACTCAAGACACCGCTGGCCATCATCCAGGCGGCTGTGGAAACCCTTCGGGATGGAGCTGTTGATGACCCGGCTCATCGTGAAACGTTCCTCGAACAGATTCATGATCAAACGATCCGCTTGAATCACTTGATTTTGGATCTCCTCAGCCTGGCCCGCATCGAGAGTGGCCGGGAAACCATGGAGATCCGTCGTGTCGGTCTCGTCGAAGTCGTGCAGGATTGTCTTGACCGTCATCGAGCGCAAGCCGAAGCACGCCGGCAAACATTGCAGATGGTCCCGCCAGTCGAAAAAAGTTCTCAAGAACTTTGGACCGATGAAGAGGCACTCGCTCAAATTCTCGACAATCTCGTCGGTAACGCCATCCGTTATGGTCACGACGGAGGACACGTCACGGTGCGCTGGTACGGTTTAGGGGATCAAATTGCGATCGAGGTGACCGACGACGGTCCTGGAATCCCCCCCGATGACTTGCCGCGTATTTTTGAACGATTCTATCGGGTGGACAAAGCACGATCGCGGGAACTTGGCGGGACCGGCTTAGGGTTATCCATCGTCAAGAATCTCGTACAGATTATGAAAGGAAGTGTCAAAGTCCAAAGCACATTGGGTCAAGGAACGACCTTTACCGTTGCTTTACCGAGAACACCCCGATGAGGACCATCGCGCATGCCGCATGAAGTCCCTTTTGACCGAGAAGCAGCCGTATCGCGTTTGCTGCGGTTCCTATCGATCGAAGGAGTCACCGGCCAGGAACGAGCCATCGCCGAGGATGTCCGCGCCTGTCTCATTGAGGTAGGCGTTCCGGCTCATGCGATTCGGTACGACGATGCCAATCAGCGGATTCCTCTACCAACACAAACTGGCAATCTCATTGTCGATCTTCCGGGGACGCGGCAAGGACCACGACTCTTGTTTATGACCCACCTCGATACCGTCCCGTTAGCCAGTGGTGCTCGCCCCGTCATCGAGGGCGACCGGATCGTCGCGGCGGGGCCGACGGCTCTGGGAGGCGACAATCGCACCGGCGTGGCGGCCTT